>ERZ1034411.29-NODE-29-length-104531-cov-11.337513_pt1 | contig 104531 bp, 93 predicted proteins | sample MGYA00520583_ERZ1034411 | MGnify/ENA primary metagenome ERZ1034411 (study PRJEB33736, sample SAMEA104288481) | Azolla microphylla | place: Ecuador | collected 1982 | study: EMG produced TPA metagenomics assembly of the PRJEB19522 data set (Is there foul play in...
GGCGCGGTCGGCGGCGCAGTCGCCGTCGGAGCGGTCGCCCCCGGCGCGGGCTTGCCGCCCGGCAGGGTCCCTGCCCCCGCCGGTGGCGTCGGCGGTCCACCATGGGCACCGGGGACCGGCAAGGTATTGGCCTGCGGCAGCTTGGTCTGTGGCGCGACCGGCGGCGCTGCGGTCGGCGCGACGGCTGCCGACGTTGTCGGCGGGGTGCCGGGCTTGGCCAACGGCTGGATCGTCCCCGGGAGCGTGCCGGGCTTCGCCGTCGGTTGGATCGTCGCGCTCGGCGGCATCGGCGCCTTGCCCTGCTGGATCAGCGCGGCGCGCTGCGCGACCGCCTGCGGCACGGCCGGGCCTGCCGGGTTGGCACGGCCGGCAACAGCCGGCGCCAGATTGACCTGACCAGGTCCCGGCCCCGCGGCGGGTGCAGGCGCAGGCGCCGGCGGACGGTTGATCACCGTGTTGATGACCGTCGTGTTGTGGATGTTCTGGTAGATGATGTTGTTTGGCGGCGGCGCGACATAGACCGGCGGCCTGACGAACACGGGGATCGGCACGAACACCGGCTGCGGCAGCACGAACAGGCCGATGACAGGCATCGGCGGCGGCAGCACGACGAAATCCGGCGGCGGCGGCGGCAGATAATAGACCGGCGGCGGCGGTGGCGGCGCGAAGCCGAAATCGGGATCGCTGAAATACAGCACCGGACGATCGACATAGACCACCTCCTGGGGCGGCGGCGGCGGCACGTCGTAGTCGATCATCGCAAAACTAGGCGGCGGCTCCGGCGGCGCGGTGAGGATCGCAAGACGCCGGCGCGCGTCGCCAGCGTGCGGCCCGCGCGGATAGCGGCGCAGATACGACCAATACGCTTCCGGCGTGTCGGTGCGATAGGTCCGCCGCCAGGTGATGGCCTCGCGGCGCGCCGCCACGATCGCCATCACGCGCTTGGCCAGGGGATCGCCAGGATAGGCAGCGAGAAACTCCTCATAGGCCGGCAGCGTGTCGCGCTCGAGCGCGGCAGCATAGGCATCCTGCACGCCGAGATCGCGGATCGGCTTGTTGCGGAGCGCGGCGACCTGGTCGGGCGCGGCCTCCGGTGGTGGCGCGTCAGGTCCGCGCTCGAAGAACGAGAACGGTGCCGAGATTTTCTGCTCGTTCCAGGGCACCTGCGCGCCCTTGCTGGCCTCGTTGACGCGCAGGCGGACGCGATCGAACACCTCGGGCAACGGCAGGCCGCCGGTGCGGATCATCTCCGCCAGCGACTGCGCATAGATGCCGTACGGCCCCGGCTCTTCCGGCGCGACCGTGCCGGGCGCAGCGTTGAAGGCGACCAGCATGTTCGGCTCGGGCTCGACCAGGGCGAGGCCGCTCGCGATCGGCTGGCCGCCCTCGATGAAGGGCTGCGCGCGCGCCGCGTCGAGCACGACGATGTTGGCCTTGAGCGGAATCGACGCGAGCTGGCGGGCGTAGTCGCTGAGCCGCAGGGCCTCGGTCGGAATGTCGGTGTCGCGGGTGATGTTGGAATCGACCGGGATGAAATAGTTCTCGCCCGCCAGCTGGACGCCGTAGCCGGCCAGATAGATCATCGCGACGGTGCCGGGGCCCGAGGCCTGGGCCTTCTGGATGAAGTCGCGAAAGCTCTTGCGCAGCGTGTCGCCGTCGAGATCACGCGCGCCGACGACGTCGAAGCCGGCCGCCTGCAGCGTCTGCGCGATCAGTCCGGCATCGTTCGCGGTGGTTGCCAGCGGCGACTTGGCATAGGCGCCGTTGCCGACCACGAGGGCGATGCGCTTCTCCTGCTGCTGCGCGCGCGCTCCGCTCGGCGCGCCGGCGGTAAGGGCCACGATCGGCAGGATTAGGCAAATGAAGAGTCTGAACGTCCCACGCATGGCTTGCTTGCCCGCTATTGTAGTTGAGGAGCCACCACGCATGAGGCGCGCAGCCAGCTGAACGGCGATTGAACGAAAGGCTCGGATTGAGGCGGTGGCGTGGCCACGCCGCTGCCGGCGTCAGCTCCAACTCAGCCTGACGTCAACCGCGGCGCAGCCTAAGAACTGCGCGAGGCTCGTTCAAGTCCCCGCCTGGCGGCCGCCCTCCAACGGGCAGAGGCCGGCCGCCTGGCTCTGGTGCTCCCGAAACCGGGCTCAGCCCTGCGCAAGCAACTCGACGGTCCCCGTGCTCAGCCGATAGATGCCGCCGACCACCTTGAGCTTGCCCTGCTCGACTGCCGCGTTGAGGAGCGGCGCCGCCGCTTTCAGCTTGGCCACGTTGTCGATGACGTTCTGGCGAATGGCGTTGTCGAGCGCGTTGCCGCTCTGCCCGGCCGCCGTCTTCACCGAAGGCGCAATCGCGGCGACCAGCGAGGGGATGTGTCCCGGCAGCGGCTTGTCGTCCTTCAGCGACTTGATCGTGGCGTCGACGGCGCCGCAATTGTCGTGGCCGAGCACGAGGATCAGGGGCGTGCCGAGCACCGCGACGGTGTACTCCATGCTCGCAATGGTCTCTTCGCCGGCAAAATTTCCGGCGACGCGGCACACGAACAGATCGCCGCGTCCGCTGTCGAAGGCATATTCGGGTGCGATGCGGGAATCGGCGCAGCTTAAAACAGCCGCGTACGGATTCTGACCGCCGACCAATGCCTCGCGCTCATGCGTGAAGTCGTGACGGCGCGACACGCCCGACACGTAACGTGAATTGCCCTCCATCAGCCGCTTGAGCGCCGCATCGGGCGACAGCACGTTCTGGGGTTTCGGCGGTGCCTTGGCTTCCTTCGCCGATGCGGCCCCGCCGAACGCTGCCGCCCCGAGCGCGGAGGCGGCAAGAAGCATCATCGAGCGGCGGGAGGGAGCAAGCGGTTGATGCGGATTTTCAGAGCATTTGTCACACATGGTTGGTCTTCCTTCGTTGCGCGCCGGGCAACAACTGATAGCTGTGCCCGGCAGACTTCGAAACCATGCGTGAGTTGATTAGTTAAGCTTTGGTTTGCGGCAGTGCGCGCAAGCGTCAGAGTTGCTGCACGTCCACCACGCCCGCGACCGCCTTGATCGCGCCGGCGATCTGCGGCGAGACCTTGAAGCGGCCGGGCAGCTTCATCTCGACCTCGGTCTCGAGGTCGAGCATCATCACCAGCGAGACCTCGCCGTCGCCGCTCCCGCGCGGCGCGATACCGGGACTGCCGACTTTTGGCGCGGCGCCGTTCGACGCCGCCATGTCGGGCCCGGCCAAACGCTTGGCGATCGAGTCCAGCGGCTTGGTGTCGCGCACGAAGATGCGCAGCCCCTTCTGCGTCTTGGCGGCGGCATCGTCGAGCGGCTCGGCATGCAGCACGCGGGCGCGGACGTCCTCGCCCTGCAGCTCAGCGCCCAATTGCAGCAGCACGGCCGCGCCCGGCTCGAGCACGTCGCGATATTGCGCAAGGCCCTCGGAGAACAGCACCGCCTCGAAATGGCCGGTGGGATCGGAGAGCCCCATGATGCCCATCTTGTTGCCGGTCTTGGTGCGCCGCTCCATGCGCGAGACCACGGTGGCCGCGACCTTGCCGGCGGTTGCGCCGGTCTTCACCGCACGCGAGAATTCCGCCCAGCTCTGCACCCGCAGCCGCTTCAGCACGGTGGCGTAGTCGTCGAGCGGATGGCCCGACAGGAAGAAGCCGACGGCGTCGTATTCGCGGCGGAGCTTTTCGGCCGGCAGCCACGGCTCGATCTGCGGCAGCATGATGGTCGGTGCGTCCGCCGACATGCCGAACATGTCGTTCTGGCCGATAGTCTCGGCCTGATGCGCGCGCTGGCAGGCGGCGAGGATCGAATCCGCGCCGGCGAAGACGCGGGCGCGGTTCGGCTCCAGCGTGTCGAAGGCGCCGGCAGCGGCGAGACTTTCGATGATGCGCTTGTTGATCGCGCGCGGATTGACCCGCGCGGCGAAGTCGGCGAGCGAGGTGAACAATCCGCGCTTGGTACGCTCCTCGATGATCTGCTCGATCGCCTGGATGCCGACACCCTTGAGCGCTGCGAGCGCGTAGTAGATCGTCCTTTCGCCGACTTCGAAGGTCGCGCCGGAACGGTTGATGTTCGGCGGCTCGACCTTGATGCCGAGGCGCTGCGCCTCGGAGCGGAATTCGGAGAGCTTGTCGGTGTTGTTCAGATCGAGCGTCATCGACGCCGCGATGAACTCCACCGGATAATGCGCCTTCATGTAGGCGGTGTGATAGGACACCAGCGCATAGGCCGCCGCGTGGCTCTTGTTGAAGCCGTAGTCGGCGAACTTCGCCAGCAATTCGAAGATGGTCTCGGCCTGTCCCTTCGGCACGCCGTTCTTCACCGCGCCTGCGACGAAGATGTCGCGCTGCTTGTCCATCTCGGCGCGGATCTTCTTGCCCATGGCGCGACGCAAGAGGTCGGCGTCGCCGAGCGAATAGCCCGACATCACCTGCGCGATCTGCATCACCTGTTCCTGGTAGATGATGACGCCGAAGGTCTCCTTCAGGATCGGCTCCAGCACGGGATGCAGATATTCCGGCTCCTCGTCGCCGTGCTTGCGCGCGCAATAGGTCGGGATGTTCGCCATCGGGCCCGGGCGATACAACGCCACCAGCGCGATGATGTCCTCGAACCGGTCGGGGCGCATGTCGACCAGCGCGCGCCGCATGCCCTGGCTTTCAACCTGGAACACGCCGACCACCTCGCCGCGCGCCAGCATCTGGTAGCTCTCGGCATCGTCGATCGGCAGCGTGGCGAGATCGACGTCGATGTTGCGCGGCTTGAGCAGCTTGCAGGCAACGTCGAGCACGGTCAGCGTCTTCAGGCCGAGGAAGTCGAACTTCACGAGGCCGGCCGGCTCGACCCATTTCATGTTGAACTGGGTCACCGGCATGTCCGACTTCGGATCGCGGTAGAGCGGCACGAGCTCGCTTAAGGGACGATCGCCGATCACGATGCCGGCCGCATGGGTCGAGGCGTGCCGCGTCAGGCCTTCGAGACGCTGGGCGATGTCGAAGGCGCGCGCCACGATCGGATCTTCGTCGCGGAATGCCTGGAGCTTTGGCTCGCTCTCGATCGCGGCGGCGAGCGTGACGGGTGCGGCCGGATTCTGCGGCACGAGCTTGGTCAGCTTGTCGACCTGGCCGTAGGGCATCTGCAGCACGCGGCCGACGTCGCGCAGCACGCCGCGCGCCTGCAGCGTACCGAAGGTGATGATCTGCGCGACCTGGTCGCGGCCGTAACGCTCCTGCACGTACCTGATCACCTCGCCGCGGCGGTCCTGGCAGAAGTCGATGTCGAAGTCCGGCATCGAGACGCGCTCGGGGTTGAGGAAGCGCTCGAACAGCAGGCCGAACTTGATCGGATCGAGGTCGGTGATGGTCAGCGCCCAGGCGACCAGCGAACCTGCACCGGAGCCGCGGCCCGGCCCGACCGGAATACCCTGGCTCTTCGCCCATTTGATGAAGTCGGACACGATCAGGAAGTAGCCCGCGTATTTCATGCGCATGATGACGTCGAGCTCGAACGCCAGGCGCTTGTCGTAGTCCTCCTCGGTGGTGCCCTGCGACAGGCCGTGGACGCGCAGGCGGTTGGCGAGCCCCTCCTCCGCCTGGCGCTTCAGCTCGGCGGCCTCGACCGAGGCGGCGTCCGAGCTCTGCGCGGCGCCGACCGTGAAGAACGGCAGGATCGGCTTGCGCGTCATCGGCCGGAACGAGCAGCGCTCGGCGATCTCGACCGTGGAGGCCAGCGCCTCCGGAATGTCGGCGAACAGCAGTGCCATCTCGGCGCGCGTCTTGAAACGATGATCGGGCGTGAGCTGCTCGCGCTCGGTCTCCGCGATCAGTCGCCCGCCGGCGATGCACAGCAGCGCATCATGCGCTTCGTAATCGTCGGTCGCGGCGAAATACGGCTCGTTGGTCGCAACCAGCGGCAGGCCCTTGGCGTAGGCGATATCGATCAGGCCGCTTTCGACGCGCCGCTCCTTGTCGATATTGTGGCGCTGCAATTCAACGTAGAGGCGATCGCCGAACAAGGCGGCGAGACGCTCGCATCGCACGCCGGCGAGTTCCGTCATGCCGCCGGCCAGCGCCAGCGAGATCGGCCCGTCCGGTCCGCCCGTCAGCGCGATCAGTCCCTCGCTCTGGCCCTCGAGCCAGTCGAACTTGATGAACGGGGAATGGCTATCGGGCGATTCGAGGAACGCGCGCGAGTTCAGCCGCATCAGGCTGCGATAGCCGCGCTCCTGCGCGGCCAGCAGCACCACGCGCGAGGGCCCCATCGCGTTGCGCGCATTCGGGTCCTGGTCGCCGAAATCGATCGCCAGCTCGCAGCCGACGATCGGCTGGATGCCGGAACCAGCCATCTTGTCGGAGAATTCCAGCGCACCGAACAGATTGTCGGTGTCGGTCAGCGCCAGTGCCGGCTGATGGTCCTTCTTCGCAAGCTCGGCAAGCTTGGCGATCTTGATCGAGCCCTTGAGCAGCGAATAGGCCGAGTGAACGTGAAGGTGAACAAATCCGGCGCTCGGCATGGTCGCGTGACGGCCTCTTGCAGATGGGATGGAGCGGTCGCCGGCTCCTCAGGGCATCATGCACTCGCCATCTGCCCTCGTTTGCCGACTCGCCTCGCAATGGTGGGGCGTCGCAGCCAGAGAGTCCACGCCGGACCGGCCGATCCGCGGCGTCGTCCCGCTTTTCCCCAGCCCGGGCTGTCGCGGCCAGCAGGAATCAGAGCTGCGGTATGACCTGGGCCCAGATCGCGACCATCCCGACGAACAGCGCGATCGAGGCGAGTGCGGCGGCTTCTTCCACGAAAATCCTGAACATGGCTTGCTCCATCACTAGAACGTATGAAGAACATTGTTCTCATTTCGTTCTTCGGAGTCAAGCGATCTCGGCCGCTCGAAAATCAAATGGTTAACTTGCTGAATTCAAACAATAAAAAAAGCCCCGGCCTAAGCCGGGGCTTTTCGAGGACCGCTCCGAAGAGAGCGATCAGTCTCAGTAACGGCCGAGCATCGGGCCGCCGAACTTGTAGTTCAGGCGGACGAGACCCATGTCGACGTCCTGCTTGACGTTGACCGCCAGAACACCGGCGGGGCCGGTCAGGTTGCGGTCGTTGCCACCGAGGAAGATGTGGTTGTATTCGGCGCCAACCGACCAGTTCGGGGCGAAACCGAACTCGAGGCCCGCGCCGACGGTGCCACCCCAACGGGTGTCGTTGGCCGATGCCAGCGACACGCCGGCGAGCGAGGCATCGTACTTGGTGCCGACCACAGCCGCACCGCCCTTGACGTAGAGCAGCACGTTGTTCCAGGCGTAACCGACCTGGCCGGTGATCAGACCGAACGAATCGATCTTGGTGCTGTTGGTGAAGCCGGAGATCGCGCCGACATGGCTGCCCGAGAAGTCGGCCCAGTTGCCCTGGCCTTCCACGCCGAACACGAACTGACCGGACTGCCAGCGATAGCCGATCTGGCCACCGACCGTGCCGCCGGTTGCATCGTGGGAACCGTCACGGCCGAAGCCCACCAGATCCCACTTCGCGTGCGACGAACCGCCGCCGCCGTTGATACCGATGTAGAAGCCGCTCCAGTCGTAGATCGCGGCGACCATCGCGGGCGCCTTGGTGTAGGGCCGTGCTGCGAGGTCAGCAGCCAGCGCCGGCGCGGTCGCGCTGAGCGCGACGAGGCTCACAGCAGCAAGCAACAAATTCTTCTTCATTTGAGTCCCGTTCCAGTTTCGTCGTTAGGCCCCCTGGCCGTGCAGTGGTCATAACAGCGATCGACGGAATTGCTGTAACCACGGCGCAACAGTTGGCTCCAAAGGCCCACGCTTCATGAATGAAGATTTTTCAGCGTGCGCTGGAAACCCTTTGAAACAAGTGTTTTCTGTAGTTCCAATGTCGACTACAGGACATAAACTGCATGCGCGCGTAACAACGTCGCGCGCACATTCACGTGATTGGAGAATTGAAATGCGCGGTCGCGTTACTCGTCCCATTGTCGCCACACTTTCGCTCGCATTGATCACATTTGCACTCGCGTCAACTGCGAGCACGCCGGCGCGCGCATTCGGCAAGAGCCATCCCTTCTGCCTCACTGGCGATGAATGGCCGGGGCTGAGCAATTGCAGGTTCGACACCTACGCGCAGTGTCAGGCCAGCGCGTCCGGTCGCGCACTCACTTGCATCGCCAATCCCTATTTCGTCGGGCAGAGCGACGATCCCTACGCATATCAAAATCGTCCGCGCACGCTGGCGCCGGGCTACTACCTGCCGCGCTGAGATGCACAGCGCCCGCCTCGCACTCGTCGCGGCCGGCCTGCTCCTCGCGGGCGGCTCTGCGCGCGCGCAGACCTATGATCCGAGCTATCCCGTGTGCATGCAGATCTACGGCCCCGTCGGCTATTTCGACTGCCGCTACAGCTCGCTCGAGCAGTGCAGATATCTCGCCGTCGGACGCTCGGCGAGCTGCGTGGTGAACCCGTACTTCCCGCCCAAGAAGCCCGCTCGCCGTTCGAGGCCGGCCGACCGAGGGCCCGTACACGTGGGACGCTGATATGCAGCCGGCTCTTCGGCGGTGCTCGGGTGTTGACGCGGTCTGATCCAGGTTTAAGTACGACGGACAAAGCTTGCAGGGGTGGCGACGTTCGCTGGGTTGGTTCCGTCGACGCCACCAATGCAGGACTCATGACGACTTCGCCTCAAGCGACCTCGCGCCACGCGACATCGGCTTCCGCGCCCCCTCACCTCGCCATCGTTCTCGTCTCGCTCGCAATGGGCGGCTTTGCGATCGGAACCACCGAATTCGCATCGATGAGCTTGTTGCCGTTCTTCGCCGCCGATCTCGGCATCGACGAGCCGACCGCAGGCCACGCGATCAGCGCCTACGCGCTCGGCGTCGTGCTGGGCGCGCCGCTGATTGCCGTGCTTGGCGCGCGGTTCGCGCGGCGCACGCAGCTGTTGGCCTTGATGGCCGTGTTCGCGCTCGGCAATGCGCTGACCGCGCTCGCACCCGGCTATGGCGCGATGATCGCGGCCCGCTTTCTCTCCGGCCTGCCGCACGGCGCTTATTTCGGCATTGCCGCGCTCGTCGCAGCCTCGCTGGTTCCCCAGCATCGTCGTTCGCAGGCCGTCGGCCAGGTGATGCTCGGCCTGACCTCCGCCACCATCATCGGCGTGCCGCTCGCCAATCTGATCGGACAGGCCGTCGGCTGGCGCGCCAGCTTTGGCCTCGTCTCGGTGCTGGCGTTGCTCACGATCGTGCTCTGCGCGCTGTTCGCGCCGCGGGACCAGGCCGGCAGGTCCGATCCGCTGCGCGAGCTCGGCGCGCTCAGGAGCGGCCGCGTCTGGATCACGCTGGCGATCGGCGCCGTCGGCTTCGGCGGCATGTTCGCGGTCTATACCTATCTTGCGACGACCTTGATCGAGGTGACCAAGGTCAGCACCGCCGTCATCCCGTTCTTCCTGGCCGTATTCGGCATCGGCGCGACGCTCGGCAATCTGTTCGTGCCGCGCTTTGCCGACCGCGCCTTGATGCCGACGGCGGGCCTCATCCTGCTGTTCGCGGCCGTCGCACTGCTGCTGTTCCCGCTCGTCGCGGGCAATCCATGGCTGCTTGCGGCCGACGTCTTCGCCATCGGCGCCAGCGTCTCGCTCGGCGCCATCCTGCAGACTCGGCTGATGGACGTTGCGGGAGAGGCACAGGCGCTCGCGGCCGCGCTGAACCATTCGGCCTTCAACACCGCCAATGCGCTCGGACCGTTCCTCGGCGGCCTCGCCATCCGCGAAGGGCTGGGCTGGACCTCCACCGGTCCCGTCGGCGCCGCGCTGGCGCTGCTCGGATTCCTGATCTGGATCGTTGCCTGGCGCGACAGCCGGTCCGCACCGATCGCGCACGCTTCGCGCAGCGATGCTGCCTCGCTGGCGCAAGCGCCGCCGCTGGCACCGGATCATCGCCGCGCGAATTCCGCCAGGGATCGCGTGGCATGACGATCTGCGCCGGACGCCGTCGTTTCAGCTTTGCCAGGGCGTGTTGCGGATGCGCGTGCACGCATTCGGCTTGCGGAAGCCGGGATCGTGATCCTCGATGTAGTCGAAATTCACCGTCCCGAACGTCGTCTGCGGCTTCTTCAGCGCCGAACAGGTCTGCACCTTCAGGAACTCGTTCTTGAAATCACCGCGCGGAAACGCCGAGATCACCTGATCGCGCTGTTCCGGGGTATAGTCGTCGAACCCGACGCCCACAACGTCCACCAGGACGCCCGCATTGGTGAGCGCGATTTCCGGCCGCATGAATTGCGGAATGCCGGGCGTGGTGTGTAGTGCGATCGCTTCCCACACCAGATCGGCTTGCGGCTCGGCGATGCCGCGCGCCCGCAAGAAGTCACGCGCAGCGTCGGCGCCGTCGACCTCAAACCGCTTCGTCTGCGAATGGAAATGATCGACCAGACCGAGATCGTGGAACAACGCCGCGACATAGAGCAGCTCGGCATCGAATTTCAGCTTCTGGCGCAGCCCCTTGATCGCGCCGAACACGTAGACGCGGACGGAATGATTGAACAGCATCTCGTCTTCGTAGCTGCGCACCAGCTCGGCCGCCTCGCGCGCCAGCTGGCTGTCGGGAATTCTGACACCGGAAATCACGCTCGTCATCGTCAAGCTCCTGCCCTGCGTCCAGTTGATGCCGCGTGAGCCATCAGGCGGCCTTCTCGAGCGCCGCGTGAGGCGTATTTCGGAAGCTGATCGACATGCGATTATACGCATTCATCAGGCTGATTGCGATTGTGAGATCGACGAGTTCGCGCTCGCTGAAGACGTTGCGGGCGGCTTGATAGGCTTCATCCGGAACGTTGGTCTCGGCAACACGGGTGACCGTCTCGGCCCATGCAAGGGCTGCGCGCTCGCGTTCGTCGAAGAGATTGCCGGCCTCGTCCCATGCCTGCAACAGCGCGAGCTTTTCGACCTTAACGCCGCTCTTCAGCAGATCGCGCGTATGCAGGTCGAGGCAATAGGCACAGTTGTTGATCTGCGAAATGCGCAGGTAAACGAGCGTGACCAGCGTTCCAGGCAACCCACTCTGCGTGACATAGCCGTAGACTCCGCCGAGCGCCTTCGCGCCGGCCGGTGCGATGTGGTTGTAGTTGAGACGTTCACTCATCCGACGACTCCCTGATGATCGGGGCGATCAAAGCCCTCCTACTCCCTCAGATGCTCCTCGCCTGGTTCACAAAAAAGTACCAAAAACGCACAAAAATCTTGTACCATCGGGAATGACGAAGCCGCTGCGCCTGGAGCTCGATCGGTCTGCCAAGACGCCGCTTGCGGAGCAGATCCATAGAGGGATCAGGGCCGCCATCGAGAGCGGCGTGCTCGCCCCGGGCGCACGCCTGCCCTCATGGCAGGATCTGGCGGCTCAGCTTGGCGTCGCGCGCGGCACCGTGCGCTCAGCCTATGAGAAGCTCTCATCCGACCAAATGATCGTCGCGGCCCGTGCGACCGGCACGCATGTCGCCGACCGGCGGTCCTTCCCGGTGCGGCCGGACAAGGCACCCGACCCCGGCTCGTTCATGGAGATGTACCAGGAGTTCACGGCCGGACCGGCGATCTTCCAGATGGGCGTGCCGTCGCAGGAAACTTTTCCTGCGAAATTGCTGGCGCGAATGCGGGTAAGAGCGGTTCGCGCCGAAACGAGCGCACCCGCGATCTACCCGGATCCGCGCGGCGAGCTGGACCTGCGACGTGAGATCGCGGCCTACCTTGCGCTGGCCCGAGGAATAGAATGCGCACCGTCCCAAATCATCATCACCAACGGCTTTAGTGGCGGCCTCGGCCTCGCGCTCCGTGTCCTCTGCCTCGGGCTGAAGAAGAAAGTCTGGATGGAGAACCCCGGCTTTCCTTTCACCCGGCACGGTCTCGAACTCGCGGGATTGTCCATCGTACCGATTGCGGTCGATGCCGACGGCATCGACGTCGATTTCGGCGTGAAACATGCCCCCGACGCCGCGCTGGTTGTCGTGACGCCGGGGCAACAGGCGCCGCTCGGATCCACGCTGTCACTGGCACGCCGCTCACGGCTGCTCGAATGGGCGACCCAGAACAAGGCATGGGTGATCGAGGATGACTATCTCAGCGAACTGCAGCTCAAGGGCCGCGCCACGCCGGCGCTCGCCTCGCTCGACCGCACCGGCCGCGTCATCCACATCGGCTCCTTCAGCAAGACCATAAGCCCGGCCTTGCGGCTGGGCTTCGTCGTTGCACCGGCGGCTCTTGCGTCGCGATTTGCAGAGACTGCGGCTTGCCTCGCGCCGGCACCGGGACCCGCGGTGCAGCTGGCTACGGCCGACTTCATGCGCGACGGCCACTATCTTCGGCATCTGCGGCGCACGAAACGCGCCTACACCGCGCAAGGCGATGCGTTGCTGAAACAGCTCCGCACGCGCCCTGCGAAGGTTGCGATTGCCGGTCTGGCCGCGGTGTTGCGATTGCCGGACGGAGCACCCGACCTCGCTATCGCCCGGGACGCAGCGTCGTTCGGACTGGCGCCGACGCCGCTATCGCTTTGGTACGCTCCGACCGCTTCGGCGTGCCCAGGACTGTTGCTGGGCATCGCGACGTCTCCGCTCAAGAAGATCGAGGCGTCCTGCGAGCGGCTCCTTGGGATCATCGACCGCTTGACGTGACCCTTACCCGGCCCTACCCGGCCAACGTCACGATCAAAGGTCCGTTGCGCGTGGCGATCACGGTGTGTTCGTACTGCACGGTCGGCGCCTCGGGACTGCTGTAGAGCGTCCACGCATCATCGCCATTCTCCGCCCACTCCGCGCCCATGGAGAGGAACGGCTCGACGGTGAAGACCAGGCCATCTGTCATGATGCGGCGCTCGGAGCGATCGGGCCAGGTTGCGATCTCCGTCGGCTCCTCATGGAGCGACAGGCCGACGCCGTGGCTGGCGAGATTCCTGACCAGGCTGTAGCCGTTCTTCCGCGCGAAGGTCCCGATCGCCTGGCCGATCCCGGCAATCGGCTTGCCGGCGCCGACCTGCTTCAGGCCGGTCCACATCGCCCGCCGGCCGTCACGGCAGAGACGTTCGATGGCCCGGGCAACGGGCGGAACGGCAAACGAGGCGCCGGTATCGGCGAAGAAGCCGTTCTTCTCGGCGGACACGTCGATGTTGACGAGGTCGCCGCGCGCGATCCGCCGCTCGCCGGGGATGCCGTGAGCGATCTCCTCGTTCACGCTGATGCAGGTCGCGCCGGGAAAATCGTAAGCCAGCTCCGGGGCCGAACGCGCCCCGGCGGCCTCCAGGAGCTTTCGCCCGATCTGGTCGAGCTCGGAGGTGGTCATGCCCGGCTCGAGCGCCTTCCCCATCGCCTCCAGCGCATTGGCGACGATGCGCCCGACCTCTTTCAGGCGCGTCAGGTCGTTGTCGTCGGAAATCGTCATATCGGGGCTCTCTACGAAAGCCGGGGCATAGCGCTTGTGGAGCCCGCGTGCAAACCGCAAAGATCTCGGCGCCCGATACGTTTCAACCCTCGTCGAGCAGATTGCGAACCTTGGCGGCCAGATCCTCGATCGCAAAGGGCTTGGAGAGCAGATGCTTGCCGGCGTCGAGCATGCCGTTGTGGACGATGGCGTTGCGCGTATAGCCGGTGGTGAACAGCACCTTCAGCTCCGGGTATCGTTTCGACAGCACGGCTGCAAGCTCGGCGCCGGTCATGTCGGGCATGACGACGTCGGTAAACAGCAAATCCGGCACGAGACCATCCTCGATCGTCCGGATCGCCTCCCTGGCGCTCGCGGCTTCGATCACGGTATAGCCGAGCTCGCGCAGGCTTTCGGAAGAGATGCTGCGGACCCTCTCGTCGTCCTCGACGACGAGGATGGTCTCGCTCTGAAGACTCGCACCGGGATGTGTCATGCCCTGCGGCGAAGCCGAAGCTAGCTCCTCGCCCGCGAAACGCGGAAGATAGATTTTCACCGTCGTGCCGACGTCGATCTCCGAGTAGATCTTGACGTGGCCCCCCGACTGCCGGACGAAGCCGTAGACTTGGCTGAGGCCGAGGCCGGTGCCCTTGCCCACGACCTTGGTCGTGAAGAACGGATCGAACACTTTTCCCAGCACGTCGGCCGGAATTCCGGTGCCGTTGTCCGTCACGGCGACGAGAACATATTGTCCGGGCGACAATGCGTATTCGCGCGCATATTTCTGGTCGATCGAGGCGTTGCTGCTCTCGATCGTCAGCCGGCCCCCTTTCGGCATCGCATCGCGGGCGTTGACCGCAAGGTTGATCACCGCGCTTTCCAGCTGGGCCGGGTCTGCCTTGACGCGCCAAAGGCCGGCCGCCAGGACCGTCTCGAGGCGGACCAGCTCGCCGAGCGACCGCTCCAGCAGCTCGCTCATGCCCCTGACCATCTTGTTGATGTCCACGACCTCAGGCGCCAAAGGCTGCTGGCGCGAGAACGCGAGCAGCCTCTGCGTCAAGGTGGCGGCGCGATTTGCGCCATCGATCGCGCCCTCGATGAAGCGGTCGATGTTGACCTCGCCCTTGCCGAGCCGTCGCTTGGCGAGATTCAGGCTGCCGAGGATCACGGCCAGCATATTGTTGAAGTCGTGGGCGATACCTCCGGTCAACTGACCCACGGCTTCCATCTTCTGGGATTGCCGCAGTTGCTCTTCGGCCTTCATGCGCTCGGCGATTTCGTCAGCGACGCGTTGCTCCAACTCGGCATTGAGCGCCTCGAGCCGGGTCAGGAGGCGGCCATTATCGATTGCGCTGGCGGCGTGGCCGGCGATCCCGAGCAATGCCGTCTCGTGCTCGACCTGGAATTTGCCCGTCTCCGCATGGCCGAAGAAGAGCCCGCCGAGAACTTCCCCGGTTCGCGAGATGACGGGGACCGCGAGGTAGGATCGGACCGGAAGATGTCCCTCCGGCATGCCTTTGCGCGGGGTGTTCTTGCCATAACGCGGGTCCTGCAGGATGTCGTCGGACCTCACCACGCCTGTGCCCTTGAACGTCGGCTCGAACACCGCGGTATTGCGCGGCATGGGGAAATTCTCGAAGGCGGATCGCGGCACGCCCGACAGCGAATAGAGCATGTAGCTGCCGCCGTCCGCGGCCAGAACGTTGTAGAAGAACGCTCCGAACTGGGCGCCCGTCAGCTCGACGCCTGCATCCGTCACGATCTGCACGATCGTCTCGAGGTCGCGCTGGCGAGCGACCGACGCGCCGGTATCGTTCAATATCCTGAGTTGCCGCTCGGTCTTCTTCTGCGCCGAAATATCCAGCACCGTCCCGATGAAGCGAACAGCTTCTCCATCCGAAAAGATGGCCTCGCCCGTCGCCGCAACCCAGCGTTCGATACCATCCTCGATGCCGATGGTTCGGTATTCGATGTTGTAGCTTTGCGGAGAGTCCGGCCTCAGGGCCGCGGACACGACCTCGTGGGCGCGCTGCCTGTCGTCCGGATGGATGCCCTTCAGGAACGACCCTTCGTAGCTCACTGCCGCGTCCGGCGACAAGCCGAACACCTCCTTGCAGCGGTTGTCCCAACCGAGAACGTCGTTGACCGGGTCGTAATCCCAGGTGCCGATGCCGGCCGCCTTGTTCGCAAGACTCAGGCGCTCGGCAGCGTTGCGTGCGGCCTGCTCGGATCGAACGCGCTCGATATGGGCCCACGATCTCTCCGTGACCTCCGTGAGCAACGCCAGTTCGCGCGGCGTCCACCGGTGCGGGCTGCGGTGATGAATGGCCATCAAGGCCGTGAGCTGCCCTTCCTTGACGAGGGGCATGCAAATCGTCGCCCCTATTCCGATGCTCTGAAAGGCGGCAGCCTCCTGTGGCGCGATCTCCTTCAGATTGTCGTTGATGACGAGAGGCCTGCCGGCGCCAAGCTCTCGCACCGCCTTCTCGCCGAAATCCGCCAGGCTGTAATGGCCGAGGATATGCATCGCCCCCGGGGCCGCCCAATCTCCGCGGATCGTGAAGCCGTCCTGATCGGGATCCATGTCGGCATAGGCGCAGTTGGAGACGCCGAGATGCTCGCCGACCATCCTCGTCGTCACCGCCATCACGCCGTCGGCATCGCGGGTCCTGGCCGTCTCCTTGCTGAGCGCATCCAGGAAAAGCAGACGGCTCTCGTTCTCCCGCACGGCCGCCTCGGCACGTCGGCGCTCGACGGCGGTGCGCGTGCGCTCGGCAACGTCGTGGATGAGCTCGAGCTCCTCGGTGCTCCATGCGCGCGGCGTTGCGTTGTTGAGGTAGAGCAGCGCGACGACGCCGTCGGGCTCGGAGATCGGCATGTTGACGAGCGCACGCGCGGAAATCGCTTCGAGCGCGGAGGCGCGGTCGCCGACGCGGGGATCCTTCTCCGCATCGGCGCAAATGACGGTCTCGCCGCGCTTCAGATCTTCGATGTAGTCGCCATAGTCACGAAAGTGCAGGACGCCAGCCAGGCTCAAAATGCCCGGCGCATTCCAGTCACGAGCGATGGTGATGGTCTCGGCGGATGTATCGACGGTGCCGTAGCCGGCGCGGCTGACCTTCAGACTACGGCCGAGCAGCTCTGCCGCGGCGTAAGCGAGGTCGTCAGGATTGGCGATCTCCCGGATGTAGTCGCCAAGTGCAGCCAGGACGGCATTGCGATCGGTCGAGTTCGCCCCGGCCGTCGTTGTCATCTGACTTCCCCCGACAAATTGCTCGTTTCACCAAATTTCGCTTCAGGCAATCTCCCGGCATCAGCTCGCGCCAACGACGATGACAGCGAGAGATTGCGCCCCGCGTCCCGATAACTTCATGAAGCCATTAAGGTTCCGGTCAGGCTGTGCTCGGAGCGCAGCCCTGCTCCCGGCCGCCGGCCTCTCCCGGAAATCGGGATTGCTGATCCTGACGCCGGCAAAATAAACGGGCGCTGACGCGCCACCGAAAGTTGTGAACGCGGTGACCGTCGTGTAGCGTCATCGCGATATTCACCTCGTGGTCTCACGCTTGATGCTCGTCCGAGTCCTGCTTCTCTTTTCCTGCTTCTTGATTTCCACCGCATCGCGGGCCGAAGAAACGCCGGCCGCGAAAGCCGGCTTTGCCTCCCGCCTGACGATCTATCTCGCCAAGGGCGCCCCCGACGCGTGCGGGCCTGGCTGCGACCGCTGGATCGCGATCGAGGGCGAGATCGATCAAGGCGCCGCCCCGCGCATTCGCCGCTTCCTCGCCGGGGTCAAGGACACGCAGCGCCCGATCTACCTCCATTCGCCCGGCGGGAATGTGGAGCAGTCCTACGTCATCGCCCGGCTGCTCCGCAGCCGCAAGGCCATCGCCCGGGTTGGGCGGACGATCGTGACGGCGTGCGCGGCGGGCACGCAGGTGGACGCTGCATGCCAGAAGATCAAGAGCGCGGCCGGCGAGGTCGAGGCCGAGCTCACCACCTATCATGCGATGTGCAACTCGGCCTGCGGCTACCTGTTTCTCGGCGCGACCTCTCGCGAGGTCGCCCCCGACGCCGCGCTGGCGGTGCATAATTCCAGGCTGATCCTGAAGTTTAGCGGCAATCCGCCTCCGGAGGTGGTCGCCGAAGCACGGAGCCGCCGGATCGCCGGCGCCGACCGCGACCGCGCCGCGTTCATTGCGGCGATGGGAATCAGCCGCGAGCTCGACGCGCTGATCCGCACCGTGAAGTTCGAGAACCTGCATGTGCTGACGCGGCCCGAGCTCTACCGGTTCGGGATCGACACCCGGCCGCTCGCCGAGACGATGTGGCGGCTGGAAAAGGGTACGCGGCCGTTCATCAGCAAGATCGCCGCGGTGAGGAAGGACAGCGACGCCTCGTTCCGGACCATGGAATGGCGGCTGTATTGCGAGAACAAGAAGCGCGTGCCGCTGATGATCGCGGGCGAGATCGACGCGGCCGCGACGGCCAAGAAATCAATCCTGATAGCGGCCAGCGCCGACCTCAGCAGGGAAGCCGGCGGGCCTCCGGTGCGGTTCGGAAAGTACGAGGTCTGGAGCGGTGCCGTCGATCCCGACATGGTCAAGGCGGTGCTGGCCTCGCCCTCTCTGCAGGTCCGGGAGACCACGCCGGAGCCGGAGGGAAAGTCTGACACCACGAGCTTCAACATCGACACGACCGGTCTGACGTCGGTGTGGACCCAGCTCGGGACGTCATGCACGGCAGCCGCAGCGGGCCCGGCAAAATCCTGGCCGGCGAATGCCCTGCAGCCGACGCCCTGGACGGACAGTCCCTGGAAGGCAACTGGTGCCCTGCCGAACATCAAGGCAACACCTGTCGCCACGCCCGCACCGTAAGCGCCCGGGAAGCCTTCCCCCTCAGCTAGCCCCGACCGGCGTGTAGATCACCAGCTTCAGCGCGGGATCGTCGTTGGCCTGAAAGCTCGTGTGCTCGAAATGCAGCACGCCCTTGGTGGGATGGGTCATGGTCTTGCGGCCCGACAAGGTGCCGTGCACCTCGTGCGCGCCCCACCATTTGACGAATTCGGGACTGCCTTCGCGCAAGCGTGTCAGCAATTCCGCAAAGGCGGGATCGCCGGCCCAGACGTCATGGGTGGCGCGAAACATCGCGACCATGCGCTTGGCGACGTCAGCCCAGCCCGCCCCGTAGGATTTTCGCGTGCGCTTGTTGGTCATCATCAGGAGCAGCGTGTTGCGGTCCTGCTCCGGCAGCCGACCAAACGCGAACACCTCCTCGGCCGCCGCGTTCCAGGCCAGCACGTCCCAGCGCCGCCCGGTGATGTAGGCCGGATGCGGCAGGCTCTCGACCAGCCGCAGGATCGGCGGCGGCACGATCTCGCGCGTGAATGGGCTCCTCGCGCCGTCGCGTGCGAGTGCCTTCAGATGCGCATGCTCGGTCTTGCTGAGCCGCAGCGCGCGGGCCAGCGCATCGACTGTCGTGACCGAGGGACTGACGGTGCGGCCCTGCTCGAGGCGGATGTACCAGTCGACACCGATGCCGGCGAGCTGGGCGACCTCCTCGCGGCGCAGCCCCGCGGTGCGACGCCGGCTCCCCGCAGGCAACCCGACCGTTTTCGGCGCCAGCTTTTCGCGGCGGGACCGCAGGAAATCGCCGAATTCGACGCGGCGTGGATCGGCCATGATGTCGCTTCCGCATGGAGGGCTTCTGGAATACTAGGATAATACCAGGCCTTCATGCCCTCGCCAAGGCGGCTCATATCGGCCTCACCCGACTTTGAGGTGAATACATGAAAGCTGCCGTACTGAAATCCTTTGGATCGAAGCTGGTCATCGAGGACGCGCCCGAGCCGACCCTCGGCACCGGCGAGGTGATCGTCGACGTCGTCGCCACGCGCGTCCTGTCCTACATGAACGAGGTGTTCGACGGGACGCGCAATTACGCGCTCGACCTGCCTGTTATCCCCGGCCCCGGCGGCATCGGCCGAGTGCGCGCGGTCGGTCCTGACGCCACCAAGCTCGGCGTCGGCGACTGGGTGTTCTGCGACCCCACGGTGCGCTCGCGCGACGATGTCGTGGCGCCCGATATCGCCCTCCAGGGGCTCACCGCCGCCGGCCCCGGCGGCATGAAGCTGCAAAAGCATTTCCGCCACGGCTCCTATGCCGAGCAGATGCGCGTGCCCACCGAAAATGTGAAACGGCTCGGCCAGATCGCCTCCGAAGAGGCCTCGCGATGGTGCGCGCTGGGGACGGCGCTGGTGCCCTATGGCGGCTTCCTCGCCGCGAACCTGCAGCCGGGCGAGACCGTGCTGGTCAGCGGCGCCACCGGCAATTTCGGCAGCGCCGCCGTGTCCGTTGCGCTGGCAATGGGCGCAGCCTGCGTGGTGACGCCCGGCCGCAACGAGGCGATCTTGTCCGATCTCGTCCGCCGCTTCGGCGCCCGGGTGCAGCCGGTCAGGCTCACCGGCAACGAGGACGACGATCGCGAGGCGATGAAGCGCGCGGCGCCTTCGCCGATCGATTGCGTGCTCGACATCATGCCGCCCTCGGTGAGCCCGACCGTCGTCCGCGCGGCGGTCATGACGGTGCGCCCTTACGGCCGCGTCGTGCTGATGGGCGGTGTCGGCATGGCCGGCGGCCCGGGCCTCGAGCTGCCCTACCCCTGGCTGATGCGCAATTGCATCTCGATCCATGGCGTCTGGATGTATCCGCCGGACGCGGCGAGCCGTCTGATCGCGCTGGTGCGCGCTGGACTGCTGAGGCTGGAGGAGTATGAGACGACGGCCTTCGACCTTGATCACGCCAACGAGGCGGTAGCGCACGCCGCGGCCAATGGCGGACCGTTCAAACTGACGGTGATCAGGCCCTGAGAGCTTCAGGCGACGGCGCGCCCGTCGTCGCCTGATTTTTCGTCAGTCGGCCCAAGCACTTGGCTACTGTGCATGGGGTTGTTTTCGCAAATTTTGACTATTCGAGCTCGACCACCTGGCCATTCGCCAGCGACACGCGCCGGTCCATGCGGCCGGCGAGCTCCATGTTGTGGGTCGCAATCAGCATCGAAACCTTGGTTGCCTTGACCAGCTGCATCAGCGCCTGGAACACGTGATCCGCCGTGTGCGGATCGAGATTGCCGGTCGGCTCGTCCGCGAACAGCACGCGCGGCGCGTTGGCCACAGCACGCGCGATCGCGACGCGCTGCTGCTCGCCGCCCGACAGCTCGGCGGGGCGATGGGTGATGCGATCGCCGAGACCGAGATAGCCAAGTATCTCCTTGGCACGCTTGACGCTCTCGGACTTCTTCAGGCCGCGGATCATCTGCGGCATCATCACGTTCTCCAGCGCCGAGAATTCCGGCAGCAGCCGGTGCGACTGGTAGACGAAGCCGATATCGGTGCGGCGCAGCTGGGTGCGCTCGATGTCGGGCAGCTGCGAGGTCGGCGCGCCGTTGACATAGACCTCGCCGGAATCCGGTGCTTCGAGCAGGCCCGCAATGTGCAGCAGCGTCGACTTGCCCGAGCCCGACGGCGCGACCAGCGCGACCGACTGGCCGGCCCACAGCGCCAGCTTGGCGCCGTCGAGGATCGTCAGCGGCACCTCGCCCTGCAAGTACTGGCGCTTTATCTCGTGGAGATAAATGACCGGTACATCCTCAGCCCCCTGCTGCTGCTCCATCAGGTCCTCACTCGTACCGGAGCGCTTCGACGGGATCGAGGCGCGCGGCGCGCCACGACGGATACAGCGTCGCCAGGAACGACAATGTCAGCGCCATGATGACGACCGCCGTGGTCTCGCCGATGTCGATCTCGGCGGGCAGCTTCGACAGGAAGTAGAGCTCCGGCGAGAACAGCTCGGTCGAGGTCAGCCAGGACAGGAACTGCCGGATGGATTCGATGTTGAGGCAGATCACGAGGCCGACCACGAAGCCGACCAGCGTGCCGACCACGCCGATCGAGGCGCCCGTGATCAGGAAGATGCGCATGATCGAGCCTTGCGAGGCGCCCATGGTGCGCAGGATCGCGATGTCGCTGCCCTTGTCCTTCACCAGCATGATCAGGCCGGAGACGATGTTGAGCGCCGCCACCAGCACGATCATGGTGAGGATCAGGAACATCACGTTGCGCTCGACCTGGAGCGCGTTGAAGAAGGTCGAGTTGCGCTGCCGCCAGTCGACCAGGAACACCGGCCGGCCCGCAGCCTCCGTCACGGCCTGGCGGAAGGCGACGATCTGGTCGGGATTGGTGGTGAACACCTCGATCGAGGTGACGTCGTTGCTGCGGTTGAAATAGGCCTGCGCCTCCGCGAGCGGCATGAACACGAAGCCGAGATCGTATTCGGACATGCCGATCTCGAACACGGCGACGATCTTGTAAGGCTTGATGCGCGGCGTCGTGCCCATCGGCGTCACCGCGCCCTTCGGCGCCACCAGCGTGATGCTGTCGCCGGCATGCAGCGAGAGCTGGTCGGCGAGACGCCGGCCGATCGCTACGCCCTGCCCTTCGTCAAAGCCCTCGAGCGAGCCCTGCTTGATGTTCTTGGCAATCGAGGTGAGGTTGTTGAGGTCGTCGGAGCGGATGCCGCGCACCAGCACGCCCGAGGCGTTCCACGGCGAGGACGCCAGCGCCTGGCCGTCCACCACGGGCGCGGCCAGCCGGATCCCCTTCACCTGGCTGAGGCGGTCGGCGACGTCCTTCCAGTCGGTCAGCGGGGATTCCAGCGGCTGCACCAGGATATGGCCGTTCAGCCCCAGGATCTTGTCGAGCAACTCTTTGCGGAAGCCGTTCATCACGGCCATGACAATGATCAGCGTCGCCACGCCCAGCATGATGCCGAGGAAGGAGAACCCGGCGATGACCGAGATGAATCCCTCCTTGCGGCGCGCCCGCAAATAGCGCGCCGACAGCATCCACTCGAAGGGCGCGAAAGGCGCGGTTTGCACGGTTTCAGTCATGGTTTCATCCATCGCTCGATAATCCCATGATTCGGGGTCAATTGTGGCCGGATTGGCGGCCGCGATATCGGGCGATGAACAATATTCAGCCGACCAGGCGGGCCACGGCGTCCGCAGGCGACATGGTCTCGCGGGAGCCGTCACTACGCCGCTTGATCTCGACCTTGCCGTCGGCGAGGCCCTTCGGCCCGATCATGATCTGCCAGGGGATACCGATCAGGTCGGCGGCGGCGAATTTGGCGCCGGCGCGCTGGTCGGTGTCGTCATAGAGCACGTCGACACCCTTGGCGGTCAGCTCGGCATAGAGCTTCTCGCAGGCCGCATCGACCGCCGCATCGCCCTGCTTGAGGTTGAGGATCGACACGCGGAACGGCGCCACCGCTTCCGGCCATTTGATGCCGGCATCGTCGTGGCATGCCTCGATGATGGCGCCGAGCAGGCGCGAGACGCCGACGCCGTAGGAACCGCCGTGGATCGGCACGTCGACGCCGTCGGGGCCCGCCACCATCGCCTTCATCGGCTCGGAATATTTGGTGCCGAAATAGAAGATCTGGCCGACCTCGATGCCGCGGGTGTTGAGCCGCTTCTCCGCAGGCACTTCCTGCTCGAAGCGCGCGGCGTCGTGGACGTCTTCCGTCGCTGCGTAGACCGAGGTCCACTGCTTGATGATCGGCGTCAGGTCGCTGTCGTAGTCGACGTCCTCGCCGGGTACCGGCAGGTCCAGCACGTCGCGATTGATGAACACGCCGGATTCGCCGGTCTCAGCGAGCACGATGAATTCGTGGCTGAGATCGCCGCCGATCGGACCCGTCTCGGCGCGCATCGGGATCGCCTTCAGCCCCATCCGGGCGAAGGTGCGCAAATACGCCACGAACATCTTGTTGTAGGCGACGCGCGCAGCGGCCTCGTTGAGGTCGAAGGAATAGGCGTCCTTCATCAGGAACTCGCGGCCGCGCATCACGCCGAAACGCGGACGCTGCTCGTCGCGGAATTTCCATTGGATATGATAGAGATTCAGCGGCAGGTTCTTGTAGGACTTCACGTACGCGCGAAAAATCTCGGTGATCATTTCCTCGTTGGTCGGCCCGTACAGCAGCTCGCGCTTGTGGCGGTCGGCGATGCGCAGCATCTCCGGGCCATAGGCGTCGTAGCGGCCGCTCTCGCGCCAGAGGTCGGCGAGCTGCAAGGTCGGCATCAACAGTTCCAGCGCGCCGGAGCGGTCCTGCTCCTCGCGCACGATCTGCTCGATCTTCTTCAACACCCGGAAACCGAGCGGCAGCCAGGCGTAGATGCCGGCCGCCTCCTGCCGGATCATGCCGGCGCGCAGCATCAGCCGATGCGAGACGATCTCCGCCTCTTTCGGATTTTCCTTCAGGATGGGCAGAAAGAAGCGCGACAACCGCATGGCAATACTCGTGGAATCAGTGGTGGCCTGCAGTGAAACCGGATTGCGAGCGAAAACACAAGACCGGGAATGAGGAAAAGCCGCTAACGCATCGGAATTCCTGTCATTTTTCCGTCGGACTTCATGTTCAGCGCGAGCCGCATCTTAGGGCGGCGTAACATCGAGTTCATCCTCGAGCGTGATTTGCTCGAAGTCGCTCACCAGCGCGTCGATCCGCACGTGCCAGCGGCCCGCGAAGGGAAGCTCGGCCTTGCGCACATGCCAGTAGCCGTCGGGCCCCAGCGAAGCCTTCCGCTCCATCGGCTCGATGCCGCGCTCGGGCAGGCTCAGCGTCAATGTCGCCTCCTTGGCCGCCAGCGGCGTGCCCTCGCCGGTCATGAGCTGGAGCATGAAATCATCGACGCCGGGCCTGCCGGGCGACACCAGGACCTGGAACATCGCCTTGTCGCTGTGGATGTGGATCGCCAGCGGTGCTTCGGGAACGATGGTGCGCGGCGGCGGCGTGAAGCGCCAGCCGGCGACTACGGCGAGGATGGCCAGCGCAATGGCGCATTTGATCAGGATCGAGCGCTTCAGCGCGGGCGCCGCCGCCCCGTTCCGGGCCAGAGCCGGAGTCAGGCGGAACCGGTTGAGCGCAGCCAGCGCCAGCAGCCCCGTAACCAGGACGAGCTTGGTCGAGAGGATCAGCCCGTAACGGGTCGCAACCAGCGCGCCCGGCTTTTCGAGCTGCACGATCGCGAGGGCGAGGCCGGTCAAGGCCAGCACGCCGACCGCGAGCGCAGCAATGCGGGAAAAGCGGTTCACGATCGGGAGCGTCGCCGTCGTCGGCCGCGACACCAGCGCGACCAGCGGCGCGAGAGCGCCGATCCAGATGGTAACACCGAGCCCGTGGAGGAAGATCGCCGGGCGCGTGAGCGCTTCGGGCGGCGCGGTTGCGGCGTGCCCGGTCATGGCGAGCGACAGACCGGCACCGATCAATGCGATGACAGCGAGAGCGCGCGCGTACCACGCGCTGCGCAGCGCCACTAACGCGAACAGCATCGCAGCCACGGCAACCAGCAGCGCAGGACCAGCGCTGGTCGCGAGCGCGACCTTCCAGGGACCGGCGGTCGCAAGAGCCGGCAGCGGCAGGCCGAGCAGGTCGAGGCCCAACGTGCCGAGAGAGGCCGCAGCGCTCGGAATTCCGATGGCGAGCGCCACGCGTGGCACGGTCATGCCGGTTGTCGACCAAGCGATCCAGCGCGCGAAGAACACGCCGCCGACGCCAACGAACAGCCCGAGATAAAGACCGACCCGCGCCAGCCAGATCACCACGTTCAAGCGGCCGTCCACGTTTGCAGGAGGCTTGGTCGCCGTCGGCGTGCCGATCGAGAAGATCACCGATCCGGTGACGGGATGACCGTCCTGCGAGATCACGCGATAGCTGACGACCGCGGTCCCCTCGGGCAGATCCGCCGGCATAGCGACCGAAACGGTGTCGCCGGATGCGCTGACACGCGCATCGTCGCGCGCCCTGCCGGCGCCGTCGATCAGCCGGATTGCGCCCGGCGTCACCGCTTCGTTGAAGCGCAGCTCCACCGCCTTCGGTGCGGCTGCGAGCATGCTCCCGCTCGGCGGATCGACCGAGATCAGGGCCGCATGTGCCCACGCCGCGCTCGCAAATCCGGCAGCAAGAAGCAGCGTCGCGAGCGCGGCGAAGAGGCGCATCAGGGTTTCGGCAGCAGCTTCACGCCCGGCGCCGGCGATTTGCCCTCGGACTTGCTGTCATGCGAGTGCCCTGCCCCCTCGGCCGGGATCTCGATCCAGCGGCTGACGCCGGTCTCGCATTCCTGAACGACGGGGAAGTACAGAGTCGTGTTCGTCTTGAGGCTGTTGGTAAGGAACGCACTGAAAACGAACTCGTCATAATGCTTGTCCGGCAGCTTGCCGCCGGACCACGCCACCTCCTTGACGCCGGAGGAGAGCTTGTTGCCGTGATAGTCGTATTCTCCGGCATATTTGCCTTCGACGACATCGACATTCCAGCCCGCCTTCGGCATCGGCTTCACCGCGATCACCCCTTCCGGAACCTGCACCCGGACCTTCACCGTCGGCGAGCCCGCGCAACCGTGGGGAATGACAAACACGGCCTTGTAGGACGTGCCGACCACGGCTTGCTTGGTCTCGAGCGACACGTGCGCCGCCGCCGGCGAGGCGGCGAGCGCGGCAACCAGGAACAGGCAGGATCGCATCATGTTGGCCCTTTCGAGAGTCCAGATCAGGCTCATTTCATTTTCATTCCCGAATGGTCAGGCATCTTTTTCATGTCCATGTGACCGGAATGCCCGGCATCACCGGGGGCCTGCGCGCCGACGCCCTGGACATCGAGGGAGACGGCGACCTTGCCGGCCTTCTCGAATTGCAGCGTCACGGGCACCTTGTCACCCTGCTTGAACGGGCCCTTCAGCTCCTGCAGCATCAGATGATAGCCGCCGGGCGCGAGCTTGACCGTCTTGCCGGGATCGACCACCAGCCCCGCATCGAGCGGACGCATCTTCATCACGCCATTGTCCATCGCCATCTCGTGGATCTCGACCTTCCCCGCGATATCGGCGGACACGCTGACGAGCTTGTCCGGCGCCGTGCCTTTGTTCTCGATGACGAGATAGCCGCCCGCGACCTTGGCGCCGCCTGGTGTCGCACGGCTCCACGCCTGCGAGATGACGAGATCACCGGCCTTGACGTCGTCGGCGAGCGCCGGTGCCGCGGAGAGCGTAAGAGCGAACGCGGCGAGCAGCACGTTTTTCGAGATGGTCTTCATGTCGGTCTTCCCTTTGCAGACTTGAACTTCAGTGTTTGGCGAGTTGTTGCGCCGACCATTTTTCGAGATCGGCCATTTCAGCCGAGCCTTCGATCGTCGTGACGGTCCCTTCCCGGGAGATCAGCATGGTCCTGGGAATGTCGCCCTGCCAGGCCGGGTCGATCTCGAACCGCAGGCGCTCGACGAAGCCGTCATTGAAGATGAAGTTCTCGGTCGACGACAGACCAGCCTTGTCGAGCATCGACTGCGTTGCCCCCGGCAGGTTCGGCACGAGATCGGCGCTGACGGTGACGACGTCGATGTCAGGGTGATCCTTGGCAAACTGCCCAAGCAAGGGCAGCTCGACCTTGCAGGGGCCGCAGGTTACGCCCCAGAAATGCACGAGCACCGGGCGGCCGGCATGTCCCTTCAGGACGCTTTGCCAGGTGCCGCGTTCAAAAGGCTTCAGGGATGGAGATGCGGCGAGCGCAGCGACTGAAGCGATCAGAACGACCAGGCCGGCAAGGCCTGCAACTCGAAATCTCATGGCTGGTCCTCGATGGCTGTCAACCGATATCCATCCGCCTTCGTCATCCACGACAGATAGGTCTGCTTGCCGTTGGAGATCAGCAAGGGGTGATCGGAGGTGTCGCTCGTGCTCGAGATCGTCTTCGGCGGCGACCACGTCTCGCCGTCGTCGCGAGAGATCGTCATCTGGACCGAGGTCTTCTCGCCGTCGAACTCCTTCCAGACCATCACCGTTCCCGCAGGGCCGGCGAGCACGTAGGGACGCGTCGGATTGCGCCCTGGCTGCCCCAGCGCCATGGGCGCAGAGAAGCTGCGGCCTTCGTCGCGGGAGTGCGCATAGAACAATCCCTTTCGCGCCTTGCCGTTCGTGTACCAGGCGACGTGATAGGTCCCGTTCGGCGCGACGGTGAGGCTCGGCCCATGATGCGGGCAGGCATTGATCTGCCAGTCGTCATTGCTGACCCGGCGGACTTCACCTGGCGTCGCGACGTCCGCGAAGGTCATGACCGCATGATCGCGCACACCGCCCTCAAAGATGTTCCTGAAGATCACGACCGGCCGCCCGGGCGCGGCAAATGCCAGCCCCAAGCGGCAGCATTCGCAGGTGCCCTCGCGGGCGAGAGCGGCCTCCGCGTAGGTTGCGCCACCGTCGCGCGAGGAGGCAAAGAACAGCGCCGCGCCCTCGTACTTCCGTCCCGCCTCTTTCGCAGCAACACGGTTGCGCTTGTCGAGCCAGGCCGCAAACACCGTTCCATCCTGATCCAGCGCCAGCGCCTCGAACCGCTGGCTCTCGTTGCTGGCGGTGATCGGCTTCAGCTCGGCAAAGCTCTTCCCGCCATCGGCCGAGCGTGTAGTGAGAACCTCTCCGTTGAAGGCCTCATCCCTGAAGGTCGAGAAGGCCAGCGCGATGCCGCCCTTGCGGTCGACCACGATCTTCGGCCGCGCATCCGGACCCCAATCGAGATTCAGCCGCCTGGTCGTGACCTGGGTGGGCGCCGAAAAACTGCGGCCCTCATCCTGCGAACTTGCGACCGAGACCTGCCCTCCCGCCATCCAGACCAGCCACAGTGTCCCGTCAGGACCGAAGGCGGGCGTCGCCTTGGTCGCACAGCGCAGCGTCGGCTCCTCGCACGCAGCTTCCGATGCAGGCGGGGCCCGCATCTGTGCGAGCGCCGCACTTTGCGCGACGACGAGAGCAAGGATCGCGAGCATGCCAGCTCGGATCATGGCCCGCCTCCATTCGAGAGTCCGGATCATTTGAATGCCACCTTCATACCCGCAACGAATGTGCGCGGCGAGCCCGCATAGATCGATCCGGTCGTGTTTGCGAGCACGCTCGCAGGATTTTGAAGGCCGGCCCCCGTAACCGTATTGGAGATGTTGTTGGCAGAGGCGACGTAGGTACGGTCGAACACGTTCCTGACTTCGAGAAACAGGTTCAGAGATCTGAACGTGTCGGACGCGAGGTCGGTCTTGTAGTGCACGTTGACATTGACCAGTTCATAGCCCGGCGCCTTCAAGAGATTGGCGTTGTCCATGTAGAAGGCATCCTTCCATTGGACCTCGACGAAGCCCCCGAGACCGGCCAGCGGCCCGGCGAACTCGTCGTAGCCAATCCGGGCCGTCAGCTCGTTGGGCGAGATACCGGGGATCTTGTTGCCGGCCCGGTTGAAGCTGAACACGGCGCCATTGGTGATGTTCTCGACATATTCGGTATAGACCTCGTCGAGATAGGTGTACGCCGCCATGAACCGCCAGCCCGGATAGAACTTCCAGTCGGCGGCCAACTCGATGCCACGATGTTCGGAGCGCGGTGCGTTGAACATGTAGGTCGCGTTGCTCGCGCTGGGATTGCTGGCGGCCTGAGGGACAAGCTCGTTCCGGAAGAACTCGTAGAATGCCGTGGCGCTTAGCTTGACGGCATTGCTTGGTGTCCAATCAAAGCCGAGATCATAGCCGACATTGGTTTGCGTCTGGAGCTGGGTGTTGTTGCCGAAATCGCCATTCGGAAGAACGAACAGATTCGACACCTGCGGCGTCCCGTACCCGGTCGCCACCCGCCCGCGAAACTGCCATTCCTGATTAAGCCTGTAGAGCAGCGCAAATTCGGGAGCGGTGTTCTCGATCTTGCGATTGACGGTGGTGGGCGTGGGTATCGTCGCCGTGGGAACGTTGACCGTATTGTACTTGTACAGCGTATTGACGCCTTTCAGGACGGTTGTCTCCCATCCTATTCCGGCGACCGCGGTGAGCGCGGGAGTGAGCTTCAGTTCCTCCCTCGCCCGTATCCCGTAGTTGGATGTATCGCTGTAGGTGTTGGCCGAGATCAAGCCCAGCGTGGCGTTGCCGCCCGGCATGACGTTACGTGTATCGCTCGACGCCACGAGCGTGTTGTACCAGGCGCCGACAAACGTGGTTGACTCCATCCCGAAGATTTCGCCGCGCTTGGTGAGATCACTCATGTAGTTGTACGAGGGAAAGTCGCCGATCGCGCTGGTCGTGCCGGTAGGCTGGCTAATGTTTCGGTCGTCGAAGACGAACTGGTTCCGCCACGTCAGCGTGTTGTCGAAGTCGTGCTCCCATCGTCCTCCGACAATGGTGCGACGATCGTTTCGTCCGAGACCCGCTTGGGTAGCTGTCTCGGTGTCCTTGCCACCGTTGAAGCCATTCTTGAAAAGAGACACGGTGGGACATCCGGCGGCCAAGGCGGAGCCCGTCGTACAGCCCTGCTGGAAAGGATTGGTGTAGAACTGATTCAGTGACTGCCGGAGCGGCAGCCGCGTGCTGAGGTCGTTGTTGATGATCTTGACCGTGAAGCGGTCGTCCGGCGTCGCCTTGAGCGTGCCGAGGAAGTTGACGGTCTGCGTGTTGAACCAGCTATTGCCGATATAGCCGTCGCCCCGTGTGTCGCTCGCGAACAGCGAGCCCTCGAAATTCCCGACCTTCTTGCCGGCCGCCAGGTAATTGTTGAGATAGCCGTAGCTGCCGCCGTCGACGCCGTATTCGACGCCGTCGATCGTGCCGCCCGGCCGCGTTCGAAAATTGAGCGCGCCGCCGGTCGCGTAATTGCCGTAGAGCGCCGACGAGGGGCCGCGGATCACGTCGATCGCGCCATAGGCGTGGGGATCGATCAGGTCGCTGCGCGACAGGCCGTCCGGCTGCGTCACCGGAAAGCCGTCCTCGAAGATCACGAGATTGCGGATGGCGAAACCGTTGCGGGCGTTGGAGCCCCGAATCGAGATGCCGAAGTCCCGGGGGCCGTTGCCCTGCTTGATCGAAATGCCCGGACTGTCCCGCAAGACGTCGCTGACCGAAAACGACGGGCGATTGTCGAACTGGCTGCGATCGACGGTGGTCGAGGTCTGTCCGGCCGGCGACTGGTTGAGGCCGGCCCGCGCTTCGCCGGCGCTCGTTGCGTTGTTTTGCCTCTCGGCGCCATCGGTCGCGTTCCGTGCCACCGGTCGCGCTGCGCGGGCCGTCGAAGCGGAGCGCAGCCGCGAGGGCCGGGTGACGGGCTTGGGACGGGACCTCTCGAGCGCTTCAACCGTCACAGCTGGGATCGCCTCCGAGGTCGCCTGGGCGAGCGCGTCTGAACCGACCGGGGACAGCAGTCCGACAAGCACGGGCAAGCCCGCGCGTCCGATCGCACGTATGCGTAACATCACTTGAATTCCTGACATCCGGCACGTCGGCCGGTCCATTGAGCACGCCGTCGGCACAGCAACGGTGCGCGCCAACGGTTCGGTTTGTCGCTAGGTCAGGAAAATCGAGGTGGGGCGCGCGCCTGGGCGATCGAGCGCTCGGGCGCGGCGATGGCGGACGCCTGGGCCGAATGCCACACCACGCGCGCGGCATGGCGGACGGGAATCGGGAGTGTCGTGTGCGTCGGCGAATCGAGCGAGGCGTTGGCCTGGGCCAGGCAACATAAGGCGCACGCGCCGGCATGCGCAGTCGGCCCGCCGGTCTGGTCGCTCAGGCCGCCCTGCTCGCTCGCGCTGTGGCAGATGACGCCGGCAGCCAGCGGATCGGCAACGGCAATGCCCGTCGCCCAGCAGGCGGCAATCGGCGCCAGCACCTGCATCGCCAGGGCGAGCAGGACCAGGGGCAGGAATTTTTGTAGCCGAGCGCGCATCCGCCGAACCGTTTCGTTCGTCCACTAACTAAACACCGTGCCGCCCCCAAGTCGAGGTCAGTTCCGCCGCCTTCTTGGCCCAGCGCAAATTTGGCGAAAACCGTGGCCGCGGTACCCCAGCACGGCCCCAGGGTTGGGCATTTGAGGCATGTCAAACGCTCCCGCCATCCACAGATTTCGTATATTTGTCATATACTTGCGGGATCGAGCGCCCGATCATTTCGTCTACTGATCGAATTTTGAACATTCGTTGCCGAAAATGATGACAAGTGAGAAAAGTTGATCTAGCATCCCTCTCGCTCAGGCTGGCCGCGAGGTCCAAGTCTGGTGGTCCAAGTCTCGGGAGGAGCCCCTGGCGCGCAAAATGCAGCGTCGCCCCGTCAATCAAGATCAAATCTTAAGATCGGGGATAATAGGGTCGACACAATTTTTGAGCGGGGCCAGGGCCCCGCTCTTTTTTTGTCCGCAAGTCTTGTTGGCAAGAGACTGAAGCGCCCATGAATGCTTCCTCCAAGGATGCTTCGCCCAATCCGATCGAAATCAGCTTCGAACTCGCGGCCTCGCGCTCCGCGGATCTCACGCCCCTCGTCTATCAGCGCCTGTTTGACGAGCATCCTGAAACGCAGGCGATGTTCCGCTCGCAAGGCAGCGAGTTGGTGCAGGGATCGATGCTCGCGCTGACGATCGAGGCGATTCTCGATTTCGCCGGCGAGCGCCGCGGACATTTCCGGCTGATCGCTTGCGAAGTCGCCTCGCACGATGGCTATGGCACGCCGCGCGAGCTGTTCATCGCGTTCTTCGCCGTGATCAGGGATACGCTTCGCGATCTGCTCGCCGATGAATGGTCGATCGAGATCGCGCGAGCCTGGGATCAGTTGCTCGTCGACATCGACGCATTCGCCGGTGCGACGGCCTGACGCTTTGCGCTGCACCAACACAGCTTGCTGCAATGAGTGATTGCAGATTGAGTGGCGCCAACTCTTGTGAGACACTTTCGGACATCGGTCGCGCAATCAATGACGCGCCGACGAAAATATATATATGGGAGCGAGCGATGTCCGGGACGAAAGATTTCTCGACGACGAGGCGCGATCTTCTTCAGGCGGCCGCGACCGCCGGCGCCGGAGCTGCCCTTCTCGGCAGCATGGGCATAAACCCCGCACTGGCAGCCGAGGTCGGACGCAGCGAGAAGCCGCTGAAAGCGGCGTTCTCCAATGCAGGCCTTCAAGCGACATGGTGCGCGCAAGGCAAGCAGGCCGCCGAATTCTGGGGCAAGCTGTTCAACGTCGAGGTCACCTGGTTCGACGGCCAACTCGACGCCGTGAAGCAGCGCGCGGCGATCGACAACATGGCCTCGCAGAAATGGGACTTCGTCGCCATCCAGGCCTTCGGGATCGGTACCCTCACCCAGCCCGTGCAGAAGATGATCGACGCCGGCACGCCCGTGATCGACATGGACACGCTGATCGCGCCGCTCGACCAGATCAACGTGCACTCCTTCCTCGCCCCCGACAACGAGTTCATGGGCGCCTCGGTGACCCAGGCGCTGTGCAACGCAATGGGCGGCAAGGGCAAGATCATCATGACGCAGGGCGCCCTCGGCCACACCGGCGCGCAAGGACGGGCCAAGGGCTTTACCAACGTCGTGAAGCAGTTCCCCGGCATCGAGGTGCTCGACACCCAGCCCGCCGACTGGGACGTGTCGAAAACCGCCCGCCTCTGGGAAACCTATCTCACCAAATATCCGCAGATCGACGCGGCGTTCTTCCACAATGACGACATGGCGCTGGCCGCGGCCAACATCATGAAGGCGCGCGGCCGCACCAATATCCTGATCGGCGGCGTCGATGCCATGCCGCCGGCGATTCAGGCGGTGAGCGAGGGGCGCATGTTCGCAACCGTCCGCAATCCCTCCTGCCGCATCCATGGCGGCGCCATCATCGCGGGTGTCTCGGCCGTGGTCGGCGGCGAGAAGAGCGGACAGGGCATCCCCAAGAACGTCGTCACCGACGGGCCGGTCGTGACCAAGGCCAACGCCGCCGGGATGCAGTGGATGCAGGATCACTTCCTGATCTGAACGTTCATGCCCGAGCTACGTTCGCCCATCCTTGAACTGCAGGGCATCACGAAGAGCTTCGGCGGCGTCGAAGCGCTTCGTGGTGTCGACTTTGCGCTTTATCCCGGCGAGATCCACGGTCTCGTCGGCGAGAACGGCGCCGGCAAAAGCACGCTGATGAAGATCATCGCCGGCGTGCACACCGAATTCTCCGGCCGCTTCCTGATCGACGGCGCGGAGACGCATTTCCGCTCGGCGCGCGATGCGCACGCCGCCGGCATCGCCATGGTGCATCAGGAGCTCTCCGTCGCGCCTGACCTCACGGTCGCCGAGAACGTCTTCCTCGGCAACCAGCCGACCAATGCCCTTGGCCTCGTGCAATGGCGGCGGATGGCGCGCGAGGCTGGCGAGCAGCTCGCCCGCTTCGGCATCGACGTCGATCCGATGTCGCGGCTCGGCGACCTGCCGATCGGGCTGCAGCAGCTGATCGAGATCGCACGCGTGCTGTTCTCGGGCGCCCGCATCGTCATCCTGGACGAGCCGACCTCCGCGCTCTCCCCGCCCGAGGTCGAGCGGCTCTTTGCCACCCTTCGACGATTGCGCGAGGAAGGCACCAGCATCGTCTTCATCTCGCATTTCATCGAGGACATCCTGCACGTGTCCGACACGGTGACCGTGTTCCGCAACGGGCGGAAGGTTGCCGAGGCCGCTTCATCCGCGACGACGAAGGGTGCGCTGATCGAGGCCATGATCGGCCGCGGCGGCGAGGCGCTCGAACACAGCTATACCGACGATCTGATGCTGCCGCAGCCGAGCGCCAGCCAGGTCGTTCTCAAGGTCGACCAGCTCTCGCTGTCCCGCAGCCTGAAGGACATCTCCTTCGAGGCGCGCGCCGGCGAAGTGCTGGGCATCTACGGCTTCATGGGCTGCGGCCAGCAGGAGCTGTCGCGCATCCTGTTCGGCAAGCTGAAACCGGACGCCGGCACGCTCGCCGTTGAAGGCAAACCGAAAACCTTCGCCAGCACGGCGGCGGCGCGGCGCGCCGGGGTGGCGCTGGTGCCGGAGAGCCGGCGCGACATGCTGTTCCACCAGGAGCCGGTCTACAAGAACATCTCGATCAGCATTCTCGATCGCATCTCCGCGCTGCTGCTCAAGCCGGCGCAGGAGCGCGATATCGCAAAGCGCCAGGTCGAGCAGTTGCAGATCCGGCCGCCGGTGGTCGGCCTCGACCTCGGCATGCTCTCCGGCGGCAACCAGCAGAAGGTGGCGCTGGCGAAATGGCTGACCTATCCGCCAAAGCTGCTGGTGCTGTGCGAGCCGACCCGCGGCATGGATGTCGGCGCCAAGAACGACGTCATCAACATCGTCCGCGACCTCCGCGCCAAGGGGCTCGCGATCATCGTGCTGTCGACCGAGCCGGAAACGGTGCTGTCGCTGGCCGACCGCATCCTCGTGCTCAAGCGCGGCGCCATGGTGCGGGAATTCAAGAACGAGCCGGTCAGCAAGGACCGCCTGCTGGAAGCGGCGTGACGGAGAAGCACATGAGCAGCGAGACGGCTTTGGCGGGGCAGCGGACACGAGGGCTGGCGCCCTTCCTGCGCTCGCAGATGCGCAACATCGCCCCGTTCCTGACCCTGATCTTCCTGTCCGCCTTCTTCGCCTTTGCCAGCCCCTCCTTCGCGACGCTCGACAATCTCGGCAACATCCTGACCCAGGTGTCGGTGACGGGCATCATCGCGGTCGGCCTCACCTTCGTGATCCTCTGCGCGGAGATCGACCTCTCCATCGCCAGCATCGCCAACGTCACCGGCATCGCGGTCGCCTACTTCACGCTGCAGGAATCCTACGTCAACATCGCCAACATCCCGCTGCCCGGCGCGGTCGCGATCATCCTGTCGATCCTGCTCTGCGCCCTGCTCGGCCTCGTCAACGCGCTGGGCCTGACCGTGATCGGCATCCCCTCCTTCATCATGACGCTGGCGATGATGCAGATCGCTGCCGGCATCTCCGCACTGCTGGTGCGCGGCCAGATCGCCTACAAGGTCCCTAGCCTGATCACGACGCTCGGCTCCGGCTCGGTCAGTGGCATTCCCTGGATCGTCATCGTCGCCGCCATCATGCTGCTCGGCGGGCACCTCGTGCTGACCTACACGCGCTTCGGCCGCTACGTCTACATGGTCGGGGGCAATCGCGAGGCGGCCGACTATGCCGGCCTCAACGTCAAGCTGATCCTCGGCGCTGTCATGGTGATCTCGGCGGTGTGCTCCGGCATCGGCGGCATGCTCGGCGTCGCCCATTTCGGCAGCGCGCAGCAGAACGAGTTCGACACCTATCTGCTCGACTCCATCGCCGCCGTCGTCGTCGGCGGCACCAGCCTGTTCGGCGGCCGCGGCGGCATCGGCAACACCATCGTTGGCCTGTTCGTGCTCGGCGTCCTCAACAACGGCCTCGACCACGTCAACATCGACAGCTTCCTGAAGATCCTGATCCGCGGCCTGATCCTCCTGGCAGCGTTGGTCATCAACGTCTATGCGCAGCGGCTGCGGGAAAAGACGGCGGAGTAGACCGGCCGCCAAAGCAAAATTTGCGAAAACAACCCCATGCACAGTAGAAACTGCGAGGAATTTCAGGACCTTGCCAAACGCGTAATGGCGTGAGTGCTGCCGGCGGCAAAGTTTGAACTGTCGGGCAAAACAGGAGCAGGATGGCATTGTGGCGATCGGCGTGTCCCGGCAGCTCTTCCCAAGATCGTTGAACAATGATCCGTCATCCTGAGGCGCGAAGCATGCGATGCGAACGCATCGCATGCGGAGCCTCGAAGGATGCATGGCCGAGCTGACAGTCGGGCCGTCGCCCTTCGAGGGCCGCTGAAGGAGCGGCCACCTCAGGGTGACGGAGAAATAGCGAGGTTCGCCGCATCGATCTCCTCGCTCCGCCAGCACCGCACCGCATGCCCGTCCGGCCGCGTCTCCAGCACCGGGCCCGGTTCGCGACGGCACACCGCTTCCGCGTAACGGCAGCGCGGGCTGAAGGCGCAGCCGTTGGGCGGATTGAGCGGGTTGGGAAGGTCGCCGCCCGTGGTCGCAAGCGGGGCGCGGTGCAAGGGATCGGGGATGGCGGCAATCAGGGCCCGTGTATAGGGATGCGCGGGCCGCTCGAAAATCTCGCGCCAGTTGCCGTTCTCGACGATGCGGCCGAGATACATCACGGCGACGCGGTCGCTCATGTGCTCGACGACGCCGAGATCGTGGCTGATCATGATGTAGGACAGGCCGAGCGTGTCCTTCAGCTCCAGCAGCAGGTTGATGATCTGGGCGCGGATCGAGACGTCGAGCGCCGACACCGGCTCGTCGCAGATGACGATCTTGGGATTGAGGATCAGTGCCCGGGCGATGCCGATGCGCTGGCGCTGGCCGCCGGAGAATTCGTGCGGATAGCGGTCGGCCTGCTCCGGGCGCAGGCCCACATGCCTCAGCATCACCGCGACGCGGTCCGTGATCTCACTTTTCGCGGTGACACCGTGCACGCGCAGCGGATCCTCCAGCGTTCGGCGAACGGTCTGGCGCGGGTTGAGCGAGGCATAGGGATCCTGAAACACGATCTGCACGGTGCGGGCGAGCGCCTTGCGATCGCCGGATTGGCGGCTCGTCACCACCTGCCCGTCCACTGTGATCCGACCGCGTGTCGGCGCCAGCAGGCCAAGGATCGACAAGGCGACCGTCGACTTGCCGGAGCCGGACTCGCCGACGAGACCGAGACATTCGCCGCGCCTCAAGCTGAGATCGACGCCGTCGACGGCCCGCAGCACCCGCTTGCCGCCCCCCAGCAGACCGCCGCCAAGCGGAAAATGAACCGCGAGATCCCTGACGCTGAGGATGAGATCCTCGTCCGGCCTTGCCTCATCCGGCATCTCGTGCGGCTCATGCATGGTGATGGCACCTCACGAGTCCGCCCGCCTCCAGCAGATCCACATCCGGCGCCACGGTGCGGCAGATCTCGGTCGCCCGCACGCAGCGCGGATTGAACCGGCAGCCATCGGGGAAATGGGTGATGGCGGGAACGACGCCCGCGATTTCCTGCAGCCTGGCGCGGCCGAGCGCTGCGCGGCTGCCGAGCCGCGGCAGCGAGGCGACCAGGCCTTGCGTATAGGGATGCGAGGGCGCGCGGAAGATGTCAGCCGAGCCACGCTCCTCGACGATGCGGCCGGCATACATCACGGCGACGCGGCGGCAGACATTGGCGACGAGGCCGAGATCGTGGCTGATCATCAGGATTGCCGTGCCCCGCTCCGCGCACAGATTGCGCATCAGCTCGATGATCTCGGCCTGCACGGTGACGTCGAGCGCGGTGGTCGGCTCGTCGGCGATCAACAGGTCCGGACCGCAGGCGAGCGCGATGGCGATCATCACGCGCTGGCGCATGCCGCCCGAGAGCTGATGCGGGTAGTCCTTCACGCGCCGCTCGGGCGCAGGCACGCGGACATTCGCCAGCGCCTCGACCGCGAGCCGGTTGGCCTCGCGCCAGCTCTTGCCCTTGTGCAGCACGAACATCTCGGCGATCTGCCGGCCCACGGGCGACACCGGATTCAGAGCCGTCATCGGCTCCTGGAAGATCATGGCGATCCGGTTGCCGCGCAAATCCCGCTGCCCGGCGGCGGACAGATGCTGGATCTCCTTGCCGTCGAACCGGATGACGCCGCCGCCGATCGACAGGGGGTGACGCAGCAGGCCGATCAGGGCCAGCGCGGTGATGCTCTTGCCGCAGCCGGATTCACCGACGAGGCCGAAGGTCTCGCCGCGATCGATGCGGAACGAAACGCCCTCGGCCGCCGCAACGCGTCCCGATCCGATATCGAGATCGAGCCTGAGGTCCTCGACCTCGAGCAGCGGCGTGCCGGTCATGTCCGCCGGCTCCGCGATTGAGGATCGAGGATGTCGCGCAGGCCGTCGCCCAGCAGATTGAGGCCGAGCACCGTCAGGAAGATGGCAAGGCCCGGAAACACCGACAGCCACGGTGCCGTCGTGATCTGCTCGCGGGCTTCCGAGAGCATGCTGCCCCAGCTTGGAAACGGCGGACGGACGCCGAGGCCGAGGAACGACAAGGCGGCCTCCGACAACACCGCGCTGCCCATGCCGAGCGTACCGATGACGATGAGCGGTCCGAGCATGTTCGGCAGCAGCTGCGTGATCATGATACGCAGATCGCCGTAGCCGAGCACGGTTGCCGCCTGGACATAGCCCTGGCTCCGCAGCGACAGCGCCGAGGCCCGCGCGATCCGGCAGGTGAAGGACCAGTTGGTCAGACCGAGCGCGATCAACAGGCTGGTCAGGCCGGGGCCGAGCACCGCCATGATCGCCAGCGCAAAGATCAGCGACGGGATCGCGAGCATGAGATTGGTCAAGGCGTTGACGACATCATCCCACCAGCCGCCGAAATGGCCGGCGCTCAGGCCGAGGGCCACGCCGATCACGCTGTTGATGAGCTGCGAGACGATGCCGACGGTCAGCGAGACCTGCGCGCCGTACACGACGCGGGAATAGATGTCGCGGCCCTGGTCGTCCGTGCCGAACCACCAGGTCCAGCTCGGCGGCTCCTCCGCGTTCATGAGATTGGCATCCATGACGGGATCGGTGTGCGCGAGCCAGGGCGCGAGCACGCCGACCAGGATTGCCACCGCGAACAGCGAGCCACCGATGACGAGATTGGCGCGGAGCTTCATCGCGAGTGCACCATTACGGCAGGGGTATTCGTGCGTGGCTTCAGCGAAAACTCGCTGCGGGCGCGCTTCGCCTCTCCCGCTTGCGGGGGAGGCCGACGCGCTCGAAGAGCGCGGCGGGAGGGGGCTCGCGCCACACAGGGAACCCCGATGCGGAGACACCCCCACCCCAGCCCTCCCCCGCAAGCGGGAGAGGGAGCGCAGTGCCGATGCCGCCACAACGCGCGCCTCATAGGCGACTGCAAGCCCGCGCTCATGCGTATCTGATCCTGGGATCGATCACGCCGTAGAGCACGTCGATCAAGAGATTGATCGCGAGGAACGCCAGCACCACCACGAGAATGGAGCCCTGGACGGCCGGAATGTCGCGCTGCAGGACGCTGTCGACCAGCAGCGAGCCGATGCCCGGCCAGGAGAACAGCTTCTCGACCACGACCGCCTGCCCCATCAAGGCTCCGAATTGCAGGCCCACGGTCGTGAGGATGATGACGAGCGCGTTGCGCATGACATGCCACTTCACCACCCGCGTCTCGCTCATGCCCTTGGACCGAGCGGTGCGGACGAAATCGGCCGTCATGATCTCGAGGACCGCGGCCCGGGTCGTTCGGGCGAACAGCGCCATCGGCGAGACCCCGAGCGTCACGGCCGGCAACAGCAGATACTTCAATCCGCCGTCGCCATAGCCGAAACTGGGCAGCCAGCCGAGTTTCAACGCGAACAGATACATCAGAACGAGCCCGAGCCAGAATTTGGCGATGGACAGGCCCGACACCGCCACCATCATGGCGAGCGTATCGACGATGCCTCCGGGTTTCAGCGCGGCGATGAAGCCGAGCGGCACGCCGATGACGACGGCAAAGGCCATGGCGGCGAAGACGAGCTGCAGCGTAGGCCAGGCCCGCTTGGCGATCATGGTCGTCACGGGCTCGCGCGTGCGGAACGACGTGCCGAGATCACCGGTCGACAGCTTTGCGATGTACTTGCCGAAGCGCACATAGACGGGATCGTCGAGGCCGAGCTGCTTCTTCATGCGCTCCTCGACCTGCGGGTCGCTGTCGTCGCTCATGGAGGAGACGATGCTGCCGGGAACGACGCTGAACAGCACGAAGACCAGCAGCACGACCGCGAGCACGGTCGGAACGGTTTGCAGCAGGCGACGGAACAGAAACGAGAGCATCGGCACTTTCCTCTCCCCCTCCATCGTTCGCTACGATGGAGGAAGCGCGAGAGCGTCTGTCACTTCGCCGGAGAGGTCTCGTCGACCCAGAGGTCTTCGACATTCTGGTGGGTCAGCTCCGTGGCATTGAGCTGAACGCCCTTGAGCCACGGCTGCACCGCCATGACCGCCTTGTTGTAGTTGAAGAACCAGACCGGTGCCTCCTCGTAGAGCAGCGCATTGGCCTTTTGCAGCAATTCGATGCGCTTGGCGGGATCGTCGGCCTGCCCTGCCGCATCGACGATCTTGTCGAAATCGGCATTCTTGTAGGTCATGTAATTGCAGGCCGGCTGCGGCGTCGCCGAGTGGAAGCATTTGAGGGCGGCCAGCGGATCCGGGCCGCTGGCCTGCGAATAGATGAAGGCCTGATAGTCGCCGCTGCGCACCACCTCCGCCAGCACCGCCGTCTCGACCTGCTTGACCTTGGCCTTGATGCCGACCTTGTCCAGCATCGGGATCACCGCCGAGACGATCGGCAGACCCCAGCTTTCATTCTGGCTGGTGGTCCATTCGAACTCGAAACCGGAGGGATAGCCGGCCTCGGCAAGCAGCTGCTTGGCCTTGGCGGGATCGTAGGGATAAGGTTTCATCGCCTTGTCGTAGGCGGGCGAAGTCAGCGGCAGCCAGCTGGTGGCGCGGTAGGCCTTGCCCTTGACCAGCTTGTTGATGATCAGATCGGTGTCGATCGCATAGTTGATCGCCTGCCTCACGCGCTTGTCGGCGAACGGCTTGAACGAGGGATTCATGCCCATGTAGCGCGTGAAGACCTCGGCGACCTCGACGATGGTGCCCTTGAGCGCGGCGTCGGACTGATAGGCGACGTATTGGGCGGGCCCCAGCACCGAGGTGTCGATCTCCTTGTTGCGGAAGGCGACGTCGCGCGCCGCGGCCTCGCCCATGATCGACACGACGATCTTGTCGGCATAAGGCTTGCCGGGCTTGTAGAACCGGTCCCATCGCTCCAGCACGATGCGCGATCCCGGCACGTGCTCGACGAACTTGAACGGCCCGAGGCCGATCGGATGCTGGATGAAGCTGTCCTTGGCGCCTTCGTCGGCCGGATAGATCGAGGTCAGCGCGGTGAAGAAGTAGAAGCCCGGATCGACCTTCTCGGTCAGCTTCATCTCGATGGTGAAATCGTCGATCTTCTTCAGGCCGGAGATTTCCTTGGCCTGGCCCTTCTCGACCGCGGCCGCGCCCTCGATGACGCGGACAAAGCGCGCCCCGGGAAAGGCCTTGGTGCCGTCCATGATGCGGTTGTAGGACCAGATGACGTCGTCGGCGGTCATCTTGCGGCCGTTGTGGAAATAGGCGTCATCGCGCAGCTTGAAGGTGTGAACCAGGCCCCCGCCCGAGACCACATCCTCCTTGGCGAGCTCCAGAACCGGCTTTCCTTCCGCCGAATTCCAGATGTAGAGCGAGCGATGCAGGGCCTTGGCATAGATCTCATCCTGGGCGCGCTGCGTGGTGTGAATGTCGAGGCTCGTGAAGCTCGAACCATAGGGCGCGGTCATGCGGATGGTTCCGCCCTTGCGCGGCGTCTGGGCCTCCGCCGATCCGGCGAGCGCCAGCCCTACCCCCGCGACGATCGCAATCATCCTGAACATCATGTGTCCCCCAACAACGCAGGTGCATGCCGATCAGGGATTTGATCATTCGTCACCCGTCGAACGCAAGCTTCGTTTTTGATGGAGACCAATGTCAGTTCCGATGGCAGCGCTGCGACGACGATCTCGGGAGGCGGGTTGCATGCGCCCTTCGCTGCAAGCGGGATTGACGCGGTGCGTCATCGGACAGCCCAGGGACAGTGAACATTTTTCGTGACCAACGCGACCAAGCTCAGGATCGTTATCCGAACCCCAGGGATCGCGAAAAAAGAGGATCGCGCAAAGAATGGCCCGCCGAACGCTAGGTATCCTGCTGGCCGGAAGTCTGGTTGCCGCAACGGCGGCGATGGCGATCCCCGTCACGCCGGACCCCGCCCGCGACGGCCTGACGAAGAGCATCCAGATCAATTGGTCCCACACCAAGCGGTCAAACGGGTTTGTCGACGATACATGGTGGGCCGTCAGGGGCCGTTGCGTTCCGGATTATCTGGGCGAGCGCCTGCTCTGCGACACGATCGGGCTTCTGGCACAAGCCGCGAGCCGGACATTCGAAACCAAGATGTCCGACGACATGGGCCTGCCGCTCGTTGACCTCTGGGGCCTGATGACCGCGAAGAATTCCCCCTTCGTCAGGTCGGTTCACGTCGAGACGCCGCTTGGTCTCGAGGCCGTGCTCGACTTCTATCGCGCTGCACTCGACAAGCGCGGATGGACCGAAACCGACGGTGCGGTCGTCGAGCCCGGCAGGGCCGCTGTCGCCTACACGACGTCAGACGGGCCGGCGCTGCTCCGGCTCGTCCGCCAGGGCAACATGACGATCGCCGACCTGTCGCTGCGCAAGCCATTGGCCGCCACCGCCCGCATCCAGCCTGCACCGGGACAAGCGAGGTTGTTGCTCGGCAACAAGACAGATGAAGCGGCCGACATCACCGTCAACGAGCGAACCATCCACCTGACGGCTCGCGCCGGAGAAGGACTGATCGATTTCGACGACGCCGCGGACGAGTTGCCTGATCGTCAGAAGATTGAGCTGCCGCCGGGCAAGTACAAGGTCACCCTCAAGCTCAGGGGAAGCGCAGCCCAGAAGCGCGAGTTCGAGGTTGCGGCCAACGAGACCTGGGGTCTGCTGGTCGGCCCCGAGGGTGCTCCGCTGCCGGTGCGGATGTATTAGCGTTCCGCGACAATCCCTCCCCGTCATTGCGAGCCACCGGGTCCGCGCGAAGCGCGGCCCGATAACAGGCTCCGCGAAGCAATCCAGAGTGTCCCCGCGTCGGCAGTCTGGATTGCTTCGTCGCAAGGGCTCCTCGCAATGACGGAGTGCGCGGAGCCGTCTTGCGCTACACCTTCAGCCCGACAATTCCGGCATCCAGTCCCGGAGCTTCCGCGCAGCACCCGTGACATCGCCGATGGTCCGAAACGTCCTCGTTTCCACCATCATCGCCCGCGCCAGCCGCACCGCGCGCGCCTCGCTGATGGCGCGGGTCTTCGCATCGTCGATCAGCTCGAAGTCGATGTTATGGGCAAGACCGAAGATGCGGCGGATGGTCTTTGCGGCGGCGAAACCGACGGCCTCAGTGAACAGGCGCTGCATGTAGGTCTGCCGCTCCGCCTCCAGACGCGCGGCGCCCTGCTGGCCGGCGAAGAGCGAGACCGGATAGGCATCGCCGGTGCCCCCTGCGCGCCAGAGTTCGAGGAATTTCCCGGCGAACCCGTTCCAGACCTGTTCGACCGTCTCCAGCACCCAGGCCTCGAATGCGGCCCGCTCACCCGGCGCGCGCTCGTGGCCGGCGGAGGCGAAATAAGCCATCAGGAGGTTGGCGAGCACGGCGCCGACGTCGAACCCCATCGGGCCATAGAACGCGAATTCGGGATCGATCACCCGTGTCTGGCTATCGGTGACCATGATCGATCCGGTGTGGAGGTCGCCATGCAGCAGCGCCTCGGGACTTGCCATGAACTTCAGCTTCAGCCGGGAGATCGCGACGTGCAGCTCCATGTCGTCGCGCAGGTTTGCTGCCAGCCCATCGAGCCAGGGTGCGGTCCAGCGGTTCTGCTCGGCGATGCGGTAGGGATCGGTGAAGATCAGATCCTCGGTGATCTTGCAGAGCGCGTGGTTGCCGGCGAAAGCCGCCAAGCCCTGCTTCTTCTCGGCCGCGGACAGCGCAAGGTCGGAGGTGAAGAACAGGGTGCGCGCCATGAAGGTGGTGATGTCGTCCACGAAGCGCGGATAGCGCGTTCCCGCAACCAGCCCCTTGCGCATGATGATGTGGGGCTCGAGCAGCTCCATCACCGTCAGCGCCAGTGTCTCGTTGTGATGCAGCAGTGCCGGTACCAGCCCAGGTGCGAGCTCGGCCTGGCGGGACAGCGCGAGATATTCGTAATGGGCCCGCGACAGCGGCAGCGGCCAGCTCTCGCCGACGAGGCGGACATAAGGCAGCGCCTGCTTCACGGCGACGCCGCCGCTCGTGCCCTTGACGATGAAGACGAGGTTGAGATTGCCGTCGCCGACCTCGGTGATCTCCCAGGATGCGGGATCGCCGCCAAGGCGCGCCGCGATATCCGACAGGCCTGCGAGATGATCCCGCAAATCAGCCTCATGCAGAATCCGGTAGTCTCCCTGCCCCTGCGCCATGACGATCCCATCCCATGCTTGGCATGGCCGGATCGTTACTCCCGCTCCAGGAAGCTCGAGCCGATCTCGGCCTTTCTTTTGATCGGATCGTAATCACAATAAACGAGGTCCGCCACCAGCGTGTAGCTGGCGCTGACGTTGTATTTGTCCAGCTTGACCGAGTTCAGGCCGATCACTGAGGTGCTCTTGCCGCCGTTCCATTTGAACGGCGTCGAGCTCTTGGCCTGCTCGCAGGCCATCACGGCCTCGTTGAAGACGTAGCCCTCGACGAACGCCTTCAGCGTTCGCACCTGCGCCGCCATCTTCCACTCGACGTAACCGACGGCGCCGAGGCCTGCGGCGATCAGCACCAGAAGCGCGATGACGATCCTCTGAAAAGTCATTCGTCCCCCCAAAGCAGCATCAAAAAAGTCTAAAACGGCATGCCCATCAATTTCGACAGGCGCTCGATCGAGAGATAGCCGGCGTGATAGGCGGCAAGCCCCGCGCCGTAGATGATCGCCGAGATGATGGTGGTCCAGATCAGCTTGCGGCCCATCCGGGTCAGGATCGGTGCACCGGGGTCGGTGCCGGGCGCACCGACGCCGTCCTCGTGCTGGCTGCGCACGCCGAACGGCAGCGTCAGGAACAGCGCGATCCACCAGATGACGAAGTAGATCGCAATCGCGGTCGAGATCTGGATGGCCATGGGGCGGCCTTATGCCTGCTCGATTTCAACCAGCGCGCCGGAAAAGTCCTTCGGGTGCAGGAACAGCACCGGCTTGCCATGGGCGCCGATCTTCGGCACGCCGTCGCCGAGCACCCGGGCGCCTTCCTTCACCAGCGTGTCGCGCGAGGCGATGATGTCGACGACCTCGTAGCAGACATGGTGGATCCCGCCGTCGGGATTGCGCTCGACGAACTTTGCGATCGGCGAAGCCTCGCCGAGCGGCTCGATGAACTCGATCTTGGTGTTGGGGAGCGTGGCGAACACGGTGATGACGCCGTGCTCGGGCAGCGGCACGGCTTCCGAGATTTGGGCGCCGAACGCCGTGCCGTAGATCTTCGCGGCCTTGACGGCATCCTTGGTCGCGATCGCGACATGGTTGAGGCGACCCAGCATGTTTGTTCTCCCTCAGCGCATGATCCGAAGATCATGCCGACACAGTTACACCGTCAGGACATGTACCAGACAGGGGGGTTTCTTGCCCCAATGTTCGTTGATCACGGCCCGGACCACGCGTCGCACCGACTCGCCCAAGGCGTCGGGGTCGCGGCGGCGGGCCTTCGGCAGGCCCTCGATCGTCGACATCACGGCGTCGAAGACGATGTCGTCGAACGGCTCGCCTGCCCTGTTCTTCTCGGGGATGCCGACCAGATCGACCTCGGGATCGTCGGCCAGCTCGCCCTGCTCGGTCATGGCGATGGCGACGAAGGCGCAGCCGGAGAACGCCATGCGGCGGCGTTCGACCACGGCGCGGGACTTGGAATCCTCCAGGATCGTGCCGTCCTTGTAGAGACGGCCCGAAGGCACCTCGCCGACGATGCCGGGATCGCCGGGGCCGAGCTTGACGAGATCGCCGTTACGGCAGACCAGCACGCGCGGCACGCCGGCGGCGCGCGCCAGCTTGGCGTGCTCGTGCAGGTGCAGGGCCTCGCCATGGACGGGGATCAGGAGCTGCGGCCTGGTCCAGGCGATCATGTCGCGCAATTCGTCGCGTCGGGGATGGCCGGAAACGTGGACCAGAGCGTCGCGGTCGGTGATGATCTCGACGCCCTGCAGCACCAGATTGTTGACGATCGAGCCGACCGCCTTCTCGTTGCCCGGGATGGTGCGCGAGGAGAAGATGACGCTGTCGCCGCGGTTGAGCGTGATCTCGGGGTGGTCGTCATTGGCGATGCGTGCCAGCGCGGCGCGCGACTCGCCCTGGCTGCCGGTGCACAGCGCCAGCACCTTGTCCTGCGGCAGATGGCCGTAGACCTCGGGCGAGCGGAAGTTCTGCACGCCGTCGAGATAGCCGCATTCGCGCGCGACCTGCACCACGCGTTCCATGGCGCGGCCGACCACGACGACCTCGCGGTCGGCGGCCCTCGCGGCGGCGGCGACGGCCTTGATGCGGGCGACGTTGGAGGCGAAGGTCGTGACGGCGACGCGGCCCTTGGCGGATTTCACGAGATCGATGATGGTCCGCGCGACCTCGGCTTCCGAGGGCGAGCGGCCGTCGCGCACCGCGTTGGTGGAATCGCCGATCAGGGCGAGCAGGCCCTCCTCGCCGAGCTCGCGCAGCCGCTTCTCGTCGGTCGGCCGCCCCAGCGTCGGGGTCGGGTCGATCTTCCAGTCGCCGGTGTGCAGCACCGTGCCGGCCGAGGTGTGGATCGCCAGCGCGTGCGCTTCGGGGATCGAATGCGCGACGGGGATGAACTCGACGTTGAACGGGCCGACATCGACGCGACCGCCGGACGGCACCACGGTCACCGGGATCTTCGGCGCGTTGCGCTCGGCGGCGCATTTGGCCTCGAACAGCGCGGCGCTGAACTGGGTCGCATAGATCGGGCATTTCAGCTTGGGCCAGAGATCGATGATGGCGCCGAAATGGTCCTCATGGGCGTGGGTCAGCACGAGGCCCATCAGGTTCTTGCGCTCCTTCTCCAGGAAGCTGATGTCGGGCATGATCAGGTCGATGCCCGGCAAATGCTCCTCGTCGCCGAAGGAGACGCCGAGATCGACCGCGAGCCAGGCGCGCTGCTGGCGGTTGCCGAGGCCGTAGATCGACAGGTTCATGCCGATCTCGCCGACGCCGCCGAGCGGCGCAAACACCAGTTCTTCGGGCTTCGCCATCACGCAGCTCCCACGGAGCGGACCGGGCCGAAGAACACCTCGCCCGCAGCCACCGGGACGCGGCGGCCCTCGGCGGTGCGGACGATAAGGCAGCCGGTGTCGTCGATGGTGTCAAAAATGCCTTCCAGCGTCGTGGTTCCCGTGTGGATTGCGACCGGCTCGCCGAGGCCGGCGGCTCGCTCCAGCCAGAGTTTACGGATATCGGCGAAGCCGCGGCCATTGTCCCAAAGGCCGCGGAATTCGACCCAGGCGTCGGACAGAGCCGAGAACAGCTCCTCGGCGCTGATCTGGACCCCGAGCGCGGCCAGCGAGATAGCAGGCGTCGGCGTCCCCTCGGGCGCGCCGACGACATTGGTGCCGATGCCCACGACGATGGCGAGGCGATCGCCAACGGCCTCCGCCTCGAGGCCGATGCCCACGAGCTTCTTGCCGTTGGCCAGCACGTCGTTCGGCCATTTCAGGGCGTAGCGGGGACGGCCCTCGCCGAGGCGCATGGCGGCCTCGAGGCTGACCTTTTCCAGCGCGGCCTCCTCGGCGAGCCCGGCGGCAAAGCCGATGGTGGCGGCAACCGCAGGCGCAACGTCGAGGATTTCGAGGACGCTGGCGGCGAGATTGCCCTTCGGTGCGATCCAGGCGCGCTGACGGCGGCCGCGGCCGGCGGTCTGCTCGGAGGTGACGAACCACATCGGGCCGCGCTCGCCAGCTCTTGCGCGTTCGATCGCCTCGGTGTTGGTCGAGCCGGTCCGTTCGAACGCCGCGAGCCCAAAGCCCGCGGCCTGTGCGCGAGGACCGAGCGCGAACCCCATCCTAGAACAGCGACTTTGCCGCGGCGGAGGCGACGCTCACGACGGGCCCCGCGAACAGCGCGAACAGGATGGTGAACAGGCCCGAAACCGCCAGCACCGTCTTCACCTCGACGCGCATCGGATCGACCTGACCGGCCGGCTCGTCGAAATACATCGTCTTGACGATGGCGAGATAGTAGTAGGCGCCGACCACGCTGGAGAGCACGCCGATGACGGCGAGCGTGAACAAATTCGCCTTGATGGCCGCGACGAACACGTACCATTTGGCGAAGAAGCCGGCGAGCGGCGGAATGCCGGCGAGCGAGAACAGCAGCATCGCGAACATGAAGGCGAGCAGCGGGTTGGTCCGCGACAGACCGGCGAAATCGCTGATCTTCTCCACGGCCTGGCCGTTGCGCTTCATGGCGAGGATGACCGAGAACGAGCCGAGCGTCATCGCGACATAGATCACGATATACATCAGCACGCCCTGCGCGCCCTCGACCGTGCCGGAGGCAAGGCCGACCAGGGCGAAGCCCATATGGCCGATCGAGGAATATGCCATCAGGCGCTTGATGTTGGTCTGGCCGATCGCCGCGAAGGAGCCGAGCGCCATCGAGGCGATCGACACGAACACCAGGATCTGCTGCCACTGCGAGACGATGCCCGGGAAAGCGGTGAGCGTGACGCGGGTGAACACGGCGAGCGCGGCCACTTTCGGTGCGGAAGCAAAGAAGGCGGTCACCGGGGTCGGCGCGCCCTCATACACATCAGGCGTCCACATGTGGAACGGCACGGCCGAGACCTTGAAGCAGAGGCCGGCGAGCAGGAAGACCAGGCCGAACACCAGGCCGACGTTGGAGATGGTCGCAGCCGCCGCGATGCCGGTGAAGCTGACGGTGCCGGTGAAGCCATAGACCAGCGAGGAGCCGTAGAGCAGCATGCCCGAGGACAGCGCGCCGAGCACGAAGTACTTCAGGCCGGCTTCGGTCGACTTGGCGTTGTCGCGGTTCGAGGCTGCGACGACATAGAGCGCGAGCGACATCAGTTCGAGGCCGAGATAGAGCGAGATCAAATCGCCGGCCGAGATCAGCACCATCATGCCGAGCGTCGAGAGCAGCACCAGGATGGCGTATTCGAAGATGCGCCGCGAGGGATCGGACAGGAACTCGGTCGACAGCACCAGCGTCACCGCCGAGCCGATCAGGGCCAGGATCTTCATGAAGCGGGCGAAATCGTCGACGATGAAGCTGCCGCCGAAGGTGACATGCTTGCCCGCGGGCAGCATGTATTCGAGCACGCCGACCACGACCAGCAACACCACCGCCAGCGAGGTGACCGCGCCGGTCGTCCCCTGCCCGCGATAGGCGCCGAGCATCAGAAGCGCCATCGCGCCGATCGCGAGCACGATCTCGGGCAGCACCGGCGCCAGTTGATAACCTGCAGTCTCAAAGCTCATGGCGATATCCTGACCTGCCCGATCACTGGAGCAGTGCGGCGGCCTTCACGGCCGTCACAGCGGTGTTGTAGTTGTTGACGAGTTGCTGGACCGAGGCGGCCGACATGTCGAGCACCGGCTTGGGCCAGACGCCGAACAGGATCGTCAGCGCGATCATCGGGAACAGCGTCAGGCACTCACGGAAGGTGAGATCCTTCATGCTCGCCAGCGACGGCTTGACCAGCGCCCCGAACACGACCTTGCGGTAGAGCCACAGCGCATAGCCGGCCGACAGGATCACGCCGAAGGTGGCGAAGAACGCGGTCGGGATCGAGACCTTGAAGGTGCCGAGCAGCGTCATGAACTCACCGACGAAGCCGCTGGTGCCGGGCAGACCGACATTGGCCATGGTGAAGACCATGAAGGTCATCGCGTAGAGCGGCATCCGGTTCACGAGGCCGCCATACGCGGCGATCTCGCGGGTGTGCAGGCGGTCGTAGACGACGCCGACGCAGAGGAACAGCGCGCCCGAGACGATGCCGTGCGAGATCATCTGGAACATGCCGCCGGCGACGCCCTGCATGGTGCCGGCGAAGATGCCCATGGTGACGAAGCCCATATGCGCGACGGACGAGTACGCGATCAGCTTCTTCATGTCCTCCTGCATCAACGCCACCAGCGAGGTGTAGATGATGGCGATGGCCGAGAGGGTGAACACGAACGGCGCGAAGTCGTGCGAGGCCAGCGGGAACATCGGCAGCGAGAAGCGCAGGAAGCCATAGCCGCCCATCTTCAGCAGGATCGCGGCGAGGACCACCGAGCCGGCCGTGGGCGCCTCGACGTGCGCGTCGGGGAGCCAGGTGTGCACGGGCCACATCGGCATCTTCACCGCGAACGAGGCGAAGAAGGCCAGCCACGCCCAGGTCTGCAAGGACCGCGGCACGGCGGTGTGCATCAGGGTCGGGATGTCGGTGGTGCCGCCGTTCCAGTACAGCGCCATGATGGCGAGCAGCATCAGGACTGAGCCGAGCAGCGTGTAGAGGAAGAACTTGAACGACGCATAGACCCGGCGCGGACCGCCCCAGACGCCGATGATCAGGAACATCGGGATCAGGCCGCCCTCGAAGAACAGGTAGAACAGCACGAGATCGAGCGCCGAGAAGGTGCCGATCATCAGCGTTTCCAGGATCAGGAACGCCATCATGTATTCGCGGACGCGGTTGGTAATCGCCTTCCAGCTTGCGATGATGCAGAACGGCATGACCGCGGTGGTGAGGATCACCAGCGGCAGCGAAATGCCGTCGACACCCATGTGGTAGGTGATGCCGGTGGCGAGCCAGTTCGCCTTCTCGACGAACTGGAAGTCCGGATTGGTCGGGTCGAAGCGCATGACCAGGATCACCGACACCGCGAAGGTGATCAGCGTGGTCCAAAGCGCGATCCAGCGCGAATTGCGCTTGGCCGCCTCGTCGTCGCCGCGGCTGAGATAGACGATCAGCGCGCCGACCAGCGGCAGGAACGTCGTGACCGAGAGAATGGGCCAGGTTGTCATTTACTGGCCTCCAAAGCCGAACATGAACCAGGTGATCAGGCCGGCGGCACCGATCAGCATGGCGAATGCGTAGTGATAGAGATAGCCGGTCTGGATCTTCACGACGTTGCGGGTGACGTCCAGCACGCGGGCGGAGACGCCGTCGGGGCCGAAGCCGTCGATGATGAAGCCGTCGCCCTTCTTCCAGAGCTGGTAGCCGATCCACTTCGCCGGACGGACGAAGATGATGTCGTAGAGCTCGTCGAAGTACCATTTGTTGAGCAGGAACTGGTACAGCATCGGCTGCGTGTTCGCGAGCTCGACCGGCAGATAGGGCCGGCGGATGTAGAACAGGTACGAGACGAGGAAGCCCAGCACCATCATCACCGTCGGCAGGAAGGCGATGGTCTCGGGGATGTGGTGCATCTCCTCGATGATGTGCGGGTTCATCTTCACGGACTCGCGGAAGAACTCCTCGACGCCGTGACCGGCGAACAGCTCCTTGAACGGCAAGCCGGCAACGAACGAGCCGACTGCGAGCACGCCGATCGGGATCAGGATCCAGAGCGGAGCCTCATGCGCGGCCTCGTAGTGATGCTCGTCATGCGGCTCGCCGTGGAAGGTCTTGAAGATCAGGCGCCAGGAGTAGAACGAGGTCAGGCCTGCTGCGACGATCGTCATCAGGAAGCCGTACACCGCAAACGGATTGTGCGAGGCGTAGGCCGCTTCGATGATCGCGTCCTTGGAGAAGTAGCCGGCCGTGAGCGGGAAGCCGGTCAGGGCCAGCGTGCCGACCACCATCACCGCATAGGTGTACGGGATCTTCTTCCAGAGCCCGCCCATGTTGCGGATGTCCTGCTCGTGGTGCATCGCGTAGATCACCGAGCCGGAGCCCAGGAACAGCAGGGCCTTGAAGAAGGCGTGCGTGAACAGGTGGAACATGCCGACCGAATAGGCCCCTGCCCCCATCGCCACGAACATGTAGCCGAGCTGCGAACAGGTCGAGTAGGCGACGATGCGCTTGATGTCGTTCTGGACGAGGCCGATCGTGGCCGCGAAGAACGCCGTGGTCGCGCCGAAGAACATCACGACGGCCTGCGCGTTCGGGGCGAGCTCGAACAGCGGCGACAGGCGCGCCACCATGAAGACGCCCGCGGTGACCATGGTCGCGGCGTGGATCAGCGCCGACACCGGGGTCGGGCCTTCCATCGCGTCCGGCAACCAGGTGTGCAGCAGGAACTGCGCCGACTTGCCCATCGCGCCCATGAACAGCAGGAGGCAGGTCAGGGTCAGTGCATCGGCATGCCACCCGAGGAAGTTGATGGTCTTGCCGGTCAGGCCGGGCGCCGCGTGGAAGATCGTCTCGAAATCGGTCGAGCTGGTCAGCAGGAAGATCGCGAAAATGCCGAGCGCGAAGCCGAAGTCGCCGACGCGGTTGACGACGAAGGCCTTGATGGCGGCGGCGTTCGCCGACGGCTTCTGGTACCAGAAGCCGATCAAGAGATAGCTGGCAAGACCCACGCCTTCCCAGCCGAAGAACAGCTGCACGAGGTTGTCCGCCGTCACCAGCATCAGCATGGCGAAGGTGAACAGCGAGAGATAGCCGAAGAAGCGCGGCCGGTTCGGGTCCTCATCCATGTAGCCGATGGAATAGAGGTGCACGAGCGAGGACACGGTCGTCACCACCACCAGCATCACGGCGGTGAGCGTGTCGACGCGCAGCGTCCACCAGACCTGTAGGTCGCCGGAGAAGATGAAAGGCAGCAGCTGGATCCGGGTGTCGTGGTGCATGAAGCCGACATCGACCAGCGTCATCCAGGACAGCGCGGCCGAGACGAACAGCAGTCCCGTCGTGATCAGCTCGGCAGCACGTGAGCCGGCCGCGGGGGGCTCGGTCGGCCCGTGGCCGTGATCGTCGTGACCGTGGTCGTCATGTCCATGCGCATCATGTCCATGGGCGTCGTGGGCCACTGAGGCGTGCGCGTCGCCATGGCCGTGGTCGCCGTGATGATCGAGCTCGTCGCCCGAGGGGTTGCGGGCATGTGCACCGGCGAGGGCAATGAGCCCGGCCAGAATGGCGCCCAGCAGAGGCAGGAAAACGATTGCCTGAACCATGACCGAGCTCAGCCCTTCATCAGATTGACGTCCTCAACCGCGATCGAGCCGCGGTTGCGGAAATAGACCACCAGGATGGCGAGACCGATCGCGGCTTCCGCAGCCGCAACCGTCAGCACCAGCAGCGCGAAGACCTGGCCGACGATATCGCCGAGGAAGGTCGAGAACGCCACGAGGTTGATATTGACCGAGAGCAGGATCAGCTCGATCGACATCAGGATGACGATGATGTTCTTGCGGTTCAGGAAGATGCCGAGGATCCCGAGCGTGAACAGGATCGCGCCGACCGCCAGGTAATGTCCGAGCCCGATCGTCATTTCACCCACTCCGCCGCATCGGCATCCGAGAGCCCCTGCCCCGGCGCCACCTTGCGCATCGCCATCGCCATGTCGGGCGTGCGCGCGTTCTGAACGTTGATGTCCTGCCGCTTCACGCTCGCCTTGTGGCGCAGCGTCAGCACGATGGCGCCGATCATGGCGACCAGAAGCACCATGCCCGAGAGCTGGAAGTAGTGGATGTACTTCGTATAGAGCACGAGGCCGAGCGCCTCGGTGTTGCTGACATTGGTCGGGATCGCCGCCGTGATCGTCTTGGAGACGCCGGGGTTGATGACCCAGAAGCCGACGGTGAGCAGCAGCTCGAACAGGAAGATGCCGCCGATCACCAGGCCGACCGGCAGGTACTCGATGAAGCCTTCGCGCAGCTCGAGGAAGTCGACGTCGAGCATCATGATCACGAACAGGAACAGCACCGCGACCGCGCCGACATAGACGACAATCAGCATCATGCCGAGGAACTCGGCGCCCATCAGCACGAACAGGCCCGAAGCGTTAACGAAGGCCAGGATCAGGTACAGCACGGAGTGCACGGGATTGCGCGAGACAATCACCATCACGGCCGAGGCGACGCAGACGCCGGCGAAGAGATAGAAGAACAGCGCGGGAAGGATCATGCCCTCACCTCACCGGTACGGCGCGTCGAGCTCGATCGCTTTCGCGATCTCGCGTTCCCAGCGGTCGCCATTGGCGAGCAGCTTGGCCTTGTCATAGAACAGTTCCTCGCGGGTCTCGGTCGCGAACTCGAAATTCGGACCTTCGACGATGGCGTCGACAGGACAGGCCTCCTGGCAGAGGCCGCAATAGATGCACTTCACCATGTCGATGTCGTAGCGCACGGTGCGGCGGGTGCCGTCGTTGCGGCGCGGGCCGGCCTCGATGGTGATGGCCTGCGCCGGGCAGACCGCCTCGCACAGCTTGCAGGCGATGCAGCGCTCCTCGCCGTTCGGATAACGGCGCAGCGCATGCTCGCCGCGGAAGCGCGGCGAGATCGGGCCCTTCTCGAACGGATAGTTCAGCGTCGGCTTCGGCTGGAAGAAATAACGCATGGCGAGGAAGAACGCCGAGACGAATTCCGACAACAAAAGCGAGCGTGCAGTGGCGTTGACGTTGATACCCATGACAGCCCTCACTTCGGCGCGATGCCGGCGAACTGCAGCACGCCGGCCACCACGATCACCATCGCCAGCGACAGCGGCAGGAACACCTTCCAGCCGAGGCGCATCAGTTGGTCGTAGCGGTAGCGCGGCACGATCGCCTTTGCCATCGCGAACAGGAAGAACATGAAGAACAGCTTCAGCGAGAACCAGATGATCCCCGGCACCCAGTTGAAGGGCGGCAGGTCCACCGGCGGCAGCCAGCCCCCGAGGAACAGGATCGTGGCCATCGCGCACATCGTGACGATCGCGACGTACTCGCCGAGCATGAACAGGAGATACGGCGTCGAGCCATACTCGACCATGAAGCCGGCGACGAGCTCGGACTCGGCTTCGACGAGGTCGAAGGGCGGACGGTTGGTTTCCGCCAGCGCCGAGACGTAGAACACCACGAACATCGGGAACAGCGGCCAGACGTACCAATTCAGGATCGTGAGCTGCGGCAGCCCGATCAGGCTGGCGAGGCCCCGCACATGCTGGGCCTCGACCACGGCCGAGAGGTTCAGCGTGCCGGCGCAGAGCAGCACCGTAATGATGACGAAGCCGATCGAGACTTCATAGGACACCATCTGCGCCGCCGAGCGCAGCGCCGCCAGGAACGGGTACTTCGAGTTCGATGACCAGCCGGCCATGATGATGCCGTAGATCGACAGCGACGAGATCGCGAAGATGAAGAGGATGCCGACATTGATGTCGGCGATCACCCAGCCGAGATTGGTCGGGATCACCGCCCAGGCCGCGAGCGCGAGCACGCAGGACACCAGCGGCGCCAGCAGAAAGACGCCCTTGTTGGCGCCGGCCGGAATGATCGGCTCCTTCAGCACGAACTTCAGCAAGTCCGCGAAGGATTGCAGCAGGCCCCACGGCCCGACCACGTTCGGGCCGCGACGGATCTGCACCGCCGCCCAGATCTTGCGGTCGGCGAGCAGGATGTAAGCGATCGCCACCAGCAGGACGACGAGCACCAGCACGCTCTCCGCGATCATGATGATCAGCGGCCAGAGGAAGCCGGTCCAGAATGCGCTTTCGAAAAATTCCATCAGCTCACTCCGCTGCGGTCAGCATCTGCCCGGAGGCAAGCCGCGAGCACTCCGCCATCACGGCGGACGCACGCGCGATTGGGTTGGTCAAATAGAAGTCCTCGACCAGCGGCTTGAACGGCGCCTTCTCGGGCGAGCCGCCCTTCCCCGCCAGCTTCTTGACCTGGTCGGCGGAGCCGGCCTCGATCTGGTCGAGACGGATGAGATGCGGCACGGCCTTGAAGATCGCCTGGCGCAGCGAAGCCAGCGAGTCGTAGCCGAGCTTCTTGCCGAGCGCTTCCGACAGTGCGCGGACGATCGCCCAATCCTCGCGGGCTTCGCCCGGCGGGAATGCGGCACGGCCCGTCATCTGCACGCGGCCTTCGGTGTTGACGTAGATCGCGGACTTTTCGGTGTAGGCGGCCGCCGGCAGGATCACGTCGGCGCGATGCGCGCCGCGGTCGCCATGGGTGCCGATATAGACGACGAAGGTGCCGTCGGGCGCGTTGATCTCGTCGGCGCCAAGCAGGAACAGAAGGTCCAGCGTGCCGAACGTCGTCATCTGCGCGGCATTCAGCCCGCCGCCGGTTGCGGAGAAGCCGATGTCGAGCGCACCGACGCGCGAGGCGCTCTCGTGCAACACGCCAAAGCCGGTCCAGCCGTCCTTGAGCGCGCCGACATCGAGCGCCAGCTTGGCGGCGGCCGCGAGGATGGCCGCGCCATCGTGGCGCGAGGCCGCGCCCGCGCCGACCAGGATGATCGGATTCTTGGCGTTCTTTAGCACGTCCATGAAGGAGTGCTTGCCGGCCGCGAGCTCACCGAGCGTCTCGGTGCCCGCGCCGAGGTGGTCGTAATCGTAGGTCAGATCGGCCTTGGCGCCGATCACGCCGACCTTGAAGCCACCGGCGCGCCAGCGCTTGCGGATGCGGGCGTTGAACACGGCCGCTTCCTTGCGCGGATTGGCGCCGATGATCAGCAGCGCATCGGCCTGCTCGACGCCTGCCAGCGTCGGATTGAAGATGTAGGAGCCGCGGCCGAGCGCTGGATCGAAGGCGTCGCCGCCCTGCACCGCCAGATTGCCCGAGCCGAACTTGGCGAGCAGGTCCTTCAGCGCGAACATCTCCTCGACACCGGCAAGGTCGCCGGCGATCGCGCCGATGCGCTTGCCGTCGGTGCGCGCCGCTTTCGCGGCGATCGCGGCAAAGGCTTCCTGCCAGCTCGCCGCACGCAGCTTGCCGGCCTCGCGGATATAGGGCCGGTCGAGGCGCTGGGTGCGCAGGCCGTCGACGATGTGGCGGGTCTTGTCGGAGATCCACTCCTCGTTCACGGCCTCGTTGATGCGCGGCAGCACGCGCATCACCTCGCGGCCGCGGGTGTCGACGCGGATCGCCGATCCCACGCCGTCCATGACGTCGATCGACTGGGTCTTGCCGAGCTCCCACGGACGCGCCGCGAAGGCATAAGGCTTCGAGGTCAGCGCGCCGACCGGGCAGATGTCGACGAGATTGCCCTGCAGTTCCGAGGTCAGGGCGTGCTGGAGATAGGTCGTGATCTCCATGTCCTCGCCGCGGCCCGTGGCGCCCATTTCGGGCGCGCCGGCGACTTCCGCCGAGAAGCGGACGCAGCGCGTGCACTGGATGCAGCGGTTCATCGAGGTCTTGACCAGCGCGCCGAGGTACTTGTCCTCGACCGCGCGCTTGTTCTCGGCGAAGCGGCTGGTGTCGACGCCATAGCCCATCGCCTGGTCCTGCAGGTCGCACTCGCCGCCCTGGTCGCAGATCGGGCAGTCCAAGGGATGGTTGATCAGAAGGAATTCCATCACGCCTTCGCGTGCCTTCTTCACCATCGGCGACCGCGTGGAGATTTCCGGCGGCTCGCCCTTCGGGCCCGGACGGCAGTCGCGCACGCCCCAGGCGCAGCTCGCGACCGGCTTCGGGCCGCCCTTCACCTCGACGAGACACATGCGGCAATTGCCGGCGATCGACAGCCGCTCGTGGTAGCAGAAGCGCGGAATCTCGGCGCCGGCCGCCTCGCACGCCTGAAGCAGCGTGTATTCGGCGGGCACATCGATCTCTTTGCCGTCGATGATGAGCTTGGTCATGTCTCTTACTCCGCCGCGACCATGTTCACGGGATCGCGGACGCCGGCATCGTCGATGTCGGCCTTGTGCGAATATTCGTCGATGCGCGCTTCGATCTCGTGACGGAAATGCGCGATCAGGCCCTGGATCGGCCATGCCGCCGCGTCGCCGAGCGCGCAGATGGTGTGGCCTTCGACCTGCTTCGTCACTTCGAGCAGCATGTCGATCTCGCGCTTGTGGGCGCGGCCTTCGGCCATGCGGGTGAGCACCCGCCACATCCAGCCGGTGCCCTCGCGGCACGGCGTGCACTGGCCGCAGCTCTCATGCTTGTAGAAATAGGAGATGCGGGCGATGGCGCGGATCAGGTCGGTGGACTTGTCCATCACGATCACGGCCGCGGTGCCGAGGCCCGAGCGCAGCTTGCTCAAGCTGTCGAAATCCATGGGCGTGTCGATGATCTGCTCGGCCGGCACCATGCGCACCGACGAGCCGCCGGGGATCACGGCCTTGAGGTTGTCCCAGCCGCCGCGGATGCCGCCGCAATGCTTGTCGATCAGCTCACGGAACGGAATGCCCATGGCCTCTTCGACGTTGCAGGGCCGCTCGACATGGCCGGAGATGCAGAACAGCTTGGTGCCGACATTGTTCGGACGGCCGATACCGGCGAACCACGCCGCGCCGCGGCGCAGGATATCAGGCGCAACCGCGATCGACTCGACGTTGTTCACGGTGGTCGGGCAGCCGAACAGGCCGACATTGGCCGGGAACGGCGGCTTCAGGCGCGGCTGGCCTTTCTTGCCTTCGAGGCTTTCGAGCAGCGCGGTTTCCTCGCCGCAGATATAGGCGCCGGCGCCGTGCGCGACGTAGATGTCGAACGGCCAGCCGTTGACGTTGTCCTTGCCGACCAGCTTGGCCTCGTAGGCCTGGTCGATCGCGGCCTGCAGATGCTCGCGCTCCCTGATGAACTCGCCGCGGACATAGATGTAGCAGGCATGCGCGTTCATCGCGCAGCTCGCGATCAGGCAGCCCTCGATCAGGAGATGCGGATCGTGCCGCATGATCTCGCGATCCTTGCAGGTGCCGGGCTCGGATTCGTCGGCGTTGACGACCAGATAGCTCGGCCGCCCGTCGGTCGATTCCTTCGGCATGAAGGACCATTTCAGACCGGTCGGGAAGCCGGCGCCGCCGCGGCCGCGCAGGCCCGACGCCTTCATCTCGTTGATGATCCAGTCGCGGCCCTTGTCGATGATGTTCTTGGTGCCGTCCCAGGCGCCGCGACGCCGCGCACCCTCGAGCCCCCAGTCGTGGAGGCCGTAGAGGTTCTTGAAGATGCGGTCCTTGTCCTCGAGCATATCAGTGCTTTCCGATCAACGAATGGTCTGCTTGTAGGCAAGTCCGGCGGCGCAGACGGCGAAGGTCAGCGCCCAGAGCAGACTGGATTCCAGCGAGGCGCTCAGGCCGAAGCGCTGCAGCAGGAAGATGAAGGCGGCCGCCACGGCGGCATGCATCGCGATGAAGCCCCACTTCTTCATGGCACCACTCCCCTGCGCCGAGGGCTGCGAGAGTTCACGCATCAGGTGATCTCCTTCAGCGTGGTCGGCCCCGTTATCGGCGCCGAGAACTGGCGGCCGTTCTGCGGACCGGGCTTGGGCGGATTGCCCGAAGCGAAGCCGTCGAGCACCTTGCCGAAGCTCTCCTTGGTCAGGTCCTCATAGGTGTCCTTGCCGATCAGCACCATCGGCGCGTTCACGCAGGCCCCGAGGCACTCGACCTCCTCCCAGCTGAAATTGCCGTCCTTGGAGAGATGGAAGGGCTCGTGATGGATGCGGTGCTCGCAGACGTGGATCAGATCCTCGGCGCCGCGCAGCCGGCACGGCGTGGTGCCGCAAACCTGGACGTGGGCCTTCTTGCCGACGGGAGCGAGCTGGAACATCGTGTAGAAGGTCGCGACTTCCAGCACGCGGATATAGGGCATGTCGAGCATGTCGGCGATGACGCGGATCGCGGCTTCCGAGACCCAGCCGTCGTGCTGCTCCTGCGCGCGCCAGAGAATGGCGATCACCGCCGAGGCCTGACGTCCTGCCGGATATTTCGCGATCTGCTGCTTCGCGAACGCGAGGTTCTCGTCCGTGAACGCAAAGCTCGCGGGCTGGACTTCCTTCGGTGCTAATCGGCGAACGGACATCTGTTATCTCTCACTGCATGCGGCGCGCGGTTTTCGCATTCAGGGCTTCAATCCTGTCCTGCCAGAATGCGCTTGCGGTGCCGAAAACGTTGTAGCCGACATGGGTCGAGACCTTGATGCGGTCGAGGATCGACAGCTCGGTCACGGTCTCCATCCGGTTGCTGCGCGGATCGAACACGATCAGCTTCAGCGGGGTCTGCTCGAGGATGTAGCGCGACACCGCATGCGAGCGGTCGCTGCCGTGCTCCTCGCACATGATGACGCTGTCGGCCTGGAGCAGCCGGGCCCCACCCTTGATCGCCTCGATCTCGACGCCCTCGACGTCGAGCTTGATCAGGTACTTGCCGCTGGCTGCCACCTTGCCGTCGTCGATGAGATTGTCGAGCGAGATCACCGGCACCTCCTCGCCGCCCGCCGAGGGATCGCCGGCGATGCTGAAGGCTTCGTGCTTGGTGCCCGACAGACGCGCGGTGCCGCGAGTGGCGCCGATCGCGCACTTCATGGTGTCGAAGCGATTGCCGTTGACGCGGGCATTGTTGGCGAGCTTCGGATAGTTCTGGCCCGACGGCTCGATCGCGATCGCCTTGTGCGAGCCGAACGGCTTGCTCGACACCAGCACCGACCAGTAGCCGTAATTCGCACCGCAATCGAGCAGCGTGTAGTCGACGTCGATGCTATCGGCGAACAGCAGCTCGAGCTCGTCTTCGTAATTGTAGGAGCGGTTGAGCAGCTTGCTCCAATAGCCGTCGCCATAGGGAAATTCGAACACCGCGTCGGCATTGAGCTTGATCGCGATGTTGCGCCTGGGCAGCGTCTTCGCCAGCAAATTCGCACAGGCGATGTAGCCCATATGCGAGAAGTGCGAGGAGATCTTCGATCCCGTCACCAGCGCCAAGGCAGCCGTCCGCTCCCACAGGTTGGCCCCTTCAAGGGCCCCCGAGGCGCGGTCGAACTGGATTGGCGCCTGCTGCCCCATCACCGATCGACCTCTCCGAACACGATGTCGAGCGAGCCGAGGATGGCGGAGACGTCGGCGAGCAGATGGCCGCGGCAGATGTGGTCCATCGCCTGCAGATGCGCAAAGCCCGGCGCACGGATCTTGCACTTGTAGGGCTTGTTGGTGCCGTCGGAGATCAGATAGACGCCGAACTCGCCCTTGGGCGCCTCGACCGCGGCGTAGACCTCACCGGCCGGCACGTGAACGCCTTCGGTGTAGAGCTTGAAGTGATGGATGAGGGCTTCCATCGAGCGCTTCATCTCGCCACGGCGCGGCGGCGCGACCTTGTTGTCTTCGACGACGACCGGGCCCTTGCCGTCGGGCGCGTTCAGCTTCTGGATGCACTGCTTCATGATGCGCACGGATTGGCGCATCTCTTCCATGCGGATCAGATAGCGGTCGTAGCAGTCGCCGTTCTTGCCGATCGGAATGTCGAAATCCATCTCGGCGTAGCACTCGTAGGGCTGCGATTTGCGCAGGTCCCAGGCCGCGCCCGAGCCGCGCACCATCACGCCGGAGAAGCCCCACTCCCAGGCTTCCTTCAGCGGCACCACGCCGATGTCGACGTTGCGCTGCTTGAAAATGCGGTTGGCGGTGAGCAGCCGGTCGAGGTCGTCGACGACCTTCAGGAACGGATCGCACCAGGCCTCGATGTCGTCGACCAGCTTCTGCGGCAGGTCCTGATGCACGCCGCCGACGCGGAAGAAGGCTGCGTGCATACGGCTGCCCGAGGCGCGCTCGTAGAACACCATCAGCTTCTCGCGCTCTTCGAAGCCCCACAGCGGCGGGGTCAGCGCGCCGACGTCCATCGCCTGCGTGGTGACGTTCAGAAGATGCGACAGGATGCGACCGATCTCGCAATAGAGCACGCGGATCAGCTGGCCGCGGCGCGGCACCTCGATGCCGAGCAGCTTCTCGGCGGCGAGGCAGAAGGCATGCTCCTGGTTCATCGGCGCGACATAGTCGAGCCGATCGAAATACGGGATCGCCTGCAGATACGTCTTCTGCTCGATCAGCTTCTCGGTGCCGCGATGCAAGAGACCAATATGCGGATCGACGCGCGCGACGACCTCACCGTCCAATTCGAGCACGAGGCGCAGAACGCCGTGCGCCGCCGGATGTTGCGGTCCGAAGTTGATCGTAAAATTGCGAAGCTGTTCGGGTTGCTCGTTCATGATCAGACCTTCGGCCCCGCTTTTTCATCCCCCGGGAGGACCGGATAGTCCGCGCCTTCCCATGGCGAGAGGAAATCGAACTTGCGGAATTCCTGGTTGAGCCTGACGGGCTCGTACACCACCCGCTTCTCCTGGTCGTCGTAGCGGACCTCGACGAAACCGGTGGTCGGGAAATCCTTGCGCAGCGGATGGCCCTCGAAGCCGTAGTCGGTGAGGATGCGGCGCATGTCGGGATGGCCGACGAAGAACACGCCGTAGAGGTCGTAGGCCTCGCGCTCGAACCAGTCGGCGCCGGGGAACACCTCGATCAGCGACGGCACCTGCGTGGTCTCGTCGGCCTGGGCCTTGAGCCGGATGCGCGTGTTCAGGGTCGGTGACAGGAAGTGATAGATCACGTCGAAGCGCTTTTCGCGCGACGGATAGTCCGCGGCCGTGATGTCGGTGAAGTTGATGAAGCGGCAGTTCGGATCGTCGCGGAGGTACTTGACCACCTCGACAATCTTGCTGGCCTCGACATCAACCGTCAGCTGGTTGAAGGCCACCGAATGACCGGTGGCGGCGCCCGGAAGCGCGCTAACGATCGTCTGCCCCAGGGCGTCGAGCTTGGCGTCGTCCATGACGTAAAACCTTAGCGTTCGATGGTGCCGGTGCGCCGGATCTTCTTCTGCAGCAGCAGCACGCCGTAGAGCAGCGCTTCCGCCGTGGGCGGGCAGCCCGGCACGTAGATGTCGATCGGCACGATGCGGTCGCAGCCGCGCACGACCGAGTAGGAATAGTGATAGTAGCCGCCGCCATTGGCGCAGGAGCCCATCGAGATGACGTAGCGCGGCTCCGGCATCTGGTCGTAGACCTTGCGCAGCGCGGGCGCCATCTTGTTGGTCAGCGTTCCGGCGACGATCATCACGTCGGACTGGCGCGGCGAGGCGCGCGGCGCGAAGCCGAAGCGCTCGACGTCGTAGCGCGGCATCGACACCTGCATCATCTCGACCGCGCAGCAGGCGAGACCGAAGGTCATCCACATCAACGAGCCGGTGCGGGCCCAGGTGATGAGATCGTCGGTCGCGGCCACGAAGAAGCCCTTGTCGGACAGCTCGGAATTGACCTCGAGGAAGAACGGATCATTGGCCCCGACCGGCTTGCCGGTCGAGGGGTCGAGGATGCCCCTGGCGGCCGGCGCAACAACCGGACCGGCGGACGGTGCAGGGTTCAATCCCATTCGAGTGCTCCCTTCTTCCATTCATAGGCAAACCCGACCGTCAGCACGGCGAGGAACACCACCATGGACCAGAAGCCGGTCGCGCCAAGCTTGCCGAACGCCACCGCCCAGGGAAACAGGAACGCCACCTCGAGGTCGAAGATGATGAAGAGGATGGCGACCAGGTAGAAGCGGACGTCGAACTTCATGCGCGCGTCGTCGAAGGCGTTGAAACCGCACTCATACGCCGACAGCTTTTCCGGATCCGGCTGCTGGAACGCCACGATGAAGGGCGCGATCAGCAGCACGAGGCCGATGAGGCCCGCTACCGCTATAAAGACGACAAGTGGAAGATAGTTCTGCAGAATGCCGCTCATTGGCGAGCCCTTTTTCCCGCAGCCTCGGGACAGCCACGGATTCGTCCGATTTGGAATTGTTCTGAGCCTTAGCGCAGTGCACCAATGGGCGCAAGACACGCTCGTTTTAGGCCCTTTTGCCGCCCCCGGAGCGGTGAAAATCCCGGAATCACCCCGCGCTGGTATGGAGCAGATCGCAGGGCCCAGCAAGGGCAGCCACCGGCTTTGCAGGGCAGCTGCTCGGAGATTGCGGCGCACAGGCCGGGCCGCAATTGCCCACGCTTGGCCTGTGAAAAACGCATGATTTTCGGCTGCGGCGGCGCACCCAAACCGGGCCATGGCGCCGGTCAGGAGCACTGGGCTGTCACGCCGGCGCCATATTGCCGAAGGCCGCCCCCGGCAGCACCGCCAAACCGCCCTTGATGGTCGCGGTCGTGAGGCGGGAGGCGTTGCTGCAAAGACACCTATCCACAGGCGCAAGGCAATCAGACGAGCCATGCATCGCAGCCGGACCCGCCCGCCGCCTGCGAGAGCGGCGTCATCCTGTGATATATTGCAGTCCGGCCGATCGCGAGCGCGGCGGCGGCGACGTCCAAGCCCGTCGCGCGCGCCGCGCTCGGATGAGCTTCAGGCCGGGGGGCATAGCCGGGAGCTCATCTATCTCCTGAAGGAAGATCTGCGGCACCCAGCTGCCGCCCTCCTCCCCGTCCTCACCATTTGTAGGAGACGCTGGCGGTGACGCGCCGGCGGTCGCCGTAGAAGCAGGAGGTGGCCGACGCGCAGCTTGCGACATAGATCTTGTCGGTCACGTTGATGACGTTGAGGGCCGTCCGCCAGTTCTGCCACTCGTAATGGAGCGCGAGGTCGCCGAGCACCACCGATGGAACTTCGAGGGTGTTGGCGGTGTCGGCCCAGGACGAGCCGATGTAACGCACGCCGCCGCCGAAACCGAAGCCCTCGAGCGGGCCGTCCTTGAACGTGTAGTCCGCCCATCCCGACACCAGCATCTCGGGCGTGTTGGTCGGTGTCTTGCCGACGAGGGCCGGGTCGAGATCCCGGCTGTTGAACAGGTGATAGGCCGTGAAGGCGCCGATCAGCTTCAACTCCTTGGTGGCGTTCGCCACCGCCTCCAGTTCGATGCCGCGTGACGTTACTTCACCCGTCTGGTTTTGCAGCACCGGAACGCTGCCCGGCAATGTCGTCGCGACGTTCTGACGGACCAGGTCGAAGGCCGAAACCGTGAAATAGCCGTCGAACCCCTTCGGCGCGACCTTGACGCCGATTTCAGCCTGCTTGCCGGTTTCCGGCAGGAACAGCTTGTTCTGCGCGTTGAGGCCGATGATCGGGTTATAGCTCGTCGAGTAGGAGACGTAAGGAGCGATGCCATTGTCAAAATTATAGATCAGTCCGGCGCGGCCGCTGAACCTGCTGTCGTTGCGGCTGTCGACACTTGCGCCGGTGTCGCGAGCGTCTTGCGTCGTCTCGACCCAATCATTGCGCCCGCTCAGGACCAGCGTGAAATTGCCGAGCTTCATCTGGTCCTGGAGATAGGTCCCCGCCTGTTTCTGCGTAATCAGGAAGTTGCGGAACGGCGCGCTCGGCAGCGGAGTTTCGGCTGCACCGTAGACGGGGTTGAAGATGCTGATTGAAGGTACCCCGAACCCGAAGGCCTGGTAGTCGTCGATCTGATAACCCTTCAGGTCGACGCCGAACAGCATGGTGTGCCGGACCGGGCCGGTGTTGAAGCGATATTCCAGCTGGTTGTCGAGATCGGCCTGATTGGCCGTGTTCTTTGCATACCAATTGTAGCGATTGAGCGTGGCGGTCGCCTGATTGGCATCGTTGCCGACATAGCCGCGATAGGTCAGGTCGACATGCGCAAACCGCGCGTTCTGCCGGAACGTGAGGTCGTCGGCGAGATGGCGCTCGAACTGGTAGCCGAGCATCTCCTGCTCGCGCGTGAACTTGTCCACGCTGGGATCGCCGCCGAAGAAACTGGTCGGAATCTTGCCGTACGAGGCATTCGTCACCGTGCCGACGTAGGGCAGGAAGTTGATGCCGCGGGTGTCCTGCTTCGAGGCCGACGCCAGCACCGTGAACGTGGTGTCGGCGTCCGGCTTCCAGGTGAAGGACGGTGCGATGAAGTAGTTGTTGTCGGGCGTGAAGTTGACCTGCGTCGGGCCGTTCTGGACCTGGCCGACGACGCGGTAGAACAGCTTGCCGTCCTGCGGCTGCGTCGCAACCGGCCCGCCGAAATCGAAGCCGACATAGGCATTGCCGAAATTGTTGACGCCGGTCTCGACATAGCGGATCGGCTCGGCCGGCGGCATCTTGCTGATGACGTTGACGATGCCGCTCGGGCTCGATCCGCCATAGAGCACCGCGGATGGTCCGCGCAGCACCTCGACGCGCTCCATGTTGGGCGTCTGGAGCTTCCAGCTCGCATAGGAGGTATAGAACAGCTGCATGCCGTCGAGGAACAGTCCGATGTCGTCGGACTTGAAGCCGCGGATCAGCCACCAGTCGTTGCGCGTGTCGGCGCCGAAGGTCCCTGCCCGCACGCCGGCGGTATAGCGCAGCACCTCGTCGAGCTTGTTCGGCTTCTGGTCGCGGATCTGCTCGGCGCCGATGACGGACACCGATTGCGGTGTCTCGATGATCGGCGTGTTGGTCTTGGTGCCGGACGAGCTGCGGCTGGCGACATAGCCGTTCACGGGGCCAAGCGGCGTCTCGACAAAGCCGGCATTGCGCTGCGGCTGAGGCTTATTCCTGCTCGCGGTCTGCACCGACGCTCGCAGCGCACGGCGCTGCGGCGTCGTCGCCGCGCGTCGGCGCGCTTCCGGCGCGGTGACGGTCACCGACGGCAGGTTTTGCGCACCACTTTGCGCGGATGATTGTGCGAGCGATGCCTGCGGCACCAAGACCAAAGCGGATGCGGTCGCCAACACGGCCGACCGCAGCATTCCAAGACTGTTCAACGCGCCACCCCAAGCTGCAAGTTCGATGCGACATGCCGCCTGTCCCCCGGACGGCCTGCGCTCAAGGGCGACGCTTAGGTGAGGGCGCGAGAATTCCCTAATTGAATAGATCTTAGAAGGACTCTTAGAAGCGATCCAGCATGTGAAGCGATCCAACGTGTCGAGAGAGCGGCGCGAGGTCAGCGCGCGTTCTTCTCGCTCTCGAGCATCTCGGCGGCGATCGCAGTGAGCCGATCGACCTGACCCAGCAGCGTGAAGAACTCGGCTTCGCTGAGATCTTCCAAAAGGCGCCGGTTGCGCTCCTGCGCGCCGTCGACGATCGCATCATGCGCGGCAAGGCCCGCGGTCGTCAGCGAGATCAGCACCTCGCGGCTGTCCTTCGGATTCGCCGTCTTCGCGATCAGCTTGCGCGAGACCAGATTGGCCAGCGCGCGACTGATCTGGCCCTTGTCCTGGCCCACGGCCTCGGCAAGCCGCGCCACGCTCATCGGCGGCCTGCGGCCGAGCGAGGCGACGAGACCGAACTCGACCGAGGACAATCCGGTGAGGCGCTTGTAGCGCAGGATCGCGCCGCGCTTGAGCAGATTGGCGAGCACCATCAGTCGCGACGACAGCATCACGGTGATCGGGGCCGACGGCTCGCTGTCCTCAGCTGCGGGCGACGTCGCCCCGCCCCTGCTCTCGGTCTGGCTCATGATCCACCTCTGCCAAGAAAGCCCAAGCCTGCCAAGCCCAAGCCTGCCAAGTCCAAGCCTGCCAAGTCCAAGCCTGCCAAGTGCAAGCCTGCCAAGTGCAAGCCTGCCAAGTGCAAGCCTGCCAAGTCCACGTCCCCGAAGTCCAAGCCTGCCAAAGCCCGCGGGCGGTTCCATCAAATGCATCTAAGAGGCATTTGGAAGATCGTTGACATTGTCATCGAATTATTTTTCACTATGGGCAAGACGCAAGAAGCGGCGCGCCCACGGGCTAGCAGCGGGAGGACAAGCATGACCATCACCCAGCGGGATCGCGATCTCGGCACGGCCTATGCGATGAAGCCGGCACACACGCGCACCGAGCTGACCTCGGTCGTGCGCGGCACACCGATGGGCGAGCTGCTGCGCCGCTACTGGCACCCGGTCGGGTTGACCAGCGACGCCACCGACACACCGAAAAAGGTACGCGCGCTCGGCGAGGATCTGGTGCTGTTCCGCGACAAGCACGGCCGCGCCGGCCTGTTGCACGCCCGCTGCTGCCACCGCGGCACGACGCTCTACTACGGCAAGGTCGAGGAAGACGGCATCCGCTGCTGCTATCACGGCTGGAAGTTCGACACCGAGGGCCATTGCCTGGAGCAGCCCTGCGAGCCCGATGGCGGTCAGTTCAAGGACAAGGTGCGCCAGCCCTGGTATCCGGTCGAGGAGCGCTACGGCTTGATCTTCGCCTATATGGGTTCGGCCGAGAAACGCCCCGTGTTGCCGGCTTACGAGTGCCTGGAAAAGATGGACGACGGCGAGCAGGTCGAGGCCGACGATTCCTCGATCGGCGGCGGCGGCCCCGCCATCATCCCCTGCAACTGGCTGCAGCATTTCGAGAACGTGGTCGATCCCTATCACGTGCCGGTGCTGCACGGTTCGTTCTCGGGGCCGCAATTCACCAACATGATGGCCTCGATCCCCGAGGTGAAATTCGAGAAATCGCCGCGCGGCGTCCTTGTCCGCTCCGAGCGCAAGCAGGACGACGGCAAGGTGTTTTATCGCGTCAGCGAGGCCGCGCTGCCAACCTTGCGCGTGGTACCGAACCCGCGCGTTGCGCAGTTCGCCCGCGTCGAGTCGATCGGCTGGGTGCTTCCGATCGACGACGGCTCGTTCCGCATCTATGTCGCCGGCCGCGTCAAGAACTCCGGCGACATCAGCCGCATGCGCTCGAAGTTCAACGGCAAGTTCTGGTGGGACATGACCGAGGAAGAGCACCAGCAATTCCCGGGTGACTACGAGGCCCAGGTCGGCCAGGGCGAGGTCACCGTTCATTCCGAAGAGCACTTTGGCCAGAGCGACCGCGGCATCCTCCTGATCCGGCGGATGCTGAGCGACCAGCTCGACGCGCTCGCCGCAGGCCGCGACCCGATCGGCGTCTCGTTCGATGCGAGCGCGCCGCCGGTGGAATTCGAAGCGGGGAACTACATCCGCGAAGGCTGATCTACCAGCCTCTGCTTCAAGGCTGGACCGACAACGATAACAAAGACAAATTGGGGGAAGGCATGGTCGATGTGACGTCACAGATGTCGGTGCAAACGGCTGCCGCGGCAAAACCCTCGGCGCGGCGCTATTACGTGCTGGGTCTGCTCACCATCATCTACGCGCTGAACTTCCTCGACCGCACGATCTTCAACGTGCTGATCGAGCCGATCAAGAAGGAGTTCCAGCTCAGCGACACCATGATGGGACTGCTCGCCGGTTTCGGCTTTGCGCTGTTCTATTCCCTGCTCGGCATCCCCATCGCGCGCGTCGCCGATCGCCTCAACCGCCGCAACATCGTGGCCCTGGCATTTGCGTTCTGGAGTGCGATGACGGCGCTGTGCGGCGCGGCCACCAGCCTGACCTCATTGGCACTTGCCAGAATTGGCGTCGGCATCGGCGAATCCGCGGGCTCTCCGGCCTCGCAATCCATCGTCGCCGATCTCTTCGCCAAGAACGAGCGCCCGCGCGCGCTCGGGATCTACGCCATCGGCACCTATCTCGGCGTCTTCCTCGGCTATTTCGTCGGCGGCTACGTCAACCAGCACTATGGCTGGCGGATGGCCTTCTACGTCGCCGGCCTGCCCGGCATCCTGCTCGCCGTCGTGCTGTGGCTGACGATCTCCGAGCCGAAGCGCGGCGCGATGCAGGAGAGCTTCGTGCCCGAGCCGCTCGGCCCGACGCTGCGCTTTCTCGCTTCGCAGCGAAGCTTCATCATCGTCCTGATCGGCTTCTGCCTCACGACTTACACGAACTACGCCACCGCGGCCTGGATCCCGCCGTTCCTGGCGCGCGTGCATCATCTCTCCAGCGCCGAGATCGGCACCTATGCCGGCACCTTCAAGGGCCTCGCCGGCATGGCCGGCACTCTGCTCGGCGGCTTCGCGGTGGCGCAGGTCAGCCGCCGCGACGACCGCTGGAAGCTGTGGGCGCCCGCAATCACCTCCGGCCTTGCGGGCCCGGTGTTCGCACTGTGCATGCTGACGCAGGACTTCAAGATGATGGTCGCCATGCTGGCGCTGACCTCGTTCCTGGTCGGCTTCCATCTCGGCCCGATCTTCGCGATCGCGCAGACGGTGGCCAAGCCCAGCATGCGGGCGCTCGCCTCCGCGCTGATCGCGCTCACCGCGACCTGCTTCGGCCAGGGCGTCGGACCGCTGGCGGTCGGCATGGTCAACGACGCGCTGAAGGGTAGCTACGGCACTGAAGCCGTGCGCTATTCCCTGCTCTCGGCAGCGGTCACGACCACCGTCGGCGCCCTGCTCTTCATCTGGGCGGCACGGAGCATCCGCGCCGACATCGACCGGGCGGGCTGACCTCAGGCGCCCATGAACGCGCACATATCCGCGAGCAGGCGCTCACCATGCGTGAGCGGCAGCGGATGCGGCGCACCCTCATAGACCGTCAGCTTGCTGCCCTTGATGAGCCCAGCGGTCTTGGCGCCGGTCAGCGGCAGCGGCGCGCTGGCATCCTTGTCGCCCTGAACGATCAATGTCGGGCGATCGATCCCGGCGGCCGCCTTGCGCAGATCGGCGAATGCGATGGTCTTGCGGCAGGCGAGCGCGACCGGCACCGGCACGCTCAGCATCATCTCGCGAATCCAGGTCCGCGTGATCTCGGGCGTCCCGGCGGTGAAGAACGGTGCTTCGTTCGCGGCGATCCACCCGGCGAAGTCGCAGGCGATGGCCGCGTTGTCGGCCTCGATCATCGCTTTCGGAATCGCGTCCGCATTGTCCTCGGTCCGGACGAGGTATGGCGTGGTCGGCGCGACCAGCACCAGCCTTGCAATCCGCTCCGATCCGTGACGCGCGAGAAAGTTGACCGCTTCGGTCGTCCCCATCGAGAAGCCGACCAGTGTGACGTCGCGCAGGTCGCGCTGCTCGATCACGGCGGCGACGTCGTCGGTCAGGGTGTCCAGATCGTAGCCGGCAGACGGCATCTCGGAGCGGCCGTGCCCCCGCCTGTCAGGCGCGACGCAGCGGAAGCCGCTCGCAGTCAGCGCGGCGATATGGCTGCCCTAGATACTGGCGTCGAACGTCCAGGCCGACAGCAGAAGCACGGCGCGGCCACGTCCCCAATCCTGCACGAAGAGCCTGGTGCCATCCCTGGCGGTCACATAGGGCGATCGCGTCCCCTGCTGTTCCGCCGCCGGCGCGCCGGCTATCGACGCCGCCGCAAAAGCGGTCCCAAGCAAGGTGGTTTCGAGGACGGCGCGGCGGTTCATCGTATCTCTCCCTTGCAGATCGGCCACCCGGCATTCGCGGGCGATGGAGACGATCATGGCCAAGTCAGGCCGCCGGCGCGATTACGCGGCAGGTAAGAGACGGAAAGCGCGCCAGCCCACAGGCCCCCCCTGACGTTGCTGTTGCCCTGATTTTCCGTCCCTCGGCCGGGCCCGGGCGTCCCTGGGCCGCGCCGCCCGCAAGCCCGGCGAAACCAAGCGGGCGTAAACATGAAACCATTTTGCGGAACCCGCGAAACCATCCGGAAACAGATGGTCCCTAAAAGATGAGCCCATAGACGGCGGCAAAGTCCGTCGGGAGGCTCAGATGAACCACTCCATTCACTCTGCTGATCGTGCGACCCACCTGAAGATCGTGGTGATGGCGCTGGTGGCCGGCATCATGGTGGCCGGCTTCGGGATCGCAGCCCGCACCAATGCCGATTACAGCCAGACCGCCCAGTCCACCCACGTGATCAAGGCCGGCAAGCCGGTCGTGGTGACAAGCGCCGGGACCTCGGAGATTCGCTGAAGCGTCCCCTTCCGGGCTTGCTGATGGCCGCCTCCGGGCGGCCTTTTTCGTTTTCCAGAGCAATGCTTAGCGGAGATTCACCGAGGTAGCGCAACGTCCTTGACTTCACTCAGCCCCGCCTTTAAGTCCCCCCTCGTTCCGCGCGCTTTCAGCGAACCACGCGGGAGTAGCTCAGTTGGTTAGAGCGCCGGCCTGTCACGCCGGAGGTCGCGGGTTCGAGCCCCGTCTCTCGCGCCATTTAATGGCGGAATATCATACACTTAATCATGACAGTCTGGGGAGCCTCGACAGCGGAGTGTCGGGAAGGCCGCCGCCGTGAGATTTTCGGTCACTTGGGTTGTGCGCCGATGATCGCTGCAGCCGCATCAAGGCTCCACCGGCCGAGGTCGATCCCTGGCGACGGACCTCGGGCTGTCGGGCCGGAACCTGGCTTCATCTGCAAGCAAGTGGCAGCCCCGACATCCGGTCCCATTCCAGCCGCCACCGAAAGCCACGTTGCGCGGGCAAGTTGTGCTGGATAGGTTGCGCCGATGACGCCTCTCCTTGTTTTCGTGCCGCTCGGCCTGATGTTGTTTTGGATCACCGTGCGGCGCTCGACTCCCCTGTCGATTACCGCCGGCGAGACGCTGCTTTTGGTCACACCAATCTGGACAGGGCTCGGCGCCCTGATACTGGTCATGTGGCTCAGGAGCCCGTAGTCATATGAATCTTCTACGAAAGCATGGCGCCATGGCCGGCCGGAGGATGCATCGCATCCCCTGCCACCGAGTCGTCAGGAACCGGATGGAGCATTTGCCGCCTGACTGGTCCGGCCTGAAAAAATGGCCGCGCTGATGGCTTTGAGTTTGCCGGCAGACCAGCCTCACCCCTACGCGATCGATCGTCGAGTCACAGCGATCATGTGGGCCGGCACAGCCATTCTGCTGGCTGGACTGCTTTTGGTCATGACACGCGAGCCATTCGAATACGTCGACGACCTGGCTTGGCTTCACAGGCTCGGCAATCAACGGCTCGCCGAGATCCCTTTCAGCCCAGCTTGGATGGATGGCAGCCCGTTCTATCGGCCGGGCGCAGAGATCATGCTGAAGCTGTTTCATTCGGCTTTTGGCTGGCACTTGTTGCCTTATCGAATTGCCCAGTTCGGTGTGTTCCTCCTGCTGATCTGGACGTCATCGGTCGCCGCGAAGCGCTTGGGATTGCCGAATTCAACGCTTCCGCTGCTCACCGTCTTCCTGATCGGGTCTCCCTTCATATCCGGATCGGTCGTGTGGCTGAGCGAATTGCCTCACATCGTGGTGCTGATCTGCTTTGCGGCGGGGCTCGCCGTCATATTTTCCGATCGGGGCGACACCGCGAAGCTGGCATTGTGCTCCGGCCTGTTCGTCGCAGCCCTCTCGATGAAAGAGAACGGGCTGGCTCTGCTCGTCTTCTACCCCTTCCTCGCGTCTTCCGCACCGATCAGAGCAACTCTGATCTTTGCTGCGATTACCCTCGGATATTTCGTCCTCAGGGCCGCGACGATTGGCTCCGGCATGGGTCTTGCCAATGCGAGTCCGGTCGACATTCACGCTTACGTCGTCAACATCGCCTCGCAGATCGTCGCGCTTTGGACGCGCCTCGCCAAATGGGGTGAACCAATTCATGAACTTCGCTACGAGACGCCGCTGATCTTGGCATCGAGCGCCTTGATGGCGTTTCTGCTGAGGAAACAGCGGACTCGACCTGTCGTCATGCTTCTCATCGTAGCCTTTGGCTGCGCACTATTCTCCTACGCCTACGCACGGGATCGTCATCTCGCGCTGCCTGCCTTCGCCTATGGCCTTTTGCTTGTCATCGCAGTGTCCAGCCGCGATTTGCGCTGGCTGGTCGTCGTCGTTTGGATCGCATGGTCGGCGCAGGCAGCGCTTACGGTCAGGGACGTTCACCGCGCATCGGTCGACCTGATAGAGCGCGTCTATCGGCCGAACGTCTCTCCAATAACATCTGTTCCCAAGCAGGTCTGGGAGACAGCCCGGTCCACAGCGCTTGCCATCAGGGATTAGAGCGGCGGCGGCGCGAAAAGCAGTCGACACGTGGTGACGACCATGCCGCTTTCTCCGGACGCCGTTTTTCGGCCCGCCGCCCCCGAGGCCGCGCGCCCCCATCCCTCAGGCCATTTGGCAATCGCCTCATAGCCTTAGCCCGAATTCCTCGACGTCTTTCGCGGCTCTGCGGGCCGTTGCAGGTGTCCAGCGGGAACTCGCGGCATAGTCAGCCCGCGCCCGAATCGTCTACGCCTGGAACGACTTAGAGGGATCCCACGCGTTCTCGGCTTTTCCAGGGATTCCCTGTCATTGGACCATCGAGGAGGCCAGTCATGGCTAAAAAGGATTTGGCTAAAAAGGATTCGGCTAAGAAGGATTCGGCCAAGAAGGCAGCCGGCCCCGCCACCATCACGCTCAAGCACCTCGCCGCCGACATCGCCGAAAGCCAGGATCTGTCGAAAAAGCACGCCGAGGCCGTCCTGACCGACATGGTCGATTTGATCGCCAAGCACCTGAAGAAGGGCGATCGGGTCCGCATCGTCGGGCTCGGCATCCTCCAGGTGCGCAAGCGCGCCGCCCGCACCGGCCGCAATCCCGCCACCGGCGAGGCCATTCACATCAAGGCCAGCAAGAAGGTCACGTTCCGCCCCGTGAAGGAACTGAAAGAGGCGATATAGATTCTCGTTTTGACGCGTTTCCTTCACGCGAACCGGAATCCACTTCGCTTGAAAACGCTATGAGTCAAGCTTTCGTTAAGCCTGATCTCATCTCGTTCCGGCCGCAACGCGGCCCGCTTTCTGCTATACCGCCTGTCTTCCCCTGACCCGGCGGTTTGACCAGCAATGTCCTCCCTCACCTTTTCGCACACCGTGACCGAGCGCTTCCTGCGCTACGTCACCATCGACACCCAGTCCGATCCGGATTCGCCTCGCTCGCCCTCGACCGAGAAGCAGAAGGATCTCGGCCGCGTGCTGGCCGCTGAGCTGAAGGCCATGGGCGTCGCCGACGCGCATCTCGACGATTACGGCTATGTCTACGGCACCATCCCGGCCAACACCGACAAGAAGGTGCCGGTGATCTGCTTCTGCTCGCACATGGACACCTCGCCCGACGTGACCGGCAAGGACGTCAAGCCGCAACTGGTGAAGAACTATCGCGGCGGCGACCTCACGCTGCCGGGCGACACCAGCCAGGTGATCCGCTTCAACGAGCATCCGGCGCTGAAGAACCAGATCGGCAACGACATCATCACCACCGACGGCACCACGCTGCTCGGCGCCGACAACAAGGCCGGCGTCGCCGAGATCATGGATGCCGCGCATTTCTTCATCAACAATCCCGACGTGAAGCACGGCACCATCAAGATCCTGTTCACGCCGGACGAGGAGATCGGCCGCGGCGTCGACAATGTCGATCTGAAGAAGCTGGGTGCCGATTTCGGCTACACCATGGACGGCGAGAGTGCCGGCTGCGTCGAGGACGAGACCTTCTCGGCCGACGGCGCCACCATCACCATATCAGGTGTCAGCGCCCATCCCGGCTACGCCAAGGGCAAGATGGAGCACGCGATCAAGATCGCTTCCGCCATCGTCGAGCGCCTCCCGAAGGAAGGCTGCTCTCCGGAGACCACCTCGGGCAAGCAAGGCTTCCTGCATCCGATCGGCATCGAGGGCGCGCTGGAGCAGGCGACGCTCTCCTTCATCGTCCGCGACTTCACCGAGGAGGGGCTGAAGGAGAAGGAAGCCCTGCTCGAGGGCATCGTCAAGGACGTCATGAAGGACTATCCGCGCTCGACCTACAAATTCGAGGTGAAGGAGCAGTACCGCAACATGAAGCAGGTGATCGACCGTCACCCGCACGTGCTGGAATACGCCATCGAGGCGATCCGCCGCGCCGGTCTGCGCCCGATGCGCACCGCGATCCGCGGCGGCACCGACGGCTCGCGCCTGTCCTTCATGGGACTGCCCTGCCCCAACATCTTCGCCGGCGAGCACGCCTTCCACTCGCGGCTCGAATGGGTCAGCCGGCAGGACATGGAAAAGGCGGTAGAGACCATCGTGCACCTTGCGATGATCTGGGAAGAGAAGGCCTGAAGCGTCTTGCAGGCATTCGTAATGGCCGGGCTTGCGCCCGGCCATTTTGCTTTGGAACGCTGTTTCAGTTCTTACGGCACCGGCATCGCGCGCGGATTGCGATGGAAGCGGTTTGAGCTCGCCATCCAGTTCGGCAACGGCTCACCATCGCGATGGCGTCCGCCGGCCACGGCTGCCGCCCAGGCCACCGCGGCGCCGATCAGGGTCGCAGCCGCGATCGAGAACGCCACGATAATCGAGTTGCGCCGCGCCCGGTTGATCGCCGTCTTCGCGTCCACAATCAGCGCATCGACGCGCCGTTCGGCGTCGGGGGCCTGCAGCCCCGAAAGGCCGGCGACCTGCTGCACGAGGTAGGCCCGGTCGTCAGCGCTGACGCCGCTATGACTGGACGAGGTCAGCAGAATGCGCCCCGCTTCGGCACGAGCTTCCCGCAAATCGATGTTGGGCGCGCGACGCGGCGCGCGGAACAGCTTGTCGAGCTCGTAGCTGAGTAGAGGCTCGGCTGAGGACGTAGCGCCGGCCGAGCTGCGCATCGGTGACCGGTCAATCGCGGCGGCGCCGAGCAGCGCGAGCAGAGCTGCGCCGGCCAGCACGGCGAGGGCCCAGGCCGTCAGCCCGTGCAGGCCGTCTCGCCGCTCGCCATCGTCTTCGATCGTCGCCAGCGTCGGCGCCGGGCGCGTGGTGCGGCCTGCGATATAGCCGCCAAAGCCGAAGCTGATGATCGCCTGGATGATCAGATAAAACCCTGAGAGCAGCGCCAGCGCTGCAGAGGCATCGCGCCATGTCGGCGACGCCGAGCTGACGCCGAGACCGACGGCGACGCCAAAGCCGACCAGGATGAAGGACATCGCGCCGGCGGCGAGAGCGCCTGCAAACACCGAGCTCCACTGGATGCTGCGGGGGGCTTCACCCTCCAGGCCGCCCTCGATGATTTCTTCCTGCATGAGAGTCTCGATGGTCATTGCGGCTCTCTCAACGCAGGCCGAAGAACGACAGGATCGCCATGATGACGACGATCAAGCCGATCAGATAAATCAGTCCGTCCATTGTCCATCCTCCTCCGTTTCTTCTGGTCGCTAATCGCGAGGCATGAGGAACGTTCCAAATTCGAGGGAGCAGTGGGAACGAACGGACGAGCTGCGAATTGATTGTGGGAGTCCCAAGGATGAAGATTGTGAGCACAAGGCCTCAGCCGGTCAGCCCGGCTGGGGCCTTTCCGTGTCTGCAATCGCCGCACCTGCTCCTGCCGTATGTTAACGACGCAGCCGGCGGGATCATCGAAGATGCGATCGGGGTGGACGTCCAGATTGGGGAGCGGCGCGTGGATCGATCGCCACGCCTTCGCTGCTGCGGCAATTGTTCCCGGGACGTAACAATGTTGCGGGTCGACACCGTTCCCGCCGCCATGCTAGGCCGGGCGCAGACCGCAATCAGAGTGACGTCGTGCTCGCGAACCGCCAGCCCCGAGGAACTTGCCGTCCGCGCAACTGGCGCGGGCTGCTCTCTTTGCTGATCGCGATCGTGTATCTGTTCGCGGGCGCGCTGCACGGCGCGCACGACATTGACGTCACCACGCCCGGCGGCGGCTCGGAGATCGCCACGGCCCTCGATGCCGCGACGGGCCACAGCGACCACAAGGCGATCGGCGGACATCATTGCCATGGCTGCTTCTCGCTGGCGGTGACACAGCCGGCGCCATCCACCATAGCGACGCCGCTTGTGTCGGCGACGAGCCCGCAACCTGCACCCCGGCTCGCCGGCATCATCCCCGATACCGACTCTCCCCCTCCCAAGCCTATTGCCTGAGCGGATTGGTCGGGCGTTCTGCGCCCATTAGGTTCATCCTCCACAGGTCGGTTTCATGTTTTGCAGGGGAAAGGCCGCGCGCCTCGTGTGCGCGGCGACGTGTCTGATTGTCGGATCGGCGCTTGCGCCGTCGCACGCCCAGACTTTGACGATGCGGAGCGCGCTCTCGCGCGCGCTGGCCGCGAGCCCGCGGCTGACGGCAGCCGAGCGCGACGTCGGCATCGCCACGGGTCAACGCATCCAGGCGGGCGCCCTGCTCAATCCGGAACTGTCCTATGAACAGGACAATTCGTTCGGCTCCGGCATCTATCGCGGAACCAAATCGGCCGAGACCACGCTCCAGATCAGCCAGGCCTTCGAGCTGTTCGGCAAGCGCGACGCGCGCATCGCAGCCGGCGCGGCCGGCGTCGAAGTCGCCGCGATCCAGCGCAAGGCCGCCAGGCTCGAGGTGCTGTCGGAAACCGCGATCGCGTTCCTCAGCGTGCTCGGTGCGCAGCGGCGGATCCAGATCCTCGACGAGCAGATCGCGGCGATCGACCGCCTGACGCCGCTGCTGCGCCGCCGCGTCGAGGCCGGGGCCTCCTCGCCGGCCGAGACCGGCCGCGCCGAAGTCGCCTCCGCCCTGGTGAAAGCCGACCGCGAGCGCTTCAAGGCGAGCCTGGCGAGCGCCCGGCGCGAGCTCGCGGTGCTGATGGGCGATCCCAACGCCAGATACGGCGAGGTCTCCGGCCGGCTCGACTTCATGGGCAGGCCGCCGACCTTCCAGTCGGTGGTCGCCGCCATCGACGCCAATCCTCAATTGGTGCGCTGGACCGCAGTCTATGCCCAGCGCAACGCCGAACTGCTGCTGGCGCGGCTCAAGCCCTACCCGGATGTGCGCATTGCTGCCGGCTGGCGCCATTTCAACGAGACCAATGACGATGCGGTGCGGCTGTCCTTGTCGGTGCCGATCCCGGTGTTCGACCAGAACCAGGGCAACATCCTCTCGGCGCAGGAAAGCCTCGCCAAGACCAAGGCCGAGCGCGAGGCCAACCGCAACACGCTGATCGTGATCGCCGGCCGCGCCTACGACTCGCTGCAGGGCTCGCTGCGCGAGCTGGCGGTGCTGCGCGAGACCGCCATTCCCAAGGCCGTCGAAGCCTCCGAGGCGATCTCGCAGGGCTACGGCCAGGGCCGCTTCACCCTGCTCGAGGTGCTCGATGCCCAGGCCAGCGTCACCCAGGCCCGGCTGCGCGAGCAGGAGGCGCTGCAGAATTTCCATGCCGGCGTTGCGACCATCGAAGGCCTCGTCGGCAACCCCTTCACGCTGGCGCGGGGGAGCGCACGATGAAGACGTCTTCCACCTTTCTCGTCGCCATCGTTGCCGCCGCGCTCGGCGCTTGCGCCTATTCCCTGCTCGCCCCCGCCAGGGTCGCGCCCACCGAGCACGCCGAGCATTCCGAACCGAAGAAGCCGAACGACCATGTCGAACAGGACGAGCACGGCGCCGACCGCATCCGCATCTCCGACGTCAAGCTGGCGGCTGCCGGCGTGGTGCTGGCGGAGGCTGCGAGCGCGACACTGAACGAGACGCTCGCCTTCAACGGCATCCTGCGCGCCAATCAGGAGGCCGTGGTCCAGGTGACGCCGCGCTTTCCGGGCCTTGCCAAATCGATCCAGAAGCGCATCGGCGACAAGGTCGGCAAGGACGATCTGCTCGCCGCGATCGAGAGCAACCAGAGCCTCACCGTCTACGAGCTGAAGGCGCCCATTGCCGGCACCATCATCGAGCGGCAGATCTCGCTCGGCGAATACGCCTCCGAGCAGAAGCCGGCTTTCGTGGTCGCCGACCTCTCCACCATCTGGGTCGATCTGTCGATCTATCGGCAGGATCTGCGGCGCGTCCGTCTCAACGACGAGGTGCTGATTGATCCCGACGACGGCCGCGGCGAGATCAAGGGCACGATCTCCTACATGGCACCGATCGGCTCGAGCGAGACCCAGACCGCATTGGCCCGCGTGGTGCTGCAAAATCCCGACGGACGGCTGCGCCCCGGCCTGTTCGTCACGGCAAGGCTGATCCTCGCGGCGCGCGATGTCGCGGTCGCCGTTCGCAAAAGCGCGATCCAGACACTGGAGAACAAGACCATCGTGTTCGTCCGCGAGGACGGCGACAAGATCGAAGCGCGGCCGGTGGAGCTCGGGGATTCCGATCCGCGCCACGTCGAGATCAAGGCGGGCCTCTCCGCCGGCGAGCACTACGTTGCGGAGAACAGTTTTGTCGTGAAGGCGGAGATGGGCAAGGGCGAGGCCGAACATGATTGAGCGCCTCATCGCCGTCTCGCTGCAGCAGCGCTGGCTGGTGCTGCTGATCGCGCTCGGTGCCGTCGCGTTCGGAGCCTGGAATTTCCAGCGCCTGCCGATCGACGCCGTGCCTGACATCACCAACGTCCAGGTTCAGATCAACACCCGCGCCCCCGGCTATTCGCCGCTGGAAACCGAGCAACGCATCACCTTCCCGGTCGAGACCGCGATGGGCGGCCTGCCCAAGCTCGACTACACCCGCTCGCTATCGCGCTACGGCCTCAGCCAGGTGACCATCGTCTTCAAGGACGGCACCGACATCTTCTTCGCTCGTCAGCTCGTCGGCGAGCGGATCCAGCAGGTGAAGGACCAGCTTCCGGCCGGCGTCGATGTCGCGATGGGGCCGGTCTCGACCGGGCTCGGCGAGATCTTCATGTACACCGTCGAGGCCAAGAGGGACGACAAGGCGGGCGCGAAGACGCAAGGCGGCCACGACTATTCCCTGACCGATTTGCGCACCGTGCAGGACTGGATCATCCGGCCGCAGCTTCGCAACGTGCCGGGGGTGATCGAGGTCAACACCATCGGCGGCTTCGAGCGCCAGTTCCACGTGCTGCCGGATCCCGGCAAGCTGATGGCCTATCGGCTCGGCTTCCGCGACGTCATGACGGCGCTCGCCGCCAACAATGCCAATGTCGGCGCCGGCTATATCGAACGCAACGGCGAACAATATCTGGTTCGCTCGCCGGGCCAGGTCGGCAATATCGGCGAGATCCAGGACATCGTGATCGGCTCGCGCGGCGGCAATCCGGTCAGGATCCGGGACGTCGCAACCGTCACGGAAGGCCGCGATCTGCGCACCGGCGCTGCGACCCGCAACGGCGAGGAGACCGTGCTCGGCACCGCCATGCTGCTGATCGGCGAGAACAGCCGCACGGTCGCGCGCCGCGTCGCGGCCCGCCTGGAAGAGATCGCCAAATCGCTGCCCGACGGCGTCGTGACGCGGACCGTCTACGACCGCACCGATCTGGTCGAAGCAACCATCCGCACCGTCAAGAACAATTTGCTGGAAGGCGCGGCGCTGGTGGTCGCCGTGCTGTTCCTGATCCTCGGCAACATCCGCGCCGCGCTGGTGACGGCCTGCGTCATTCCGCTGTCCATGGCCATGACCATCACCGGCATGGTCGAGACCAAGGTCAGCGCCAATCTGATGAGCCTGGGTGCGATCGACTTCGGCATCATCGTCGACGGTGCCGTGATCATCGTCGAGAATTGCCTGCGCATGCTGGCCGAGGCGCAGCGCGAGAAAGGCGGGCTGCTGACGGTCTCGGAGCGGCTGCGCGCGATCCTGCGCGGGTCGAGCGACGTCATCAAGCCGAGCCTGTTCGGGACGCTGATCATCGCGGTGGTCTATCTTCCGGTGCTGACGCTGACCGGCGTCGAGGGCAAGATGTTCACGCCGATGGCGCTGACCGTGCTGATGGCGCTCGGCGCCGCCGTGCTGTTCTCCATCACCTTCGTGCCGGCGGCCGTCGCCATCTTCGTCACCGGCAAGGTGTCCGAGCACGAAAACCTGTTCATGCGGGCAGCCAAGCGCGCCTATCTCCCCCTGCTCCGCCTTGCCATCGACAACCGGGGCGCGGTCGCGATCATGGCCGCGCTCATCGTGATCGGAAGCGGAATCGCCGCGTCGCGAATGGGCGGCGAGTTCATTCCGAGCCTGGACGAAGGCGACGTCGCGCTGGCCTCGATCCGGATTCCCGGCACCAGCCTCACCCAGTCGCTCGACCTGCAGAAGGCACTTGAAAAGCGCATCATGCAGATTCCGGAGGTGAAGGAGTTCTTCACCCGCATCGGCACCGCCGAGATTGCGACCGACCCGATGTCGCCGGCGCAGACCGACGGCTACATCATGCTGAAGCCGCGCGCCGAATGGCCCGACCCGGACAAGCCGAAGGCGGAGGTGATCGAGGCCATCGACCATGCCGCCGACGACATTCCCGGCAGCGCCTATGAGCTCTCCCAGCCGATCCAGTTCCGCGTCAACGAACTGATCTCGGGCGTGCGCAGCGACGTCGGCGTCAAGATCTTCGGCGACGACCTCGACATCCTGCAAGGCGCGGCAAAACAGGTGGAGGCCGCGATCCGCGGCATCCGCGGCGCCAGCGACGTCAAGATCGAGCAGGTCGCGGGCCTGCCGATCCTGACCGTCCGGCTCGATCGCCAGGCGCTCGCCCGTTACGGCCTCAGCATCAGTGAGGTGCAGGGCATCGTGGAGATCGCGGTCGGCGGCAAGTCGGCCGGCAAGCTGTTCGAGGGCGATCGACGCTTCGAGATCATGGTCCGCCTGCCGGAACATTTGCGCGGTAATCTCGAGGCGATCCGGGCCATCCCGATCCCGCTGCCGCCCGGCGAGGATGCCGGCTCCGGCACAGCCATTCGAACCGCGCTGGCCGCCTCGCCCCTCGCCCAGATGCGCTACGTGCCGCTGTCCTCGGTCGCGACCGTCGACGCGACGCCCGGCCCAAACCAGATCAGCCGCGAGAACGGCAAGCGGCGCATCGTCGTCACCGCCAATGTCCGCGCGCGCGATCTCGGCTCGTTCGTCGCGGAAGCCGAGGCTGCCGTGGCCGAAAAGGTCAAGCTGCCGCCGGGCTACTGGATCGGCTGGGGCGGTCAGTTCGAGCAGCTGGTCTCCGCCACCAAGCGGCTGACCATCGTGGTGCCGGTGGCGCTGCTGCTGGTGTTCCTGCTGCTGTTCATGGGCATGGGATCGGCAGCGGATGCGGCGCTGGTGTTCTCCGGCGTGCCGCTGGCGCTGACCGGCGGCGTCGCGGCGCTGCTGCTGCGCGGCATTCCCCTGTCCATCAGCGCGGGCGTCGGCTTCATCGCGCTCTCGGGCGTCGCCGTGCTCAACGGCCTCGTCATCATCGCCTTCATCGAGCGGCTGCGCAGCGAGGGGCGGCCCCTCGTGGAGGCCGTGCGCGAGGGCGCGCTGACGCGGCTGCGCCCGGTGCTGATGACGGCGCTGGTCGCCTCGCTCGGCTTCGTGCCGATGGCGCTCGCCACCGGCGCCGGCGCCGAGGTGCAGCGACCGCTGGCGACCGTGGTGATCGGCGGCATCATCTCCTCGACCGTGCTGACCTTGCTGGTGCTGCCGGCGCTCTACGTGCTGTTCCGGCGTGACGCGCCGAACCAAACGCCTACAATGGCGCCTGATTTGGCGGCTTCCGGGGAGCGCTAGACTTGGGCAGCCACGACCACCACGGTCACGACCATCATGACCATGCCAGCCATGCGCATGGCCATGGTCACGACCACAGCCATGATCATGGACTTGGCCACGCGCACGTCCATGCCCCCGCGAATTTCGGCAAGGCGTTCGCGATCGGCATTACGCTGAACACCGCGCTGGTGGTGGCTGAGGCGATCTATGGCTATATCGGCAACTCCACCGCCCTGCTCGCTGATGCCGGCCATAATCTGTCCGACGTGCTCGGCCTCGTCATCGCCTGGGGCGCATCGATCGCGGCCCGGCGCGCGCCGAGCGGCCGCTTCACCTACGGCTTTCGCGCCTCCACCATCCTGGCGGCGCTGGCGAACGCGGTGTTCCTGCTGGTCGCCACCGGCGCGATCGGCTGGGAGGCGATCCTGCGCCTGCGCGAGCCTGAGCCGATCGCAGGCGTCACCGTGATGGTGGTCGCCGGCATCGGCATCCTCATCAACGGCTTCGCCGCGATGCTGTTTGCGAGCGGGCGCAAGGACGACATCAACATCGAAGGCGCTTACCTGCACATGGCCGCCGACGCCGCGGTCTCGCTCGGCGTCGTGATCTCCGCGGCGCTGATCATCTGGACCGGCTGGCTCTGGCTCGATCCCATCACCAGCCTCGTCATCTGCGCCACCATCCTCTGGAGCACGACCAGCCTCTTGCGCGGCTCCATCGACATGTCGATGGCCGCGGCGCCCAAGGGCACCGACCTTGCCGCGATCAGGACGTTCTTGCTCGCGCGTCCCGGCGTTTCGGCGATTCACGACCTCCATGTCTGGCCGATCTCGACCACCGAGACGGCGCTGACCTGCCACCTCGTGATGCCCGCCAGCACGGACGACGCCTTTCTGATGCAGACCGCGCAGCTGTTGAAGACGACCTTCCGCATCGGCCACACCACGCTTCAGGTCGAGACGCATCCCGACAACGGCTGCGCGCTGGCGCCGGATGATGTGGTGTGAGGGGACACTCGCATCTACCCCCGCCATTGCGAGCGAAGCGAAGCAATCCAGACTCCCACCACGGAGGCAGTTCTGGATTGCTTGGTCGCAAGTGCTCCTCGCAATGACGCGGAGAGAACTCTGCGCCCTACCTCGCCTTCGCCGTCACGATCCAGATCGCGCCCTGAAGCGCCACGCTCTGCCCCTTCAGGAACGGCGCGAGCATCTCGCGGATCGACGCCTTGGCGGCGGCATAGGTCTCCGGCGGATGGCCCTGCAGCGCGCGGCTGGCGGGGCCGATCTGAAGGGCGCCGTCGACCGCCGCGTCGAGGCCGCCGCCGATCGCAACATCCATCGGCAGATTATGCGGCTCCATCGCCACGTCAACGAAGCCCGCGCCCTTGAGGATGCGCGTCACGCGCTCTTCCGAGGCGAAGGCGAACGGGCCTGGCTCCTCCGGCCCCACCGGCGGCATCTTGGGCACGTGCTTGTAGACCGCCATCAGCGGCGCCATCATCCACGGGTTTTCCTTCGGCTCGCGCCAGCAAGCGAAAGCGAGCCGCCCTGAGGGCTTCAGCGCGCGGCGAAGGTTGGCGAAGGATGCGATCGGATCGGCAAAGAACATCACGCCGAAACGCGAGGCGAGCAGGTCGAAGCTCCCTGGCTCGAATGGGTAGACGGTGGCATCCGCCAGCACGAAATCGAGCGGCAGCCCCTTGGGCGCAAACGTGCGTGCCTGCGACAGCATCGGCTCGGAGACGTCGAGGCCAAGCGCAAAACCGTCAGGCGCCACTGCCTTCGCAAACGCGAACGTCGTCGCGCCGGAGCCGCAGCCGACGTCGAGGATACGCTCGCCCGGCTTCGGCTTGGCGCGGTCGATCAGCACCTCGGCAATGGGGCCGAGCAAGCTCTCCTGCGCCGCATGGCGATAGGCCCAGCGCTGCCCGCTGGGGCCGTTCCAATAGGCGATCTGGTCGGCGTTCTCTGCGTGTCCGCTGGGCTGTTGCATTGGGCTCCTCAGTAACTTTGCCTTGCGGTCATATCACGTTGGAGACCAGCCAAGCGGTCAAATGAGCCGGATCTGCGCTGTTGCCGCCCCTTGCTCCTCCCCCCGCCGGAGGGCTAAAGAGAGCGCCGTGGGGCGGTTAGCTCAGCTGGTTAGAGCATCTCGTTTACACCGAGAGGGTCCGCGGTTCGAATCCGTGACCGCCCACCAGCCTTCGCTCGCTTCGCGAGCTACGGCCCGACAAGCCCGACCTCAGTCCTGTGGGCGCCCCGGCAGCAGCGGCACCGCGTCGATCCAAACCGCCGCGGACTGGCACCAGATCTGCCTGACGGGGCGCAATTTGTCGCGCTGGCGGATCGAGCCCCAGCGGATGCCCCAATCGTCGGCCTGGTCGCCCTCGCCGCTGGTGAACAGCGGGGAACCGCAATCGCCGCAGAAATGCTGGAAGCGCATCCGCCCGTTGTCGCCGCGCTTGCCATAGACCTTGGGCGTACCGCCGGTCAGGCGGACATCGGCCTTGGCGCAGATTGCCGTCACCCGGAACGGCGAGCCGGTCAGCGCCTGGCAGTCGGTGCAGTGGCACACCGAGACCGCCTCGGGATCGACCTCGGCCGCGAAGGTGATCTTGCCGCAATGGCATTGCCCGTCGATCTGCATCGCCCTCGTCTCCCTGCCCCAAAACAAAAACGGCGCCCGAAGGCGCCGTTTTATCATCTTTTGCTTGAGATCAGTGAGCGGTCAGGCCGCCGGCGGCTTCGTCACCGTCGGGCTTCACCGTCACCTTGGTGTCCTCTTCCCAGACGATCGGCGTCGGCTTCTTCACCAGCGCCTTGGCGATGACATCGTCGAGGCGGGAGACCGGGATGATCTCCATGCCGCCCTTGATCGCATCGGAAATCTCCGTGAGATCCTTGGCGTTGTCCTCGGGGATCAGCACCGTCTTGATGCCGCCGCGGGCCGCAGCCAGCAGCTTCTCCTTGAGGCCGCCGATCGGCAGCACGCGGCCGCGCAGCGTGATCTCGCCGGTCATCGCGACATCGTGGCGAACCGGGATGCCGGTCATGACCGAGATGATCGCGGTGGCCATGGCGACGCCCGCGGACGGGCCGTCCTTCGGGGTTGCGCCCTCAGGCACGTGGACGTGGATGTCGCGGCGGTCGAACATCGGCGGCTCGATGCCGTAGTTGATCGCGCGCGAGCGGACATAGGACGCCGCAGCCGAGATCGACTCCTTCATCACGTCACGCAGGTTGCCCGTGACCGTCATCTTGCCCTTGCCAGGCATCATGACGCCTTCGATGGTCAGCAGCTCGCCGCCGACATCGGTCCAGGCAAGGCCGGTGACGATGCCGACCTGCGGCTCGCTCTCGATCTCGCCGAAGCGGTACTTCGGCACGCCGAGCAGCTCTTCCAGAGTCTTCTCGGTGACCTTGACCGACTTCTTCTTGGAGATCATCAGCTCCTTCACCGCCTTGCGGGCGAGTGTGGAGAGCTCACGCTCCAGGTTACGCACGCCCGCTTCGCGGGTGTAGCGGCGGATCAGAAGCAGCAGCGCGTCGTCGTCGATCGAGAACTCCTTGGAGTCCAGGCCGTGCTTGGACACCGCGTTCGGGATCAGATGCTTGCGCGCGATCTCGACCTTCTCGTTCTCGGTGTAGCCCGCGATCCGGATGATCTCCATGCGGTCCATCAGCGGTCCGGGAATATTGAGCGTATTCGCGGTGGTGATGAACATCACGTTGGACAGATCGTAGTCGACCTCGAGATAGTGGTCGTTGAAGGTCCCGTTCTGCTCGGGATCGAGGACCTCGAGCAAAGCCGAGGACGGATCGCCGCGGAAGTCGGCGCCCATCTTGTCGATCTCGTCCAGCAGGAACAGCGGGTTGGACGACTTCGCCTTCCGCATCGACTGGATGATCTTGCCGGGCATCGAGCCGATATAGGTGCGGCGGTGACCGCGGATCTCGGCCTCGTCGCGCACGCCGCCGAGCGAGACGCGCACGAACTCGCGTCCCGTCGCCTTCGCGATCGACTTGCCGAGCGAGGTCTTGCCGACGCCGGGAGGCCCGACGAGGCACAGGATCGGGCCCGTCAGCTTGTTGGCGCGCGACTGCACCGCCAGGTACTCGACGATGCGTTCTTTGACCTTCTCCAGCCCGTAGTGATCGGAGTCCAGCACGGCCTGTGCGGCTTCCAGATCCTTCTTCACCTTGGACTTCTTGTTCCACGGAATCGACAGCAGCCAATCCAGATAGTTGCGCACGACGGTCGCCTCCGCGGACATCGGCGACATCTGGCGCAGCTTCTTCAATTCATGCTGCGCCTTTTCGCGCGCTTCCTTGGAGAGCTTGGTCTTGGAGATCTTCTCTTCGAGATCGGCGAGCTCGTCGCGACCGTCGTCGTCGCCGAGTTCCTTCTGGATCGCCTTCATCTGCTCGTTGAGATAATACTCGCGCTGGGTCTTCTCCATCTGGCGCTTGACACGCGAGCGGATGCGCTTCTCGACCTGCAGCACCGAGATCTCGCTCTCCATCAGGCCCAGCACCTTCTCCAGGCGCGTGGTGACGGACAGCGTCTCCAGGATGCCCTGACGATCGGCGATCTTGACCGCGAGATGCGAGGCGACGGTGTCGGCGAGCTTGGCGAAATCGGTGATCGCCTGCACGACGCCGACGACCTCGGCCGAGATCTTCTTGTTGAGCTTCACATAGCTCTCGAAGTCGGACACGACCGAGCGCGCCAGTGCTTCCGCCTCGACCGACTTGGCATCGGTGTCGGCGAGCGCAATTGCGGTGGCTTCGTAATAGTCGGCGCGATCGGTGTACTTCTGCACGCGCGCACGCTCGAGCCCCTCGACCAGCACCTTCACGGTGCCATCAGGGAGCTTCAAGAGCTGCAGCACGCTGGCAAGCGTACCGGTCTCGTAAATGGCATCGGGCGCCGGATCATCATCGGACGCGTTCTTCTGCGTCGCGAGCATGATCAGCGCGTCGTTCTTCATCACCTCTTCGAGCGCGCGAATGGACTTCTCGCGGCCGACGAAGAGCGGAACGATCATGTGCGGGAAGACGACGATGTCGCGCAGCGGCAGCACGGGATAGGCGTGCGTCTCGCCATGGACGATGGTTGGCCGCGGTTTTGGATTAGTCATGGCCTTTTCCTTTTGCTTTGCCCCCTTGCACGCAGTCCGCCGTCTTCATGCGCAACCGCCACAAGGTGCCGAGGTGATCCGAGAAACCGGCCTACCAGTCGAAGGTTGGACCGGCCTTGCCGGATCGGAACTGAGGCGAATCTTGAAGAGAATTCTTGCTCGCCGCCGACATTAGGTGGCTATCGACCCGGGGGGTGTCAAGTCATTGAAAAACGCGCGCCATCAGGCGCTTACGCAACGCGATAAGCGACGCAACACCGGCTGCGGAACAACATTTCCGCAGCCCCAACTCAAAGGTACGATTGGAGCGTTCCAGCGCCGGAAGGTCAGGCGCTGGCGTTCTCGACCGCGCGATCGGTCCGATCGGCGTAGATGTAGAGCGGACGGGCCGTGCCTTCCACGACTTCGCGGGAAATCACGACTTCTTCCACACCTTCCAGGCCCGGCAGGTCGAACATGGTCTCGAGCAGGATCGCTTCGAGGATCGAACGCAGGCCTCGCGCGCCGGTCTTGCGCTCGATCGCCTTGCGGGCAACCGCGCCAAGCGCCTCGTCGGCGAAAGTCAGCTCGATGTTCTCCATCTCGAACAGTCGCTGGTACTGTTTCACCAGCGCGTTCTTCGGCTCGGTCAGGATCTTCTTCAGCGAGGTCTCGTCCAGATCCTCGAGCGTCGCCACGACGGGCAGACGGCCGACGAATTCCGGGATGAGGCCGTACTTCAGGAGGTCCTCAGGCTCGACGTGACGGAATATCTCGCCGGTCCGGCGGTCTTCCGGCGCCATCACTTGGGCCGCGAAACCGATCGAGGTCGACCGTCCGCGCGCCGAGATGATCTTCTCGAGGCCGGCGAACGCACCGCCGCAGATGAACAGGATGTTGGTGGTGTCCACCTGCAGGAATTCCTGCTGCGGATGCTTGCGGCCGCCCTGCGGCGGGACCGAAGCCACCGTGCCTTCCATGATCTTCAGCAGCGCCTGCTGCACGCCCTCGCCCGACACGTCGCGCGTGATCGAGGGATTGTCGGACTTGCGGCTGATCTTGTCGATTTCGTCGATGTAGACAATGCCGCGCTGGGCGCGCTCGACGTTGTAGTCGGCGGCCTGGAGCAGCTTCAGGATGATGTTCTCGACGTCCTCGCCGACATAGCCGGCTTCGGTCAGCGTCGTCGCGTCCGCCATCGTGAACGGCACGTCCAGGATGCGGGCGAGCGTCTGCGCGAGCAGCGTCTTGCCCGAACCGGTCGGACCGATCAGCAGGATGTTCGACTTCGCGAGCTCAACGTCGTTGTGCTTGGTCTGATGGTTGAGGCGCTTGTAGTGGTTGTGCACCGCGACCGAGAGGACCTTCTTCGCATGGCTCTGGCCGATGACGTAATCGTCCAGGACCTTGCAGATTTCCTTCGGCGTCGGAATGCCGTCGCGCGACTTAACCAGCGAGGACTTGTTCTCCTCGCGGATGATGTCCATGCAGAGCTCGACGCACTCGTCGCAGATGAAGACCGTGGGACCCGCGATCAGTTTGCGGACTTCGTGCTGGCTCTTGCCGCAGAACGAGCAATATAGCGTGTTCTTGGAGTCGCTCGTGCCGACCTTACTCATTCATGTCTCCGTCCGCGGTTCGATCCCGTTCCGCTCGATCGCTCCATTCCGGCACGATGGCCAGCATGAAGCTTAAGTAGAGCAAATTCCGTACCAAAAAAGACCCTACGCATTACATCCCGTGCGAATCACGGTCGCTCGATTCTCCGCGATCATAGCCGATCATTCGTAGCCAACCATGCTGTCACCCGACTATCAAGAATTCGCTAATCGGGGGTCGCCGGCTACCCGTGACAATACCGTGATTTCCGGCCTTGGCACGGACGAAGTGACCGAAATCACCCCGGCGTTGCTGGATTGCCACGAAAAACAAGCACGAAAGCGGAACTTTCTGCCTGTCGCAGGGCGCAAAACTGCGTTTTGCAACGCGCACACGCGTCCATAGCGTGAACGCTTCCCTGATGGAGCAACAGGCGATCCCCAGGATTTGCCGAGGGATCGCCGTCGCACGCCCGTAGTGTTACGGGGCCTTCGCCGGCGTCGCTTCCTCAGCGCGCTTGTCGATGACCTTGTCGACCAGGCCAAACTCCTTGGCGTCGTTCGCGGTCAGGAACTTGTCGCGTTCCAGCGCGTCCTCGATCGACTTGTAGGTCTGGCCGGTGTGCTTCACGTAGATCTCGTTGAGCCGCTTCTTCAGGTTCAGGATTTCCTGGGCGTGCAGCATGATGTCGGTGGCCTGGCCCTGGAAGCCGCCGGAGGGCTGATGCACCATGATGCGCGCGTTCGGCAGCGAGAAGCGCATGTCCTTCTCGCCGGCGCAGAGCAGCAGCGAGCCCATCGAGGCGGCCTGCCCCGTGCACAGCGTCGACACCGGCGGGCGGATGAACTGCATGGTGTCGTAGATCGCAAGCCCCGAGGTCACCACGCCGCCCGGCGAGTTGATGTACATCGAGATTTCCTTCTTCGGATTTTCCGCCTCGAGGAACAACAGCTGCGCGACGATCAGCGTCGACATGCCGTCCTCGACCGGACCGGTCACGAAGATGATGCGCTCCTTCAGGAGGCGCGAGAAGATGTCGTAGGCGCGCTCGCCACGGTTGGTCTGCTCGACCACCATGGGCACGAGGTTCATGTAGGTTTCAACCGGATCGCGCATGAGTCACCTAGGGTTTTTGGACGTGGACATCGCCTGTCGTGGCTGCCAGCTGGGCTGGATCTGCCGGAAGGCCGACGGACGTCCCGTGATGCAGGACTTGTTGGTGTAGAGCACTTTTAGGCGGAAGAACTTTTAGGCGCAGACTTGGGTACAGGGCGTACCGACAGATATAGCCCAATTCGCTTCTGACAAGTGCGCAGCGAATTAAGGCTTAATCCGTCGGGCAGTTGAAGCTGATTCGCACAAAGAGGCCCAGCCGGCCATCTGGCTAGCTGGGCCTCTTCGCCGATCATCCTTAATAGATGCCTGCCTCAAACCCTTCAGGCAGCGGTCTTTTCCGCCTCGTCGTCCTTGTAGAGGTCCTCGCGCGAAACCTTCTTCTCGGTCACGTTGGCGAGCTCGAGGATGAAGTCGACGACCTTGTCCTCATAGATCGGTGCGCGAAGCTGGGCGAGCGCCTGGGCGTTGCTGCGGTAATAGTCCCAGACCTCCTTCTCGCGGCCGGGCATCGAGCGCGCGCGCTCGATCACGGCGCGACCGACCTCGTCGTCGGTCACGGTGATCTTGTTCTTCTCGCCGATCTCGGAGAGCACGAGGCCGAGCCGCACGCGGCGGTCGGCGATCTTGCGGTACTCTTCCTTGGCCTTGTCTTCGGTGGTGTCCTCGTCGGCGAAGGTCTTGCCGGCGGAGGCCATCTCCGCGTTGACCGAGTTCCACATCAGATTGAACTCTTCATCGACCAGCGAGGGCGGCGCCTCGAAGCGATGCGCCTCGTCGAGGCGGTCGAGCAGTGCGCGCTTGACGCGCTGGCGCGTCGCGCCGGCAAACTCGGCAACCAGACGCTCGCGCGCGGCTTCCTTCAGCTTGTCCAGCGATTCCAGGCCGAGCGTCTTGGCGAACTCGTCGTCGATCGCAACGTCCTGCGGCGCCTCGATCGTGGTCGCGGTGGTCTCGAACTCGGCCGGCTGACCGGCGAGCTTGTCGTTCATGTAGTTCTTCGGGAACGACACTTTCAGCGTGCGGGTCTCGCCGGCGCCGATGCCGATCAGCTGCTCCTCGAAGCCCGGGATGAAGGTGTTGGAGCCGATCACGACCTGGATGCCCTCACCGGTGCCGCCTTCGAAGACTTCGCCGTTGATGCTGCCCTTGAAGTTGATGGTGACGCGGTCGCCGGATTCGGCCTTGGCGCCCTCGGCCTTCGCGGCATAGCCGCGGTTGGTGTCGGCGATGCGCTTGATGGCCTCGTCGACGTCGGCCTCGCTGACGTCGGCGACGGGCTTCTCGACCTGGAAGGTCTTGAAGTCGGCGAGCGCGATCGCCGGCACCACCTCGATCGCGACCGTGTAGGTCAGGTCGGTCTTGCCGCTCAGCAGCTCCTCGACCTCGGCCTGCTCGCTCGGCATGGTGATCTTCGGCTCGGTCGCAAGGCGGAAGCCGCGCTCGGAGAACAGCTGCGTGTTGGTGTCGCGGATGGTCTGGTCGATGGTCTCGGCCATCACGGAGCGGCCGTAGACCTTCTTCAGGTGCGCGACCGGCACCTTGCCGGGACGGAAGCCGTTGATGCGGACCTTGTCCTTGAGGTCAACGAGCTTGGCACCGGCTTTGGCGTCGAGATCAGACGCGGGAACGCTGATCTTGAACTCGTGCTTCAAACCTTCCGAGAGGGTCTCTGTGACCTGCATGGCGTCCAATCTTCTTCTCGTTCGGCCCCGGCGCGCATGCGTCGGGACGCTGTCATTAATCGATCCGGCACGAGGCAAATGCCTCACTGCCGGTGCTTCATCGGACCGGCTCCCAGCGGACAGACATCCGCGCGGAAGCAGGTCTCGTAATCCGTGCAAACGCGATAAGCGCTTGGTGCGGGCGGAGGGACTCGAACCCCCACAACTTTCGTCACTGGAACCTAAATCCAGCGCGTCTACCAGTTCCGCCACGCCCGCGTGAATTTGCATCAAGACCGGCCGCGATGCCGCGGGCGGCCGGGCTTATAGCATGCGCCTGACTGTTCGCAGCAAAAAAATGGCCTGATGGAGGCAGGCTTCAAGTAGGCACGACCGCTGGACTTATCCAGCGCGGCGTGGTCCGGATCGGGACCATGAAACCGCGGATCTCAGACCCCGATCGGCGCGAGGTTTTGGCCGGGCTCGGCGCTTCCCTTGCTGCTTCCCTCGGCGCTTCCGCGGCCGGGCTGTTGGCGGGCGGCGCAACCCCGCCCGTGACCGCCCAGCTCGCCCTGCAGGCCAAGGCGTCCACCCTGGCTCTCAGGTCCGGGCAGCCAGCTACACCAATCTGGGAGCTGGCCGCTGTAAGTCGCCTCGGGGACGTCCGTCTCAAGCGCGGTGACCGCTGCCAGGTGGTGTTTCGCAACGACCTGCCTGTCCCGCTTGCACCAGTCTGGTACGGCCTGCACAGCGGGGCCGCGACGGATCCGCTACGGGGGCGAGCCCCCGCTCCGCCAAACGCGGTCGAAACATCAATTGTTTCAATATCTAATGCAGGAACCTTGCTGGCCGACTTTCGCCTGTTCGAAGACGGAATGAAGCACCCCACGCGCCCGCTTCCGATCATCGCAGCCGAGACCAGCCCTGAAGTCGTCGACCGTGACGAGGTGCTGCTGATCGAGGAATGGCGCCTGCGGCCGGACGGAACCGCGCTTCCCCCGGGGCAAGACCCGAAGGGCACGACACCGCTCTACACGATCAACGGGCAGACTTCATTCGAGCTCTCAGCCCTGCGCCATCAACGGCTGCGGCTGCGCTTCATCAACGGCTCCCAACGCTCTGTTCTCGCAATCAAATTGGAAGGTTACGACGTCCGTGTGATGGCCCTCGACGGCCAGCCAGCCGAGCCGTTCCCGGCGCGGAACGGCGCCCTGGTGCTGGCCCCAGGAGGACGCGCTGACGCGTTCGTCGATGCGGCCACATCGGCCCCATTGCTCCTCCACGACGGCAAGGAGGCGCGTCCGATCGGAAGCCTCAAGATCTCAGACCGGATGGAGCGGCGCACACCGCTGGCGCCGCCACAGCCTCTCCCGTCCAACGGCTTGCCCGAGACGCTCGACCTCCGCAGGGCCCTGCGGTTCGATGTCGCGCTCGGCGCGCCCGACGCCGGTTGGATCCGGCCGGCCGGCTTCTCCACGGCCTCCACCCCCGCCTTCCGCACCAAGGCCGGCCGCACCGTCGTACTGGCGCTGAAGAACCCTGCCCCCGTCACGACCGTCTTCCACCTGCACGGCCATCCCTTCCGCCTGCTCGACAGGCTCGACGACGGCTGGAAGCCCTACTGGCTCGACACGCTGGCGATCGAGCCCGGCCAGACCCAGCGCATCGCCTTCGCGGCGACTTCCCCCGGACGATGGCTGATCGAGGCGGTTGTCACGGACTGGGCCGCGCCGCGGCTGGTGCGCTGGTACGCGGTGGAGTGAGGCCGCGACTAGGCGTGCGGCTTGGCCGTGAGCTCTATTCCAAGCGCCTTCATCACCGCGATCGTCGTCTTGAGCGTGGGATTGCCATTGGCGCTGAACGAACGGTAGAGCTGCTCGCGAGACAGGCCGGTATCCTTGGCAATCTGTGTCATTCCTTTGGCACGTGCAACGACGCCAAGCGCATGTGCGATATAGGCTGCATTTTCCGTCTTGAACGCTTCTTCCATGAAGACGGCAATGGCCTCGTCGGATTGAAGATCCTCGGCAGGATCGTAGGTCGTCAGCTTCTCGCCCATGTCATTCGCTCCACATCTCGGCAAGGCGCTTGGCGGCCTTGATGTCTCTTGCCTGCGTACTCTTGTCGCCACCGCACAGCAAAACGATGATCGTGTTACCCCGCTTCTGGAAATAGATGCGGTAGCCGGGGCCGTAGTGGATACGCAGCTCGCTTACGCCATCGCCGACCGTCTCGACATCGCCTGTGTGCCCTTGAGCCAACCGGTCCAGGCGCGACGCAATCAGCGCTCTGGCCCGCTCGGAGACGCAATCGCCACTTCCGAAAAGTCTCAGTCTGCTTGAGCTCGACCACATGTAGTTTTTAGACTACAGTCGATCGGGAATCAAGTTCTCGACGCGTCCATAAGTACCGAGCATCGGGCTCCCTCTCCTCATTCCGCCCGCCGTCAGTCCGCTCGACGAGCCTGAACCCGCCCGCCTCGTAGAAACGTCGCGCCGGCGCGTTGCGCTGGAACGTCCAGAGCTCAAGTCGATCGCAAGCGGCTTTGGCGACGTCGAGGAGTTCGGTGCCGATGCCGCGGCCATGGGCTACGGGACGCACGTAGAGCTGATCGACCCAACCTGCGCGGAACGCGATGATCCCGATCAACTCGCCATCGTCGAAGCGTCCCCAGATGCGGCACGTCGGAAAGACACGCTCGCGGTAGAACCAGCGGTCCTCGTCCGGCGTATGCAGCCCGGCGAGCCAGGGCATCGCCTGGTCGAATGCGATCCGATGGACCCGCGCCGCTGCGTCCATGTCAGCGAGCGCGAGCCGCCTCAGCACTAGTACTCAACCCCGAGCGCGTCATAGATCCGCCGGTGCACGGCCGGCAGCGTCTCGGTGAGGTCCTCCGCGATCAGCCCCGGCCCCGCTTCGCTTGCCGCCTCGCCATGCATCCAGACGCCGATACTGGCCGCTTCGAACGCCGGCACGCCCTGCGCCAGGAGCCCTGCGATGATGCCGGAGAGCACGTCGCCGGCACCGGCGGTGGCGAGCCAGCGCGGCGCGTTGGCGGCGATGGTGGCGCGGCCGTCGGGAGCGGCGATGGTGGTGTCGGGTCCCTTCAGCAGCACGACGGCGCCGGAGCGCTCGGCCGCGGCGCGCACGCGCTCCAGCTTGGAACGCCCCGGAAATTTGTTGCTGAGGTCGGAGAACAGGCGCGGAAACTCGCCTTCATGCGGTGTCAGCACCACCGCATTGTCCTGCGACGACTTGATCTGTTCGAATAGCCGCTCGGGCTTTGCGGCAAAGCTCGTCAACGCATCGGCATCGAGCACCAGATGCCGCTGCGCGGTGAGCGCGGTGTGGACGAGATCGCAGGTGCGCTCACTGACGCCCGCGCCGGGGCCGATGATGCAGGTGTTGTAGCGCTTGTCGCCGAGCAGCTCGCCGAACTCGATCGCGGTATCGACGGGCCGAACCATCACCGCCGTGAGCGCGGCCGCGTTGATCGCGAGCGCATCGCGCGGGCTCGCCAGCGTGACGAGGCCCGCCCCTGCCCGCAGCGCGCCGCGCGCGGCGAGCCGCGCAGCGCCGGTCGCGGCCGCATCGCCCGAGACCGCCAGCACATGCCCGCGCGCGTATTTGTGGCCGTCGACGCCCGGCACCGGAAAGGCGGTGCCCCAGGCATCCGGATCGTTCTCGAAAGTCTGCGGCGCGATCTCGTCCAGCACCTGCGCCTCGATGCCGATGTCGGCAACACGCACCCGGCCGCAATGCATCCGGCCGGGCAGCAACAGATGTGCCGGCTTCTTGCGGAAGAAGGTCACGGTCTCGGTGGCGTTCACCGCCGCGCCCATCACCGCCGCGCTGGTGCCGTTGATGCCGCTCGGCAGGTCGACTGCGAGCACGGGAGCACCGTTGGCGTTGATCGCCTCGATCATCGCATGCGCCTCGCCGTCGACGGGGCGGCTGAGGCCGGCGCCGAACAGGGCATCGATGATCAGCGCGGGACGTCCGATCGCCTGCGGATTGAACGGGAGCAAGGGATGCTTCCAGCCGCGCGCGGCGGAGGCCGCATCGCCCTGGAGCTGATCGCGCTCGCACATCAGGATCACCGAGACCTCGCGCCCCTGCGCGGCGAGCTCGGCGGCTGCGACAAATCCGTCACCGCCATTGTTGCCGGGGCCGGCGACGATCAGGATCGGCCCCTCCTCCACCAGGGCCTGAGCGGCCTCGGCGACTGCCTGGCCCGCGCTCAGCATCAGCTTGAAGCCGGGCGTGCCGGCCGCAATGGCGAGCTGGTCCGCCCGCTGCATTTCGGCGTTGGTCAGAACTTCCATGCCACTTCCCTAGTACATTCGCCTTTTCAACAGGCATCTTCCGCGCCGACCGGCCATGGGGAACAACGATCTGCACACAAATTGAACCGTTTGCCTATTTCGTGGTCTTCGGTATTTTGTGCAAGTCGGCGCCACCACTCAGAGAGACCAGTTAAAAGGCTGATAACGCTCCAATAATCAGGGGCTTTGCAATTTGGCATAGACCCTGCTTTCGAGGAAGCCGCTTCGGTTCGTCGTGCTCACTGGCATTTTTCAGGGTGTCGCCGGCCGTTGTTGCCGGTCAGGTCAGGACTTCCGGCATAGCGAAGACAAGATCGTGCGTTAAGAAAAGCGCATCCTGACGAAGACGTTGCTATTTGATCGAAAGGCCGGGAGGCGCGCAGTGAAGAAAATCGAAGCCATCATCAAGCCATTCAAGCTCGACGAGGTGAAGGAAGCGCTTCAGGAAGTCGGCCTTCAGGGCATCACCGTCACCGAAGCCAAGGGCTTTGGCCGGCAGAAGGGCCACGCCGAGCTCTACCGCGGCGCAGAATACATCGTCGACTTCCTGCCGAAGGTGAAGATCGAGATCGTGATCGGCGACGATCTGGTTGAGCGCGCCATCGACGCGATCCGCCGCGCCGCGCAAACCGGGCGCATCGGCGACGGTAAGATTTTCGTCTCCAACATCGAAGAGGCGATCCGCATCCGAACCGGCGAATCCGGGCTGGACGCTATCTGAGCCGGGTGCTATCCCGAATTTTGCGACACTCCGACTAGAAAGAAGGCTGCTTCGGCGGCCTGATTTCGTTTGTGCGGTCGCGCAAAACTCGCCCGAGCGAGAATAATTTTGCTCATCTGGAAACCGACCCGCAGAGCCAAAAGGGGTATGCATGAAGACCGCCAAAGACGTCCTGAAATCGATCAAGGACAACGACGTCAAGTACGTCGACCTGCGCTTCACCGATCCGCGCGGCAAGTGGCAGCATGTGACGTTCGACGTCAGCATGATCGACGATGACATCTTCGCCGAAGGAACCATGTTCGACGGCTCCTCGATCGCCGGCTGGAAGGCGATCAACGAGTCCGACATGTGCCTGATGCCCGATCCGGTCACCGCGACGATCGACCCGTTCTTCGCCGAGACCACCATGGTCATCACCTGCGACGTGCTCGAGCCGACCACCGGCGAGCCCTACAACCGCGACCCCCGCGGCATCGCCAAGAAGGCGGAAGCCATGGTGAAGTCGATGGGCGTGGGCGACAGCGTGTTCGTCGGTCCCGAAGCCGAGTTCTTCGTGTTCGACGACGTGCGCTATTCGGCCGAGCCCTACAAGACCGGCTTCCGTCTCGACTCCTCGGAGCTGCCGACCAACTCCGACACCGAATATGAAGGCGGCAATCTCGGCCACCGCATCCGCACCAAGGGCGGGTACTTCCCGGTGCCGCCGCAGGATTCGGTGCAGGACATGCGCTCGGAAATGCTCGGCGCCATGGCCAAGATGGGCGTCAAGGTCGAGAAGCATCACCACGAAGTCGCTTCCGCCCAGCACGAGCTCGGCATGAAGTTCGACACGCTGACGCTGATGGCCGACCACATGCAGATCTACAAATACTGCATCCACCAGGTCGCGCACATCTACGGCAAGACCGCCACCTTCATGCCGAAGCCGATCTTCGGCGACAACGGCTCGGGCATGCACGTGCACCAGTCGATCTGGAAGGACGGCAAGCCGGTGTTCGCCGGCAACAAGTATGCCGACCTCTCGGAGACCTGCCTGCACTACATCGGCGGCATCATCAAGCACGCCAAGGCGATCAACGCCTTCACCAACCCCTCGACCAACTCCTACAAGCGTCTGGTCCCGGGCTATGAGGCGCCCGTGCTGCTCGCCTACTCCGCGCGCAACCGCTCGGCCTCCTGCCGCATCCCCTACACCGCTTCGCCGAAGGCCAAGCGCGTCGAGGTGCGCTTCCCCGATCCGATGGCCAACCCCTATCTCGGCTTCGCCGCGATGCTGATGGCCGGCCTCGACGGCATCAAGAACAAGATCGATCCGGGTCCGGCGATGGACAAGGACCTCTACGACCTGCCGAAGGAAGAGCTGAAGCAGATCCCGACCGTCTGCGGCTCGCTCCGCGAGGCGCTGGAGAACCTCGACAAGGACCGCGGCTTCCTCAAGGCCGGCGGCGTGTTCGACGACGACTTCATCGACGCTTACATCGAGCTGAAGATGACCGAAGTCGCCCGCTTCGAGATGACCCCGCACCCGGTCGAGTTCGAGATGTACTATTCGGGCTAAGCGGCCTGAACCTTATCCAACAGGCAAAAGGCGCTCCGCGAGGGGCGCCTTTTCGTTTTGGCGTCGTGGGATGGGTAGAGCTCTCGCGAAACCCATCATCTGGCCTGTTGCACGATGATGGGTTTCGCTGCGCTCTACTTAAGCCACGCCACGCTACGGCTTCGGCCGCGCAACCCGCAGCCCGTCCGCGCCGATCGCGCCGAACGTGCCGGCGATGATCTCGGCTGTCGGCTGCATGCCGCCGAGCGACCAGTGCGAGGGATCCTGCTCCTCGATCCGGACCCAGATGTTGCGGCGGAAATCCGCATTGCCCTGCCCTTCGACCTCGACCAGCAGGTCGGTGACGCGTTCGAGCAGCTGCTTCTTCTGCGCGACATCCAGGATGCCGCGGACGGTGGAAATGGTGACGTAAGGCATGTCTTTCTCCAATCATGTCGTGTGACGACAGCGAAAGATTGGACTGGACGAGCCCGCGACGGCAGTGGCGGATAAGACAGAGATCGGGCAATTTCCGCCAAGCGCCCGCCGGCCCGTTCGGTTAGGATCGCCGCACCCGCCTGGAGGTCCCATGAAGCTCGCAATTCTGGCCGTGGAAGGCTGCATGCATTCGGCGATATCAGGCGTCGCCGACATCCTGTCGCTTGCCAATCACGTCATGCAGCAGAGCGGCGCAAAGCCCCGCTTCAGCTGGCAGACGCTCTCGCTCGACGGCAAGCCGGTACGCGCCGGCGGCGGCCAGATGGTCGGGGTCGATGGCGCGGTCGGGCAACGCGCCCGCTTCGACGCCATCCTGGTCCCCGGTAACCTCGTCGATCACGTCACCGCCGAGCGCCTGCAACCGCAATATGCCCGCGCTGGCGCCTGGCTGCGGCAGCAGCACGCGAGCGGCCGGCTGATCGGGGCGTTCTGCAGCGGCGTGTTCCTGCTCGCAGGGGCCGGCCTGCTCGACCACCGCCGCGCCACCATCACCTGGTGGCTGCAGAGCGAGCTGCGGCAGCGCCATCCCACCATCGACCTCGCCGCCGACGCCGTCGTCACGGTTGCGGACCGCATCGTCTGCGCGGCCGGCCCGATGTCGTGGGTCGATCTCCTGCTCCGATTGATCGAGCTGGTCGAAAGCAAGGAGATCGCGAAACTATGCGCGGACTACGTCGTCATCGATACCGCGCAGCGCAGCCAGTCGATCTTCATGCCGGTCGGCTATCTGCTGTCGCAGGACCCGCTGCTGACCAGGGCCGACCTGCTGGTTCGCCGTACCGGCAAGGCCCCGATGACGGTCAAGCGCCTTGCCGGCGCGCTCGGCCTCAGCGAGCGTACGCTGAACCGGAAATTTCAGGAGCTCACGCACGAACCGCCGCAGGCCTTCATCATGCGCCGCCGCGTCGAGCACGCGCGCACGCTGCTGGAGACGACGACGCAGCCGATCAAGGCCATCGCGCGTACGACCGGCTATGAGGACGAGAGCAGCTTTCGCAAGGCGTTCCGGAAGCTCACCCTGATGTCACCGCAGGCCTATCGCGCGCGACGGATGGAGCGGACGATGTGAGACGAATCTTCGCAGATCACATCCGTCAGCTTTCGTTCTACATCTGACTCCACTTCGTTCTCAAAGAACAAATCAGATCCGCAAAAACCGCATCGAACCAATTCCTACCGATTGGTTTACGTAGGGCGGATTAGCCGAAGGCGTAATCCGCCGAAATCCTACTTGTCCGGAAAATTCACGCCGATCTCGGTCACGACGGGCGCATACTTCACCAGCGCCGCGTTGTCGGAGGCCACCTTCACGCCGTCGCCGGACAGCGATCTCGGCGCACCGGACTTGCCACTGAAACGGATCGTGACCCGACAGCCGCCCTGCAGCGGCCGGCCGAGCGTGCCGCCCTTCCAGTCGGTGACGAAGCCGCCATAGTCCCACTCGAAGCCGCTGACCCGGAACGGCTTGCCGTTGGCCTTCTGCACGTCGGCGAGGCTTGATCCGATCGTGACGCCGGCGACATTCCAGAGGCTGGTCTTGCCTGCGTCGCGCAAGGTCAGGCCGGAGGCGCGTCCGGCCTTGTCGTCGGTGAAGGCGATCTCGATGCGGCGGTCCCTCGCCTTCGGGAATAGTACGATGCCCTTGTAGGTCTCGCCTTCGGCGCCCGGCAGATTTTGCACCACGGCGTCCTTGCCGTAGCGCTGCTTCAGGCTCCGCTCGGTATCGTCAGGGGCCACCGGCGCCGCGCAGGTGATGGGCCCCTCCTGCGGCGGGGCGCTCTGGGCAGATGCGGAGGATGACAGCAGAAGGCTGGCGGCGATGATGATGCGCGTCATCGAGATACGATTCCGGATTGCGAAGACGAACGCGAAGGTAGCGCGCGTGGATCATCCGGCACAACTCGAAAGCAGCGGCCGCGCGGAGGCGTTCTCAATTCTTCGGCTGGCCGAAATCGAGCATCGGTGGTGGCAGCTCGACGTCGGGGATCTCGATCTTGATCTTGTCGAGGTCCACATTCCTGGGGGCATCCAGCAACGCGGTGACGGTGATCGGGAATGCGATGACGACCGCAACCATGATCGCCTGCAGGCCGATCCAGGGCATCGCGCCCCAATAGATGTCCGAGCTCTTGACCTCCTTCGGCGCCACGCCCCGCAGGTAGAACAGGGCAAAGCCGAACGGAGGATGCAGGAAGGAGGTCTGCATGTTGACGCAGAGCATGACCCCGAACCAGATCAAGGCAGCGTCCGCCCCGACGACGGGCGCGAGAAGCTTCTGCGCGATCGGCGCGATCATCGGAATGATGATGAAGGCGATCTCGAAGAAGTCGAGGAAGAACGCGATGAAGAAGATGAACAGGTTCATGAAGATCAGGAAGCCCCAGACGCCTCCCGGCAGCGATGTCAGCATGTGCTCCAGCCAGACACCGCCGTTGCACCCCAGAAAGACGATCGAGAAGCAGGTCGATCCGATCAGGATGAACGTCACCATGCAGGTGATGCGCATGGTGGTCTGGTAGCCTTGCTTGACCAGGTCGCGCAGGTCCGGAATCCTGACCGTCTCGAGGCAGACCCAGGCGACCGCGAGATAGGCGATCGCGAAGGCGATCTTGAACACCAGGTTCGGCGTGAAGTAGATGCCGATGATGGTGCCGACACCCGCCGCCGCCACGCCGACGAGCAGGATCTTGTGCCCGGCCGAGCTGAAATCCTTGTGGTGGACGACGGCAAGGACGATCGCGCCGACTGCGCCCATCGCGCCCGCTTCGGTCGGGGTGGCAAGGCCCAGCATCATCGTGCCGAGCACCACGAAGATCAGAACGGCGGACGGGATGATGCCCAGAAGGCACTTGCGCCAGAGCGCCCAGCCCGTGAGCGTCCTCGCTTCCTTCGGCACCGCCGGAACGTGGCCGGGCTTGATCACGCTCAGGAGAAACGTGTAGCCGGCGAACAGCGCGATCTGGAGGATCGACGGTCCCCAGGCGCCGAGATACATGTCGCCGACCGACTTGCCGAGCTGGTCCGCGAGCACGATCAGAACCAGCGAGGGCGGCACCAGCTGGGTAATGGTGCCGGACGCAGCGAGCACGCCGGTGATGTAGCGCATGTTGTAGCCGTAGCGGATCATCACCGGCATCGAGATCAGCGCCATCGCGATCACCTGCGCCGCCACCGTGCCCGTGATGGCGCCGAGAATGAAGCCGACGATGATCACGGAATAGCCGAGACCGCCGCGAACGGGGCCGAACAACTGCCCCATCGAGTCCAGCATGTCCTCTGCGAGGCCGCATCTCTCGAGGATCGCCCCCATGAACGTGAAGAACGGAATCGCCAGCAACAGCTCGTTCGCCAGCACGCTGCCGTAGATGCGCTCGGGGATCGCCTGCAGGAAGCTGAACCCGAAAAAGCCTTCGTGGATCGCGAGAAAGCCGAACGAAAGCCCGAGGGCGGCAAGCGTGAAGGCGACCGGATATCCGATCAGCATGGCAAGGACCAGCCCGCCGAACATCAGCGGCGGCATCATCTCGATCGTGATCATTGGGTCGGCCGCTCGTATTTCGCATCGATGGTGACTTCACCGCGCAAGGCTGCTGCGCGTTTGATTGCCTCCGAGAGGCCTTGCAGGGCCACCATGAAGAAGCCAGCCGTCAGGACGAACTTGATCGGCCACCGCACCAGACCGCCGGCATTGTTGGACATCTCGCCGACGATGAACGAGTTATAGAACATCCCCCACGAGAGATAACTGAGGAGCAGGCACGCCGGGACGAGGAAGACCAATGTCCCGATCAGGTCGAGCCAGAGCTGGCCGCGCTCGGACAGCATGAGGTAAAGGATTTCGACTCGGACATGCTCGTTGCGTTTGAAGGTGTAGGACGAGCCGAACATCACGATGACGGCGAACATGTACCACTGCGTCTCGAGCCAGCTGTTGGAGCTGTAGCTGAAGGCATACCGGATCATCGCATTCACGGCGCTGACCACGCAGGCCGCGAGAACCAGAACGTTGCAGACGTTGCCGACTTTTTCGTTCAGCCAGTCGATAGCCGTACTCACCGCCAACAATGGGCGCATCGATGCCTTTTCCCCCGCTCGCTGAGTGCTATTTCCCGAAGCGAGCAACACCATGGGGGCTGCATCGACAGCCTGCCATTCTCTGCGCGGGAGCTAGTCCACCCTCCTGATGCTTCCGCCCGTTCTTGTTGTCGGTTCTTGGCGAGACCTCTTCAGTCTCGCCCGCCGCGTGAAGCAAGGCACCTTTACTGTCAGTCTATTTGGGGTCAACTGGAAAATGGACGACCTGCTCCAGCAACGTCTGGAACATTGTCGCAGTGCGGGTCGGACTGCCAGGACTGGCGGCGGCGCGATGCGTGAACGGACTGCCCGCGACGGGATGCTTACCCCTCGACGTCGTACTGCTTGCAGAGATGATCGCCGATCTGCACCAGCATGGCGACGCATTCAGGGTAGCCCGGCCGGTCCGAGGTGGTCCGATCGGCGCTGGCGCGGAATTCCCACGAACGACCATCGCGCAGGACGGAAATGATCATTCCATCGGGACAGTCGGCGTGGACCTTCAATTCGGCCTTCGCCATGGCGATCAGTTCGCTCTCGGTCTTCGCAGGTCTTCTCATGAAAGTCATCCTCCGTTCGGGGCAGAATTTTTGGTGTATCTGCCAAGCCCACCCAACAAGTCTTCCCGAAAATGCGGCTCTCCGCATTGGGATAACGCAAACGGTCCCGATCCGGTCAGGGCTGCCAAAGCCATGATTAGCCTCCGGCGAGGCGTCGGGCAAAACACCGGGTCAAGTCCTTTCCGCAAAAATATTCTCCTTTACCGAATTTCGGATTTATGGCATACACCCGACATCCTGGCCTTGCCAAAGGGGCGCTTCGCGATCGTCACGAGATGCGGGCCGGAGTGCGGTGGACGCGGTAGCGCCGGCGCGACACGCATGATGACAGGGCGGGCAACC
>ERZ1034411.30-NODE-30-length-98307-cov-11.021913_pt1 | contig 98307 bp, 89 predicted proteins | sample MGYA00520583_ERZ1034411 | MGnify/ENA primary metagenome ERZ1034411 (study PRJEB33736, sample SAMEA104288481) | Azolla microphylla | place: Ecuador | collected 1982 | study: EMG produced TPA metagenomics assembly of the PRJEB19522 data set (Is there foul play in the...
TCCGCCACGTGCGCCGGGCGGCGGACCCTCAGCCCTCCTGGCCCTGGCCTTCCCTCCTTGACTTTGGCCTTCTTGACCTTGACCTTGACCTTCTTGGCCTTCTTGGCCTTGGGCTGGCCGGTGTTGTCGTAGACGCCGGGAATCTGCACCGTGCCACGGTCCGGATCGATGCGGATGGTGCGTCCGCCATATTCGAAAGTGTACTGCGCCTGGGCAGCTGTGCTCGCCAACAAAAGGAATGTGGCCGCAGCCAACAGCTTCCTCATTTCGGATCTCCTCAACAGATGGTCCCCGCACCGACGCTTAGGCGCCGGTCCGATCGCAAAAAGTGATCTAGATCACTGTCTCGGTATGAGTCGTCGTCCTGCTGTTCCGGGTTCAATAGCCCAGGGGCCAGTCCAAAGTGAGGCCGCGGCAAGCGACACGAGGACGCGGCCTGAAGCGCCGTTCCAGCGGAATCAGAACGGCATCCCGGCTTTCCACGTCATCGAGTCCTTCCCGACGCGACCGGTCCCTTGCGTCGCGCGACAAACGCCCTAGTCGAACCAGGCGGCGTAGATCTTCCTGTAGCTGCCGTCTTCCATGGAAATGTGCAGCCATTGGTCGACGAAGGCCTTCAGGGCCATGTCGCGCTGAAGCCAATAGGCCTTCTCGGAGAAGTCGAACGGTTTTTCCGGATGCACCGCGCAGAGCACGCCCTGATGCTGCTTCTGCTGGTAGCGCGTCTCCGAGGCGTCCGTCATCATCAGGTCGGCTTTGCCCTTGGCGATCTCGTCGAAGATCACCGTGTTGTCGGGAAAGACGGTGATGTCGGCATCCTTGATGTTGGCGCGCGCGAAGCGCTCGTTGGTGCCGCCGGGATTGACGATGACGCGGGTGCCTTTCTTGTCGATGTCGGCAATGCTCTGGTACTTGCCGACGTCGGCGCAGCGCGTGATCGGCGTCTTGCCCTCGCGCATGATGGGCGTGGAGAAGAAGCCCTTCTTCTGCCGGTCGAGCGTGACCGAGACGCCGCCCATGGCGATGTCGAACTGGTCGGCCTCGAAATCCTTCATCAGCTTCGGCCAGGCCGTGGGCACGAACTCGACCTTGACCCCGAGCGCCTTGCCGAGTGCTTCCGCCATGTCGACGTCGAAGCCGCTGAATTTCTGCGTCGTCTTGTCCAGATAGGTGAAGGGCTTGTAATCGCCGGTCATGCCGACGCGCAAGGTGCCGCGCTTGACGATCTCGTCGAGGCGCGAGGGGGATGCCTGTTGCGCATGGGCCGAAACAATTGCCGACACCGCCACAACCAAAGCCACTGCAATTCGAACGGACATCTCTTCTCCACCCCTGCGCAAGCTGTCATTGTGCAGCTCTTTACGGCGTGGATTTAGACCAGATGCGCGCGTCTGGCGAGGCGGAATTGAAAGGAATCTCGACGTGACGATCTCGATGCACGAGGCCTCGGTCGGCCTCTTCGTACCCCATTTGCGCAACCTGTCGGTCCTGCTGGACAAGGGCGTCGTCTATGCGGAGGCCCGCAAGTTCAACCCGGCGGTCCTGCTCGGCATGCGCCTTGCGCCGAACATGTACGATCTGGCGCAGCAGGTGGGAGAGGCCTGCCGCCATGCCGTGGTCGCGCCGGCCCTGCTGGCAGAATGCGAGCCGGTCGCGCTGCCCCCGCTCGAGCACGACATGGCCGGGCTGCAGGCGCGCATTGCGACGTCGATCGAGTTCATCGAAAGCCTGCCGCGTGCAGAGATCGACGCGGCGGCCGAGCGGAATGTCTTCTTCAAGCTGAAGAACGGGACGGAGCTGCCCTTCACCGGGCGGACGCTGCTGCTGACGTTCAGCGTTCCGCAGTTCTTCTTTCACGTCACGACCGCCTACGACCTGTTGCGGCACGCAGGCGTCGAGCTGGTGAAGCGGGACTTCCTCGGCCCGCGCGAGCGCTGACTCGCCGCGCTTCAGGCTTCGCCCTTGCGCTCGTAGTCGGCGAGCGAGCTGCGGCCGGCGATCTCGCTGCGCAGCAGCTCGAAGCGCCTTTGCGCCTCGTCCTCCTGGACGTCGACGAAATGCACGGCGGCCTCGCTCGTCATGGGGCCGCTGACAACCGGCGCGGATTGTTCGCCGATGGTCTCGTGCACGTAGTACTGGCCGTCATCGCCGCGATGGACCGTCCATTTGAGCCGGATCGCCACCATGGGGCCGGGCCCGACCTTGCTATAGCCATCGGCGTCGGTGTGCTCCGGCACCAGCGGCTGCTCCTCGACGACAGGATGGTCGTCGAGAGCCGGCTGCTCGTCGATGTCCGCCTGCTCGTCCGAAGCCAGGTGCTCACGCTCTCCGGCGACCACGACTTCGGTCTCGGTCTGGCGAACGACGAGAACGGGCTCGGGGTTTTCCAGGATGCTGGCGATGGTCGCCAGCGCGTGGTCGGTCGGGTCGATCTCTGACAAGGGTCCATCCTCCAGCTCGACGCGGCCGGCTAGTTTGTCCCACTGCCGCCGCGGCCGGGAACATTAGGCGCGTTTGATTAAGGCTGAGTTGGGGCTCGATCTGCACCAAAATGGGACGCATTCTGGCCATCCGAAGGCGGATGGGTTGACCATCCGCCTCGGGTCGCGTTCAGCCCAGCACGTCCTGATTGATGACGTTCTGCGTGATGGGATCCCCGTCCAGCACACTCAGGATGTTGCGCGCGGTCTGCTCGCTCATGCGCTGGACCGCCTCGACCGTGACGCCGGCGACGTGCGGGGCGATGATGACGTTGGGCAGCGCGAACAGCGCGTTGCTGACCGGCGGCGGCTCCACCTCGAACACGTCGATGCCGGCGCCGGCGAGCTTGCCGGACGTCAGCGCGTCATAGAGCGCGGCTTCCTTCACGATGCCGCCGCGCGCGGTGTTGATGAGATAGGATTTCGGCTTCATGCGGCCGATCCTGTCAGCATCGAACAGGCCGACGGTCTCCGGCGTCTTCGGGCAGTGGATGGTGACGAAATCGGCGTGAGGCAGCGCCGCGTCGAGGTCCGCGACCGGCTCGCAGCCGGCGGCCTTGATCTCGGCTGCAGGCTTGTAGGGATCGTAGACCTGCACCTTCATTTCCATGGCAAGGCACCGCTTGGCGGTGCGGCTGCCGATGCGGCCGAAGCCGATGATCAGCACGGTCTTGCCGTAGAGATCGAACGGCAGCATGCCGAGCCGGTCGGCCCATTTGCCGTCCTTGACGCAGGCATGCAGCTCCTGCGCGCGCTTGGCCAGCGTCAACATCATGAACAGGGCCTGTTCGGCGACCGAGGGCGAGTTGGCGCTGCCTGCCACCATCAGCGGCACCTTGCGGCGGGAGAGGGCGGGCACGTCGACGGCGTCGTAGCCGACGCCGATGCGGGTCACCACCTTCATGTCCTTGGCGGCTTCGAGCTCGGTCTCGCCGAAGGCGGTCGCGCCGAGCGCAACGCCATGGACCGGCGCATGGCTCTTCAGCAGGGCCTCGAAATCCCGGGCCGAGATCAGGTTGGCGAACTCGACGAGCTCGATGTCGTCGCGCTGGGTGAGGAGGGCGCGGGCCCCTTGCGACAAAGTTTGCGTAACGAAAATCTTCTTCTTGTTGGTCGCCATCGTCCCCTGCCTGCACGAGTTTCTTGAACCGGCGTCACAACACGACGCCGGTCGCCTCGTTTAGCAGGTGCATGTTATTGAGGTCCATCGCCAAACGCATGGGAGCCCCGTCCGTGGCGCCGGCATTGGGATCGACGCGGCCGCAGACCGGCGTGCCGTCGAGCCCGAAATAGACCAGAGTCTCCATGCCCATCGGCTCGGTGACGTCGAGCACGGTGTCGAAGGACTCGACGCCCGGTCCGTGATGGGCGTGCGACTCGGTGAGATGCTCAGGCCGGATGCCGAGCAGGAGCTTCTCGGTGCGCGGCAACGCGTTGTAACGCGCAGCGCGGGCCGGCGGCAGCGCAAAGGCGATGCGGTCGGTGAGGCGGATCTGCAGCGTGCCGCCGACATCCTCGAGCCGGCACGGGATGAAGTTCATCGCGGGCGAGCCGATGAAACCGGCGACGAAGCGCGTGGCCGGCTTGTGGTAGAGCTCGTTCGGCGTGCCGATCTGCTCGATCTTGCCCTTGTTCATCACCACGACGCGGTCGGCCAGGGTCATCGCCTCGACCTGGTCGTGGGTGACGTAGACGGTGGTGGTGCGCACCTTCTGGTGCACCTTCTTGATCTCGATCCGCATCTGCACGCGGAGTTTCGCGTCGAGATTGGACAGCGGCTCGTCGAACAGGAAGACCTTCGGGTTGCGGACGATGGCCCGGCCCATCGCGACGCGCTGGCGCTGGCCGCCGGAGAGCTGCTTCGGCTTGCGGTCGATCAGGTCGGTGATGTCGAGCAGGCGGGCAGCCTCCGTCACCCGCGCCTTGATCTCGGCCTTGGGATAATGCTTCAGGCGCAGCCCGAACGACATGTTCTCCGCGACCGTCATGTGCGGATAGAGCGCGTAGTTCTGGAACACCATCGCGATGTCGCGGTCCTTCGGCGGCACGTCGTTGACGACGTCGCCGCCGATCATGATGTCGCCGTCGCTGATGTCCTCGAGCCCGGCGATCATCCGCAGCGTCGTCGACTTGCCGCAGCCGGAGGGGCCGACCAGCACGATGAACTCGTGGTCGGCGATGTCGAGGTCGATGCCGCGCACGGCTTCGACGTCGTCGTAACGCTTGACTACCTTCCGCAAAGCAACGTCAGCCATCGAACTTCAGCTCCTCGCCATCAACCCTTTGTCGCACCGGCGGTCAGGCCGGCAATGTAGTAGTCCATCAGGAACGCATAGATGATCAGCGGCGGTGCCGCGCCGAGCAGCGCGCCGGTCATGATCTGTCCCCAGTTGAATACGTCGCCCTTGATCAGCGTGGTGATGATGCCGACCGGCAGCACGAGCTGGTCCGTGGAGGTGGTGAACACGAGCGGATAGAGAAATTGCGCCCAGGACACGGTGAAGGCGAAGATGGTCGCGGCGATCAGCCCGGGCAGCGCCACCGGAATGAAGATCCGGGTCAGCGTCTGAAACCAGGATGCTCCGTCGATGATCGCGGCCTCGTCGAGCTCTTTGGGGATCGAGGCGAAGTAGCCGATCATGATCCAGGTGCAGAACGGGACCGTCAGCGTCGGATAGATGAACAGCAGCACGTACCAGCGGTTGATGAGCTGGATGCCGGTCCAATCGCCGAAGAGCGCAAACACCTTGAACAGCGGAATGAACAGCAGGCTGTCCGGGATGAGATAGGTCAGGAACACGCCGGTCGCCAGCGTGGCCGACCCCCAGAACCGCATCCGCGCCAGGGCAAATGCCGCGGGCACGCTGATCAGCATCGTGATGGTGACCACGAATATCGAAACCAGCGCGGAATTCCAGAAGAACCTCAGGAACTGGTTCGATGTCAGCAGGCCGATATAGTTCTCGAGCGTCGGGTGGAACACCCACCATGGATTGGTCGCCGCCGAGATTTCGGCGCTGCTCTTGAGCGAGGTGACCAGCATGTAGATCGGCGGCAGCAGCGAGAAGATCGCAAACAGCGTCAGAAAGAAGTACGACCATCGCAGCGCCCATTTGCGGTCGCGGCTCATGCTTCCATACTTGACGGTGCGCGTCGGCGCGGCCTTGTCTATCGTGACTGAGCTCATCAGGCTTCATTCCCGCGCTTGTTGACATCCCGCAGGATGAATATCGCTGCGACCGCCAGGATCGGCACCATGAACAGGGAGACGCTGGCACCAAGCGGAATGTCGCTTCCCTCGATGCCGATCCTGAAGGCCCAGGTGGCGAAGATGTGAGTGTGGTCGAGAGGGCCGCCGGCGGTCAGGATCCGCACGATGTCGAAATTGGCGAACGTCACGATCAGCGAGAACAGCGTCGTGATCGCGATGATGTTGCGCATCATCGGCAGCGTCACGTACCAGATGCGCTGCCACCAATTGGCGCCGTCGATCGCTGCGGCTTCATAGAGCTGGTCGGGCACCGATTTCAGGGACGCCAGATACATGATCATGAAGAACGGTGCGCCGTACCAGACGTTGACCAAGATGACGGAGAAGCGCGCCCAGGCCGCGTCGCCGGTCCACGGGATCGGTCCGATTCCGAAGAACGACAGCGTATAGTTGAATGCACTGTAGGAGGGATCGAACAGCCACAGCCATGCGAGCGTACTCATCGCAGGTGGGATCACCCAGGGCACCAGCAGCATGCCGCGCCATTTGCGCTGACCCTTGGCCGGAATGTTATGGACGAAGTGCGCGACGATGAAGCCGATCAGCGCCTTGAAGAACACGGCCGTGATCGCGAAGATGCAGGATTGCTTGACCACCAGCCAGAACGTGTCGCGCTTGAACAGGAACTCGAAGTTGCCGAGACCGACGAATCTCTGCATCGACTTGTTGAGCGTCGCCAGATGAAGCGAGTAGAACGCAGGGTAAAGCACCAGAAGCGCGATAAGAATGATCAGCGGCAGGGTCATCAGGAACGCCGCAGTCGATTTGCGTTTGAGCGCCTTTTGCAGACTAGAGCGTTTTCGCGCAGGTTGCGCTGCGCCAACCCTGTCCGGCTGCAATGCGACATCCGCCATGGTGCATTTCCTCGCGCGGTTTTGTCGGTGGACCCGACTCTTGGGAGGGTCGAGAGCCGAAGCTGTCGGCTCTCGACAGGTGGATGAGACGGAACACTCGCCGCAGGCGGCCTAAGGCCGTCGCGGCGAGCCTTTCCGGTCTAGCTCCGCATGAAGCCTTCGCATTCGCCTTCGGCCCAGGCGAGCGTCTTCTCCATCGCTTCGCCCTGATGATACCGCAAGCACATCTTGGTCAGTGTGGCCTGCGCATAGATCTGCTGGGCGATCTTCGGCGGCGCGGGAGAGGCTGCAATCGACAGCGTCTGATGCTTGTAGGGGTTCGGATAGTGATAGAGCGTGCCTTTCGGCGGCCCTTCCTCCTGCCAAACCTTCAACGTCGTCAGCTTCTCATAGGCCGGTAGGTCGTAGCCGCCGCTCGCGACCACCATCTTTTCGATCGCCGCCGGCTTCGACAAATGGACCAGGAGATTCTTCGCCGCCTCCTTGTTCTTCGAGAAGTTCCAGATGCTCCAGAAATACGGCAGGTAGGGAGCAAAACGCCCCTTTGGTCCGGCCGGGAATCCGTGCGTCCAGCATTGCTCCGCGACCTGCGGCGCGTCGCGCTTGGCGACGGCCCAGGCGCTGGGCGGGTTCATGATCATCGCACCCCTGCCGGAGACCAGCCATTTGTTGTTGGATGCGTCGTCCCAGGCGGCGACGTCGGGCGGCAGGAAGCTGATCAGCTTCTTGTAGAAGTCGAGTGCCTGACGAACCGCATCGGTCTTGACCGTGAGATTGCCCTTGGCATCGACGAGCTGGGCGCCGAACGAGAGGAAGATCGCGCCCGCCGTATCGACATTGTCGGTCGTCTCGCCGAGGCCGATTCCGAACGGGAAGCCTGCCTTGTGACAGGCTTCGGCAGCCTTCAGGAATGTTTCGAGCGTCCAGTTGTCGGCCTTTGGTTGAGAACCGGCCGGATACATCTCCTGGACGTCGATGCCCGCGTGCTTCTTCATCAAATCGATGCGGGAGCAGGGGCCCTTGATTTGACTGCCGACGCAGGCGGGAACGCCGAGCCATTTGGTCCCTGACGTGCCGAGATACTTGGCTGTGCCGTTCACCTCTCCGTTCTCGGCGATGATCGGCTTCATGATGTCGCTGACATCTTCCAATTGCTCGGCGTTGGAGTGGGCCCACCATGTCGGCATCGCGAAAATATCATGGCCCGACTTGGCCTGCGCTTCGGCGGCAATCGTCAGCAGGTTCTTGTTGCCCTGACTTGGGATGTAGTCGATCGTAACTTCGACCTTCTCCTTCGCCGCCCATTCGTTGACGAGGTCGGTCGAAGCCTTGTTGGCGCCGGGGACCCAATGGTCCCAGAAGCCGATCGAGAGTTTGCCGGCGGCGTAAGCGCCCCGGACATAGGGCGCCGTGATCAGCGCCGCGGAGGACATTGCAGTGGCAGCCACAAATTGACGTCGCGTCAGTTTCTTGCGTGACATCTCGTTTCCTCGCCTGGGTGTTGTTGTTGGAGTTTCCTCTAAGACTTCTTTTTTCCGAGTTCTTGTTGTTCGATTTTCTTATTGGTGCCGTCGGCTCAATCGAAATTCACGCAGGCCGCAGCAAATTGGTAGCGCGATCAGATCATGATTGGTCGCGTCTGTCGAGAAAGCCGAACGTGCCCGCGCATAGAACTAACGTTGCGTGTTGGAAGGCAGCAATCGTGCGCCGGTCGTCAGCTGCGCTCGCTCGTTTTGCGATGCACACTTGACGTGAACCGGTCTGGAACGATCCGTGCGCAATTACGCCGCAGTTTCGAATGAGCCTGCATAACCGCTTCGTGCGAAAGAGTTTTCGGACGTGGACAGCACTTGGCTGCGTCTGGACCGGATCGCGGCGGAAACGATAGAGTTGCAGTTGCGGGGGCTCCCGCTCCAACAGGCCAGTCATATCGACGATGGAGACGAGAATGATCAACCCGGCGCCGTCAGCGCGGCTTCACTTGCGGCGATGGTTTGCGCTGGGGGCCGTGCTCGCGCTGCTGCTCGGTGGCGCCGCAGTGGCCGATGCTCAAGGTTTGGTCAAAGGCGTTCAGGATGGCGCGGCGGCCGGAAACAAGGCGGCGGGTCCCGTCGGTGGCGTGCTCGGCGGCGCAATCGGCGGCGTGGTCGGCGTCTTCACCGGCGTGCTCGGTGTCGGCAACAACAACGGCAATCAGGCTCCGGCCGCCAAGGACAATACGGGCAAGGATGCCAAGCAGCAGGGCGCCGCCAAGGAAAAGGATAAGGACAAGGACGCCAAGAGCGCCAAGGGGGGGAAGGGCGCCAAGGCGAGCAAGGAGGCGAAGAACGCACCACAGGGCAAGGACAACAAGGACGTCACGGTCCTCACCCAGCCCGGCGCCCCGCAGCAGACCGCCGAACAGATCGTTGCCAACAGCGATTCCTATATCGAGCGGATCAAGACCGAGCTGAACCTGACACCCGACCAGGAAAAGCATTGGTACGGTTTCTCGAGCGCAATGCACTACCTGGGGCATAATGGTGCAGAGCGGCTCAACTTGCGGGTTGCCCGCGCCAAGCGGGATCCGCCCGATGACATCATCGAGCAGATGCGCAACGAGGCGCAGTTCCTGATCGACCGCGCCGCCGACCAGCGCAATGTCGCCGATGCCGCCGAGCCGCTGTATTCGAGCCTCGACGACAAGCAGAAGCAGGTCTTCATCCAGGAGATGGTGCGCCTGAGCCACGAGCGGGGATTGGATTGATCAAGTTGAATCGGATCGGGCGCGTCTGAATTAACGGCGCCTGCCACGAATTCGTGAATCCCCTCCGGAATTGAGGTATGATTATCTTGGCAAGCTGACTGCGGGGTTGATATGGCGGACGGACTCTCCGTTTTCCTGGTCGAAGACGAGGCGTTGATCCGGATGATGATCGCCGACATGGTGGTGGAACTCGGCCACCACGTCGTCGCGGAAGCGGATAATGTCCGGGACGCCAGTGCGTTCGCGATGACCGCTCAATATGATCTGGCCATCCTCGACATCAATCTCATGGGCGTCTACGTCGATCCCGTCGCCGACCTGATCGAGCGCCGTGGCAAGCCGTTTCTGTTCGCCACCGGCTACGGTCCGGAACTGCTGCCATCCTTGCTCCGGCGCAGGCCGATCCTGCGCAAGCCCATTGCGATGGACCAGCTCAAGGCGATGATCGATTCGATGTTTCCGGGCCCTGCGCCCCAAGCGCCGCATTGAGCCAGAACGAAAATGGCCGCCCGTCAAGGGCGGCCATTTGGCGATGGAACTTGTGGCGGTCTCAGACCAGGCCGGCGCCGAGGTCGATGCCGTATGCCATCAGGCCGAACGAGGCGACCAGGCCCGTGCAGCACAGCAGCAAGATGGTCTTGAACGACGAATCGGAAAAACGGGTTTCGACGGCGGCCGGCATCGCGGCAAGCGAAATCATGCTCATGTTTCATTCCCCCCTTGTTGATCCTGAATTGCATCAGGTGAGGGAACTTCTAGAGCAAAAAGTTTGACATCAGATTGCGAGGCGTCGTTAACGGAGTCGCAATCGAGGCTCGCGTCCTCACCGGCTGCGGCCGGATTGCACGCCTCAGTTGCGGCCGTTCTTCAGCACCGTGGCAATGGTCTGGGCGGTCATGGCGGCCCGGTCCGAAGCGCGCTGGGCGGCCAGCCGGTCCCGCGCCTTTTCCTCGATCAAGAGGTCGATCAGTGCCAGCCGCTTGTCTTCGTCGTCCGCCTCGCACAGCAGGCGGTGATAGCGGTGATAGTCGAAACCCAAATCCTGCTTACGCATGTCACGCCCCCGCAACTACGCCACACACACGGCGGGATTGTTTCTCATCCGAAACAGGCGTGCAAGCGCGATCCCGTCCGGAGGCGTGCATGCGCAGCAATCAGCTGTGCATGACTGGAACCGTGAGCAGCGGAGACGACCGGATCTCAACCCGCCTGTGAATCGGCAAACATCTTCAGGCCGAGGAAGCTCGCATCGGGCTTCGTCACCAGCCAGGCCGGGATATTGCGCAAGTAATTCTCGAAGCGCCCCTTCGCCTCGAAGCGCGCACGAAAGGCGGAGGCCGCAAGGAACTCGGGGAAGCGGGGCGCGATGCCGCCGGCGATGTACACGCCGCCGCGAGCGCCGAACGTCAGCGCAAGATTCCCCGCAACGGAACCGAGAATGGCGCAGAACATATCCAGCGTCGCACGGCTGTGCGCACAGCTGCCATCCAGGGCCGCCTTGGTGATGCCAGCCGCGTCGCGCCGCGGCACGTTTGCGCCGTCGACCTCGGCCAGCGCGTCGTAGAGATTTTGCAGGCCGGTACCGGACAGCGCGCCGAATTCAATGTCGACATGGCCCAGGCGCCGGCGCAAGGACGCGATCACGCGTTCCTCATGCTCGTTCTCGGCCGGCAGGGTCGCATGTCCGGCTTCCGTGACGATGGCCAGCCGCGCGCCATGGCGCTCGACCAGACAGGAGACGCCAAAGCCGGTTCCCGGTCCGACCACCAGCAGCGGCTCTCCGGGCAGGCCATTTTGTCCACCCAGCGGAATCAGATCGGCAGGATGCAGGGCGGGCAGGGACCAGGCGACCACCTCGAAATCGTTGAGCACATGGACGCTGTCGAAGCCGAGCGCCGGCTGCAGCTCGTTGCCGTCGATGACCCAGGGACTGTTGGTCATGACGCAGCGATTGTTGGTGACAGGCCCCGCTACGGCCAGCACGGCTCTTTGGGGGCGCTGGCCGCCGGCCCGCCGCGCCAGGACGTCCGCAATGGCGTCCCGGACGGTTGGGAAATCGGCAACCTTCACGTAGTCGATCGGTTGGGCCTGATCGAGTTGGCCCAATTCGCTCCGGCTCAGCGCGAAGCGCGCATTGGTGCCGCCGATATCGGCGAGAAGTATCTGTCCAGTCTTGCCGATATCCATGCCGGTATTCATGACCTCGTGGCTGCCGCCGCCCGCTGGCCGCGGCACCCTGTCCTCCACACATTCGACCCGATCCGCCTGTCGCGGATGATGCGAGAATCCGCCCCAGGATGCGCCTAGTCAACACGGACGGGGCGAAACCGTTGCATGCTGGCGGGCGCCCGGCGACCAATTCGCGTCGCAAGGCGCCAGCGGTTGCGAAGCAGCGCGGGAAGACCGACACTAAGGGGGGCTTGTCCGGCGCAGGCGTGCCGGACCCTTCAAACGAGACCGGTGATGAAGATTTCCGACCGCGATGTGCTGCTGGCGATCGACGTGCAGAACGACTTCTGCAGCGGCGGATCGCTCGCCGTTCCCGGCGGCGAGAAGGTCGTCCCCGCCATCAACCGCATCGCCCAAAGATTCGGCAATATGGTGCTGACCCAGGATTGGCATCCGCGCGACCACGTCTCGTTTGCGCCGAACCATGCGGGCAAGCAGCCGTTCCAGACCATTGAGCTTGACTACGGCACCCAGGTGCTCTGGCCGGCGCATTGCGTGCAGGGCACCTCCGGTGCCGAATTTCATCGCGATCTCGACGAGACGCGCGCGAGCCTCGTGGTGCGCAAGGGCTTTCGCCGCGGCATCGATTCCTATTCGGCCTTGTTCGAGAACGACAAGAGGACGCCGACGGGCCTGCTCGGCTATTTGCGCGAGCGCGAGCTGAAGACCGTCTTCGTCACCGGGCTTGCGCTCGATTTCTGCGTCCGCTTCTCGGCAGAGGACGCCCGCAAGGCGGGATTCGAGGTCGTCGTCATCGCGGAGGCCTGCCGCGGCATCGATCTCGACGGTTCGGTGGCCGCGACACATCAGAGCTTTCGACAGCGCGGCATCTCGGTGGTCGGGCTGGAGGCGTTCCTTTAGGGATCGTGAGATAGTCATGGTGGGAAAGGCCCGCAAAGAGAGAAACGCCCAGGACGCCAACCCGGAGGATCCGCTGCTGTGGCCGTTTGCGGCGGCGCGTCTTGCCATGGATTCCTGCTTCTGGTGGCTGGAGCGCGGCCCGGTGGAGCAGGACGACAGCGGTCTGGCCTGGACGACGCCGAACGACGTCGCGCTCGAGCTCGCGACCATGCGACTGCGCGATTGCTCGAAAGACAAGTCCGGCCCGCCGGCGCTGGTCTGTGCGCCCTATGCATTGCATCGGGCGCTGATCGCCGATTTCGCGCCCGGCCACAGCGTGGTGCAGTCCCTGCAAGCCGGCGGCATCGACCGAGTCTATCTGACCGATTGGCGCTCGGCGACGCCGGATATGCGCTATCTCTCGATCGACAGCTATCTCGGCGATCTCAACGTCGCCATCGACGAGATCGGCGCGCCGGTGGATCTGGTCGGCCTGTGCCAGGGCGGCTGGCTGTCGCTGCTCTATGCGGCGCGGTTTCCGGCCAAGGTGCGGCGGCTGGTGCTCGCAGGCGCCCCCGTCGACCTGTCGATCGAGTCCTCGTTGTGCCGGCTTACCCGCAACGCGCCCGGTATGGTCTACGACCAGCTCGTCGCGCGCGGCGGCGGCAATGTCAGCGGCGGGGAGATGCTGCGCCTGTGGTCCAAGGCGCCGAACCGCGATGATATCGTCGCGGCGCTTCAGCGAGACCTGTCGGACGAGGAGGGCGCGGCTCTGCTCGCGCGCTTCGACCGCTGGAACGCGGAGACGCTCGATCTGCCGGGCAAATATTATCTGGAGATCGTCAAACGGATATTCCGGGAGAACCGGATCGCCGGCGGCAGTTTCGTCGCACTTGGTCGCACGATCGATCTGAAGGACGTCAAGGCACCGGTCTTCCTGCTGGCCGGGCTTGACGACGAGGTCGTGCCGGCTGCGCAGGCGCTTGCCACCGCGGGGCTCCTCGGCACGCCGCCGGCCTTCATTGCGGCGGCCTCCGAGCCGAGCAATCACCTCGGCCTCTTCATGGGCGCGCGCACCCACGCGCATGCCTGGCCGCGCATCGCCGCGTGGCTGCGCGACGATCTGTCCGGCGCACTGGCCCACCGCGCCTGAAATCGCCAGGCGCAGGCCAAGCGGCCCTGCAAATCCGTTATGCATGACGGCGGATGGCCTGCACGGGCCGCGGCCGATGGGCTACATAGGGTTCGGAGCTGACGGCTTCGGCCGAGAAGAGATTAAGGGTACTGCGCTCGATGACTTTCCACTCGATCTACGCTCACGGATTTGCGCGCGTCGCGGCCTGCGTCACCACCTCCCATGTCGCCGATCCCGCGGCCAACGCCAAGGCGGTGCTGGCGGCGGCCAATGCCTGTCACGAGCAGTCGGTGGCGGTCGCCGTGTTTCCCGAGCTGTGCCTGTCCGGATATGCGATCGAGGATCTGGTCAAGCAGGATCCGCTGCTGGACGCCGTCGAGCGGGGCCTTGCCGGCATCGTCGAGGCCTCCGCGGGGCTGATGCCGGTCCTGATCGTCGGCGCGCCGCTGCGCTTTGGTCATCGCATCTACAATTGCGCCGTCGTCATTCATCGCGGCAATTTGCTCGGCGTGGTGCCGAAATCCTATCTGCCGACCTACCGCGAATTCTACGAGGGCCGGCATTTCGCCTCGGGCGCCGGCATGGCCGGGGAGACGATCAGCTTCGGCGGGCTGCACGCGCCATTCGGCGTCGACCTGCTGTTCGCGGCCGAGGACGTTCCGGGCCTCACCATCGGCGTCGAGATCTGCGAGGACATGTGGATCCCGGTGACGCCGGCCTCGGAGCTGGCGCTGGCGGGGGCCAGTGTTCTCATCAATCTCTCGGGCAGCCCGATCACAATCGGCCGGGCGCGCTCGCGCGCGCTGCTGTGCCAATCGACCTCCGCACGCTGCCTTGCGGCTTACGTTTACGCGGCCGCCGGCGCCGGGGAGTCCACCACGGATCTGTCCTGGGACGGCCAGACCTCGATCTACGAGAACGGCGTGCTGCTGGCCGAGGGCGAGCGCTTCCGCCAGGGCGGCCAGGTCACGACAGCCGACGTCGATCTCGATCTGCTCCGGCAGGAACGCGCGCTGATGGGCACGTTCGACGACAACCGCAGGCAGCGCGAGGCGTTCTATCGCAAGGTGACGTTTGCCCTGAAACCGCCGTCCGCCGACATCGGCTTCCTGCGCAAGATCGAACGCTTCCCGTTCGTGCCGAGCGACGAAGGCCTGCTCGAGCAGGATTGCTACGAAGCCTACAACATCCAGGTCGCCGGCCTCGTGCAGCGCATGCGCGCCACCGGCACCAAGCGCGTCGTGATCGGCGTCTCGGGCGGACTCGATTCCACCCACGCATTGATCGTCGCCGCCAAGGCGGTCGATCTGCTCGGCCTGCCGCGCGAGAACATTCTGGCCTACACCATGCCGGGCTTTGCCACCGGCAGCGAGAGCAAGAGCCATGCGCTGGCCTTGATGCAGGCGTTGCACACGAGCTGGCAGGAGCTCGACATCCGCACCACCGCGACGCAGATGCTGAAGGACATCGGCCATCCCTTCGGGAATGGCGAGAAAGTCTACGACGTCACCTTCGAGAACGTGCAGGCGGGGCTGCGCACGGATTATCTGTTCCGGCTCGCCAACCATCACGGCGGCATCGTGATCGGAACCGGCGATCTCTCCGAGCTCGCGCTCGGCTGGTGCACCTATGGCGTCGGCGACCAGATGGCGCATTACAACGTCAATGCCGGCGTGCCGAAGACGCTGATCCAGCACCTGATCCGCTGGGTGATCTCATCACAGCAGTTCAGCGGTGACGTCAACCGCACGCTCGGCTCGATCCTGGTCGCCGAGATCTCACCCGAGCTGGTGCCGGTCGAGCCCGGCCAGAAGCCGCAGAGCACGGAAGCCTCGGTCGGGCCGTACGAGCTGCAGGATTTCAACCTGTTCTACACGTTGCGCTTCGGCATGCGCCCATCCAAGATCGCCTTCATGGCGCAGCACGCCTGGAAGGACGTGGCCAAGGGCGAATGGCCGCCGGCCTTTCCGGCTGATCGTCGCAGGGCCTACGAGCTCGAGGAGATCAGGCGCTGGCTCGAGGTGTTCCTGCGCCGCTTCTTCGCCTTCAGTCAGTTCAAGCGTTCGGCGATGCCGAATGGCCCGAAGGTCTCGTCGGGCGGCTCGTTGTCGCCCCGCGGCGACTGGCGCGCGCCATCGGATTCGAGTGCGGCGGCGTGGCTCGAGGACCTCGAGCGGAACGTGCCGAACTGATCAACGGGATCGGGCGGGGGAGAGGATCGGATGTCGGCGGGGGATCGGGCGGAAGCGGACGAGGCCAAGGTCGTCAACGGCCTCTACATCTTCGACATCGAGATGCGCGACGGCAAGCGCGGTCAGGCGAGGGGCGTCGTCGTGCTCTGCGACGGGCGCATCATGGGCGGCGACAGCTATTTCTACTACACCGGCAGCTACACCTTCCGGAACGGTAAGTGGCGCGGCGACATGATCGTCAACCAGCACACGGAAGCTGTCGGCAAGACGCTCGTCTTCGGAGGCAGGGAGGTGACCTGTGGTTTCTCCGGTGATTATTACCCGGGCGGCGCCGAAGTCGAAGGCATGGCGCTGGTCGGCAAGATCAGCGTCACGTTCACGGCACGGCTGACGTTGAAGGATGCGATGTGAGCTGACGGCGGCTCGTCCGCACCGATCGCTCTCGCGCCAGGAGCGACAGCACCTGCCGAAGCGACAACGCGCCGCCCGGATGCCCCAGCCGGACGGCGCGAAGTTGCGTTCAATCTTAGAAAGTTTCGAGGTCCGGAGTGCCTAGGAGTCCGGACCTCGTCACCTTGCCCCAGCTTCAATCCCCCGCCCCATGTGGTCCCCCAACCCCATGTAGCGCGATCAGAGGGTGATGCCCGTGGAAGTGGCCGCCGATCGATGTCCCGCGATGTACGCGAACTATGGTTAGGATTCCATTCCGGATCACTACGGACAAGGATACCGCTTGCCATGTGCTCGCTCGACATCGCAGCCGCCGCCCTTGTGCGAATCCGGCGCGTAGTCGGCGAGATGTCCACAATTCGTCCGCGCTGCGAAATCCGCGCTTCACGGGCCTGTCATTGAACTGGTCTAGCGCTGCTCCCCGTCATCGCTGACGGTCAAGGAGCAAGCCATGTCGAAGCCGGTGCTGGGCGCCGCATTGTCCATCAAATCGATCCCCGCGCATCGCGACTGGCTTCTGGACCGGCAGCGCGACCTCGAGATCCAGGACTTCTTCCGCGCCGATCTGCTCGACAGCGACTGGCGCAGCACCGCCAGCGAGATCAAGCAGATGCTGTCGGGCCATACCGGTCGGCTCGGCATCCACGGCCCGTTCTGGGGCTTCAAGATCGACAGCCACGATCCCATGATCCGCCAGGCGGTGACCAAGCGCCTGCTCCAGGGCCTCGATGCCGCCGAGTTCCTCGGCGCGACGCAGATGGTGATCCATTCGCCGTTCACGACCTGGGACCACAACAATCTCGATCTCTATCCCGACAATCGCACCAACATCGTCGAGCGCGTCAAGGCGACGCTCGCCGAATTGATCGCGCGCGCCGAGACGATCGGCTGCGAGATCGTCATGGAGAACATCGAGGACAAGGATCCGCGCGACCGCGTCCGCCTCGCCAAGGCGCTGGAAAGCGCCAAGGTCCGCGTCTCGCTCGACACCGGCCACGCCAACTACGCCCACATTTCCACCGGTGCGCCGCCTGTCGATTACTACGTCGAGACCGCCGGCGACATGCTGACGCATGTGCATCTTCAGGACACCGACGGCTTTGCCGACCGGCACTGGGCGCCGGGCGAAGGCAACATTCCGTGGGTTGCCGTATTCCGCGCGCTGGGACGGCTGAATTCCAACCCGCGGCTGATCCTCGAACTGCGCAACCACGACGACGTCCGCAAGGGCGCAGGCTATCTCGCCGCGCTCGGTCTCGCCGAATAACCAGCATCATCCAGGGCAGGGGTCACCGCCATGAGCAAACTTACCCGTCGCACCATCCTGAAATCCGGCGGCGCCGCCGCAAGCACGCTGCTGCTGCCGCGCTTTGCCATCGCGCAAGGCGATAACCGTCCGTCGGTGACGGTCGCCGTGCAGAAAGTGACCAATGCGAACGTGCTCGACGTGCTGCGCGAGCAGTCCAATGTCGGCGAGCGCGTGTTCTTCTCCTCGATCTGGGAAGGCCTGATCTCGAAGAACTGGCGCGGCAATCTCGAGGCCGTGCCCGGCCTTGCCACCGAATGGCGCCGCATCGACGACCAGACCGTCGAGGTGAAGCTGCGCCAGGGCGTCAAGTTCCACAATGGCGACGAGCTAACGGCCGAAGACGTCGTCTTCACCTTCAGCCGCGAGCGCATGTTCGGCGAGACCGAGGCCAAGAGCCGCTCGACCATCCAGGCCTTCGAGAAGATCCCGACGCCGCGGCCGGGCAAGGAGCTGCCGCCCGACGTGCCCGCGGTCGCGCGCCGCATCTGGCCGGACCTCGTCCGCGTCGATGCCGTCGATAAATACACCGTGCGCTTCTACAACGCGACGCCCGACGTCACCATCGAGGGCCGGCTGTCGCGCTACGGCTCCGACATCATGAACCGCCGCGCCTGGGAAGAGTCCGCCAGCTATCTCGACTGGGCGCGCAAGCCTGTCACCACGGGTCCGTACAAGGTCGTCGAGCTCAAGCCCGACGTCTCGCTGACGCTCGAAGCCCACGACGAATATTGGGGCGGCCGTCCGCCGCTCAAGCGCATCCGCTTCCTCGAAGTGCCTGAAGTGGCGAGCCGCATCAATGGACTGCTCTCGGGCGAATACCAGTTCGCTTGCGACATCCCGCCGGACCAGATCGCCGGCATCGAGAAGAATTCGGCGTTCGAAGTGCAGGGCGGCACCATCCTCAATCACCGCCTCACCGTGTTCGACAAGAACCATGCCGTGCTCGCCAATCCGCTGGTGCGCCGCGCCTTCACCCACGCGATCGATCGCCAGGCCATCGTCGACAGCCTGTGGGCCGGCCGCACCCGCGTGCCGAAGGGCCTGCAATGGGAATTCTACGGCGACATGTTCAATGCCGATTGGGACGTGCCGGCCTACGATCCCAAGCTCGCCCAGGATTTGCTCAAACAAGCGAACTACAAGGGCGATCCGATCCCGTATCGCCTGCTCAACAACTACTATACCAACCAGGTCGCGACCGCGCAGGTGCTGGTGGAGATGTGGAAGTCGGTCGGCCTCAACGTCCAGATCGAGACCAAGGAGAACTGGTCGCAGATCATGGAACGCGCGCCGACCCGCGCCGTGCGCGACTGGTCGAACTCGGCTGCCTTCAACGACCCCGTGTCCTCGCTGGTGGCCCAGCATGGCCCGAACGGCCAGCAACAGCAGATCGGCGAATGGACCAATGCCGAGCTGAACAAGCTCTCGGAGTTCCTGGAGACCTCGACCGATCGCGCCGCCCGCAAGAAGGCGTTCCGCCGCATGCTGGAGATCGCCGAGCGCGAGGATCCCGCCTATACGGTGCTGCACCAGAACGCGACCTTCACGGCCAAGCCGAAATCGATCAAGTGGAAGGCCTCGCCCGCCTTCGCGATGGATTTCCGCGCCGGCAATTTCGAGGCCTGAGATGTCGCCGCTGGTCAGTATCCGGGACCTGCGCGTCGCCTTCGGCGGCGTGCCGGTCCTGCGCGGCGTCGATATCATCCTGCAGGAGGGCGAGGCCGTCGGCCTCGTCGGCGAGTCCGGCTCCGGCAAGTCGGTCACGTGGCTTGCCGCGCTCGGGCTGTTGCCGCGGCACGCGCAAGTCTCCGGCTCGGTCCGGCTCGATGGCCGCGAGCTCCTCGGCGCGCCGGCTTCCGAGCTCGACCAGGTCAGGGGCGGGCGCATCGCCATGATCTTCCAGGATCCCGCGAGCGCGCTCAATCCGGTGCTGACCATCCGCAGACAGCTTTGCGAGGCGCTGATTCTGCATCGAAACCTCTCCGGTGAGGCCGCGAAGGCGGAAGCTCGGCGGCTGCTCGATGTCGTCGGCATTCCCGACGCCGGCCGGCGGCTGGAGGCCTATCCGCATGAATTCTCCGGCGGCCAGGTCCAGCGCATCATGATCGCGATGGCGCTCGCCGGAAATCCGGACCTGCTGATCGCGGACGAGCCGACCACCGCGCTCGATGCCACCATCCAGGCGCAAATCCTGGAGCTGCTCTCCGCCATCCGCCGCGAGATGAACATTGCGATGGTGCTGATCAGCCACGATCTCGGCGTCGTCGCGGAAAACTGCGACCGCGTCGCGGTGATGTATGCCGGCCGCATCGTCGAGCAGGCGCCCAGCAACCAGCTCTTCGCCGACCCTGTTCATCCCTACGCGCAAGGCCTGATCGGCGCGCTGCCGCCGCTCGATGGGCCACGCCGCCGCCTCACCGCCATCCCAGGCACGGTGCCTGATCCCGCGCAAATGCCTGACGGTTGCGCCTTCGCGCCGCGTTGCGCGATGGTGGCCGAGGCGTGCAGTGTTTCCGCGCCGAGTCTGGCGCGCATCGCCGATGATCGGGCCGTCGCCTGCATCCGAGCCGAAGCCTCGCGCTGCGCGCTGCTCGGGATCGCCGCCGAATGAGCCCGCCGCTCGTCGAGGTGTCCGCGATCTCCCGCAGCTACAGCATGCGCTCGGGCATGTTCGGCCGGGCTGCGGCCGTCCATGCCGTCGACGGCGTGTCGCTGACCATTCCCAGAGGCGAGACGCTGGGCCTTGTCGGCGAGTCCGGCTCGGGCAAGTCGACCACCGGCCGTATCGTGCTTGGGCTGGAGCCGCCCGATCGGGGCGAGGTGCGCTTCGACGGCAAGGCGATGGCCACGCCAGGGACGGCCGCGTGGCGTGCGCAGCGCGCGCGGATGCAGATGATCTTCCAGGACCCGCTAGGCGCGCTGGATCGGCGCCTGCCGGTCGCAACGCAGATCCGCGAGCCGCTCGACATTCACGGCATCGGCACGCCGGCGATGCGCGAGGAGCGCGTGCGCGAATTGCTGCGCGCGGTCGAACTGATGCCGGCGCATGGCACGCGCTATCCGGGGGCGCTGTCCGGCGGCCAGCGCCAGCGCATCGTGTTGGCGCGGGCGCTTGCGACAAAGCCCGATTTCCTGGTCTGCGACGAGCCGGTGAGCGCGCTCGACGTCTCGATCCAGGCGCAGGTGGTGAACCTGCTTTGCGATCTCCAGGCGCAGCTCGGGCTGACGCTGCTGTTCATCAGCCACGACCTGCGGGTCGTCAGGCAGATCAGCACGATCGTCGCCGTGATGTATCTCGGCCGCATCGTCGAGATCGGCAGCGCCGACGATCTCTTTGCGCGTCCCGAGCACCCTTATACGCAGGCGCTGGTCTCGGCGTCGCCCGCGCCGGGCCGCCGCAGTGCCGGCCGTATCGTGCTGGCAGGCGATCCGCCGAACCCGGCAGCGCGCCCCCAAGGCTGCGCCTTCCATCCGCGCTGCCCGCGCGCCGTCGCCCGCTGTGCGAGCGAGGTGCCGGCGCTTTCGGCCGTCGGCGGCGACAGGCAGGTGGCCTGTCATCTCGTGACCGGCGCGCAAACGCGGGACGCCGCGTGATGGGACGCTATTTCGCCATCAGGATCGGACGCGCCGCGCTCACCATCGTGCTCGTCGTCACTTTCGCCTTCGTCGTGTTGCGGCTGTCAGGCGATCCCGCGCTGATGATTTTGGGACCTGAGGCGCCGCCCGAGGTGCTCGCGGCGTTCCGCAAGGCCTGGGGCCTCGATGATCCCATCTGGTTCCAGTATCTCGATTACTTCCATGCCATCGCCAAGGGCGAGCTCGGCCGCTCCATGCGCGACGGGCGGCCTGCGATCGAGCTGGTGCTGGAGCGCATTCCGGCGACGCTGGCGCTGACGCTGCCGGCCTTTGTCTTCAAAGTCGCGCTCGGCGTTCCCGCCGGAATCTACGCTGCGCTGCATCGCGGCTCCGCCATCGACCGTGCCGTGATGATGACGGCAGTCGCCGGCTTCACCGTGCCGAGCTTCGTGCTGGCGCTGATCCTCGTGCTCGTCTTCGCCGTGCAGCTCGGCTGGCTGCCGTCGGGTGGACAAGATAGCTGGCGCCACGCCATCTTGCCGATTGCAACGCTGAGCCTCGGCGGCGCCGCCGTGCTGGCGCGCTTCACCCGCAGCGCCATGCTGGAGGTGCTCGGCCAGCCCTATATCCGCACCGCCTCGGCCAAGGGCGTGCCGTGGCGCAAGGTGGTGACCTCGCATGCGCTGCCGAATGCGGCGATCCCGACCGTGACCATCCTGGGATTCATGGTTGGTACGCTGATCGCTGGCGCGGTCGTGGTCGAGAGCGTGTTTGCCTGGCCGGGGGTAGGGCGGCTGCTCGTCGTTGCCGTCGCCAACCGCGATCTTGCCGTCGTGCAATGTATCCTGCTGCTGGTGGCGATGACCATGGTCACCTCCAACCTGATCGTCGACTTCCTCTACGGCTTCCTCGATCCGCGCCTGCGCGCGAAGGGAGCGCACGCATGACCGACGCGACGCTGAAGGACACCACCCGCCACATCAGCCTGCCGGCGATCCCGATCTCGGTCCTCCTTGCGATCAGCTGGATCGTCGCGATGCTCGTGGTCGCAGCCTTCGCCGAGAAGATCGCGCCCTATGGCTACACCCAGCTCGACCTGCGCAACCGGCTCGCTGCACCCGGCAATGTCGCGCACTGGCTCGGCACCGACGAGCTTGGCCGGGATGTGCTGTCGCGGCTCCTCGTCTCCATCCGCATCTCGCTGCTGATCGCCTTCGGCGCCACCGCCATCTCCGCGATCGTCGGCACCACGCTCGGCTTCCTCGCCGCGCATTTCCGCGGGCTCGTCGAGCAGCTCGTGCTGATGCTGACCGATTTCCAGGCCAGCATGCCGTTCCTGATCATGGCGCTTGCCGTGCTCGCCTTCTTCGGCAATTCGCTGCCGCTCCTGATCGGCCTGATGGGCCTGTTCGGCTGGGAGCGTTACGCCCGCATCGCCCGCGGCCTTGCCATCTCCGCCAATGCGCAGGGCTACGCCGCAGCGGTCCGCCAACTCGGCGCCACGCCGTCGCGGATTTACCTCAGGCACATCTTGCCCAACATCGCCTCGACCCTGATCGTCTCGACCACGCTGGTCTTCCCCGAGGTGATCCTGATGGAGTCGGGCCTGTCCTTCCTCGGCCTCGGCGTGCAGCCGCCGATGACCAGCCTCGGCAACATGGTCGGCTACGGCCGCGAGTACCTGACCCGGGCCCCCTGGATCATGCTGGCCCCGGCGACCACCATCGTGGTGACCACGCTGGCGGTCTCGGTCATCGGCGACTGGCTGCGTGACCGGCTTGATCCGACGCTGCAATAGGCGGTCTCGTGTCCCGGACGCGCGAAGCGCGAGCCGGGACCCAGAAGGCCCCAGCACGCGCTGCCACATGGGCCCCGGCTCTGCAGCGCAGCGCTGACCGGACGATGCTCCGCATCGCCGGGACAGCGCTGCGCTGCGTCCGGGGCACGAGCGCCCCCGCGCCGGGAGCAGGGGAGCCCTGTCAGCCCCAAGTTCCCGTTGCGCGCGTTCCCCGGCTGCGCTATCCGGCCACAAAGGCCTGAGGCGGCACCATATTTTCCCGCCCGGCCCCAAACCCGAGGACGGAAACAGCCATGCCAGCCTATCGCTCCCGCACCACCACCCACGGCCGTAACATGGCGGGCGCTCGCGGCCTCTGGCGCGCGACGGGCATGAAGGACGGCGACTTCGGCAAGCCGATCATCGCGGTCGTCAACTCCTTCACCCAGTTCGTGCCCGGCCACGTCCACCTCAAGGACCTCGGCCAGCTCGTCGCCCGCGAGATCGAGCAGGCTGGCGGCGTCGCCAAGGAGTTCAACACCATCGCGGTCGACGACGGCATCGCCATGGGCCATGACGGCATGCTCTATAGCCTGCCGTCGCGCGAGCTGATCGCCGACAGCGTCGAGTACATGGCCAATGCGCATTGCGCCGACGGCCTCGTCTGCATCTCCAACTGCGACAAGATCACGCCCGGCATGCTGATGGCCGCGCTGCGCCTCAACATCCCCGCCGTGTTCGTCTCGGGCGGCCCGATGGAAGCCGGCAAGGTCAAGCTGGCCGGCAAGACCAAGGCCGTCGACCTCATCGATGCCATGGTGGCTGCGGCCGATAGCAAGGTCAGCGACGAGGACGTCAAGGTGATCGAGCGTTCGGCGTGCCCGACCTGCGGCTCCTGCTCGGGCATGTTCACCGCCAATTCCATGAACTGCCTGACCGAGGCGCTCGGCCTTGCGCTGCCCGGCAACGGCACGGTGGTTGCCACCCATGCCGACCGCAAGCGCCTGTTCGTCGAGGCCGGCCACACCATCGTCGATCTCGTCCGCCGCTACTACGAGCAGGACGATGCGTCGGTGCTTCCGCGCAACGTCGCGAATTTCAAGGCGTTCGAGAACGCAATGACGCTCGACATCGCCATGGGCGGCTCGACCAACACCGTGCTGCATCTGCTCGCCGCCGCCCATGAAGGCGAGGTCAAGTTCAGCATGCAGGACATCGATCGCCTGTCGCGCCGCGTGCCCGTGCTGTGCAAGGTCGCTCCCTCGGTCGCCGACGTCCATGTCGAGGACGTGCATCGCGCCGGCGGCATCTTGGGCATCCTGGGCGAGCTCGATCGTGCCGGGCTGATCGACACCTCTGTTACGACCGTGCATGCGCCGACCATGAAGGACGCGCTGGAGCGCTGGGACATCACGCGCACCAAGAGCGAGACGGTGCGCACCTTCTATCGCGCCTCGCCCGGCGGCATCCCGACCCAGGTCGCGTTCAGCCAGGAGCGCCGCTATGACGAGCTCGATGCCGACCGCGAGAAGGGCGTCGTCCGCAATCTCGCGCATGCCTTCAGCAAGGACGGCGGCCTTGCCGTGCTCTACGGCAACCTCGCGCAGGACGGCTGCATCGTGAAGACGGCCGGCGTCGACGCCTCGATCCTGAAGTTCTCCGGCCCGGCGCGCGTGTTCGAGAGCCAGGACGCGGCGGTCGAGGGTATTCTCGGCGGCAAGGTCGTTGCCGGCGAGGTGGTGGTCATCATCTATGAAGGCCCGCGCGGCGGCCCCGGCATGCAGGAGATGCTCTATCCCACGAGCTATCTGAAATCGATGGGCTTAGGTAAGGCCTGCGCGCTCGTCACCGACGGCCGCTTCTCGGGCGGCTCCTCGGGCCTGTCGATCGGCCATCTGTCGCCGGAAGCGGCAGAGGGCGGCAACATCGGTCTCGTGCGCACCGGCGATATCATCGCCATCGACATCCCGAACCGCAGCATCACCCTGGAAGTCTCCGACGAGGAGCTTGCCAAGCGCCGCGCCGCGGAAGAGGCGAAGGGCGATGCGGCCTGGCAGGCGGTGGGCCGCAAGCGCAACGTCTCGACCGCGCTGCAGGCCTACGCCGCGCTCACCACCAGCGCCGCGCGCGGCGCGGTGCGCGAGGTGAAGCGTCGCCCGAAGTGAGCGCGCGCCGCGTTCGCGCGGTACGCAGATGGTCAACGAGTCCTGAACGGCCGGCGCAAGCCGGCCGCTCGCGTTAAGGATGCCTCCACGAAGTTCGGCAAAGCAGGGTTTTGCGGCGTATAATGCGGCGACCTTCGCAAATCCATTTCGGGCAATTGGGGCACCAAAATAATGTCGCGTACGCTTGCTGTTGTTTTCTCCACCGCCGTCGCCGCGATTTCCATGACGGGCGCGGCCTCGGCCGGCTGCTACAATTGCTACGCACCGCCGCCGTGCCAGACCTGCTATCAGCAGCAATACGTCGCGCCGCAGTACCGCACCGTCGACGAGACCGTGATGGTCTCTCCGGGCTCGGTGGTCGCGCACCGTACGCCCGCGCAGTACCGCACCGTGATGGTGCCGCAGACCGTGATGGTCGCGCCGCCGAGCGTCCAGTACCAGCGCATCCCGCCGCAATACGCCACCCGCCAGCGCGTCGAGATGGTCTCGCCCGGCTATTCCTATTACGCCCCGGTGCAGATGGGCTGCGCGTCCTGCGGCTACTGAGCCGACATCGTCAGAAACGGATTTGACGCGGCGCTCTCAAAGGGCGCCGCGTTTTCTTTTGCACCGCTCACGGAATCGCCACCTTGTTCGACACGACGATCCGGTGCTTCAACCGGTCGTTGAGGGTGATGAAAACCGCTCTGGGCCGCTGGGTGTTGGGAACCGAGAAAAAGAGCTGCGACAGATTGGACGGATCGGTGAAGCCGCAGAATCCGTAGAGCCTTTGCTTCCTGGCGTTGTAGATGTCGACCCAGGTCCGCGATGCCGAGGGAGTGAGCCCGCACGGCGGCAGATTTGGCGATGCCGCGAAGAGCGCAGGCGCGTAATCGCGCCAGTTGACCACCGTCAACCCGACGATGAGTGTCGGGCCAAAAACCAGTTGCCCGGTATATTGCAGCACCGGCGGCGGAAACCGCTGCGCCAGCGCGGGCGTCGCAAATCCTACCAGCAGCGCAACGGCGGCCAGGAGTCGCTTCAGCCTCATCCTCATCCTCCGTCCATGGTGTCAACCAACGCTAGAGCGGGCGAAGGAACATCCTTTGATCCTGGTCAACGGAGGGGCATCCTCAGCAGCCCGCCGCCAACGAGATGCGAGCAAGGCCCCAGCGGCGTCCAAAACGAAGGTCGGAGCAGGGGCCCACCAAGTCCCGCGGCAGGGCCGCCCAACTTCGCGTTGCCTTACGCGGTCGACTGCGTTAAGCGACAGCCATTCCGGGTTTGGAAGGGTGGCCGAGTGGTTTAAGGCACCGGTCTTGAAAACCGGCGTGCCCGCAAGGGTACCGTGGGTTCGAATCCCACCCCTTCCGCCAATCGATCCGTCCGGGGTCCGTCGGTCGGGCTCTCCCAGACAGGTAATCCGTGAACCAGACCTCCACTCCCGCCTCCCTCGACAAGCTCAAGCTCCGCATTCAGGCGCTGCGTGCCAAGACCATCGCCAATGGCTGCACCGAGGACGAGGCGCTGTCGGCCGCCGCCAAGGTCGCCGAGCTCCTGGATCGCCACGATCTGTCGCTCTCCGACGTCGAGCTGCGCGCCTCGCCCTGCGAACGCAGGGTTTTCGAGACCCATCGCAAGAAGCGCATTCCGCTTGACGACTGCATCGGCGCGATCGCTCAGTTCTGCGATTGCCGGGTCTGGCGGGAGAAGAACGCGGCCGGCGAGAACATCTACGTGTTCTTCGGTCTGGCTGCGGATATCGAGGTCGCGCATTACCTGGCCGAGTTGATCGACGGCGCCGTGCGCGCCGAACTCGGCCGCTTCAAGACCTCGGTCGACTACGGCAGGTTCCGGCACCAGGAGCGGCATCTGGCCAACGCCTCCTTCGCGCTCGGGATGGTGGCGTCTATCGCGGACAGGCTGGTGGCGATCAAGGCCACTCGCGATCAGGTCAACGAAAGCACTGGCCGTGGGCTGGTCGTCCTCAAGACCTCGGTGGTCGACGCAGAACTGGATAAGCTCGACCTCAAGCTCCGGACCGTGCGCAGCGCCAGCCGGATGGTGTCGATGACCGCCTATGAAGCCGGCGGCGCTGCCGGCGCGTCGCTGGCGATCAATCCGGGGCTTGGCGGGTCGCAGTCAGGTACCACTCGCAGAGGAAGTTGAGCGCGCATCGGGGCGGGGCCCGGCTTCGACCGCTACGTCTGCCTTCCTGAGCGGGCAGCACGAGCGAAGCGAAATCCTCAGCTCTTCACATTGCCGCCCTTCAGCGCATTCCACGCCGCCTTGTTCGCCTCATCGAAAGCCTTGCGGGATTCAGCGAGCGCCGCGCTCAGGACCGACCACGATTCGCTCCCGGCCTGCTTCAGCTTCTGCAGGCGCGCCTCCGCTTCGGACGCATCGGATTTCATCTGCTTGAGTGCGGCGTCGATGTCGCCGGTGTGGGCTGCGGCGACTTTGCCGGCGGCCTCGCGGAATTTGTCCGCGGCTTCGCGCCAGGCCTTGGCTTGAGCCGCGGCAACGTCCTTGAACGTCGCCTGCTGCTGCTCGAATTGTTTGCCGGCGCCCTCGAAGTAGGTTTTCACCTGGGCTTCGAATCCGGCCCATTGCTTGTCGAGGTCGGTCTTGGCGCTCGCCCAGGCGGCTTCACCTGCTTCTGCCTGGGTCTTGAGCATCGCCTTGAATTCATCACGGCGCTTGGTCAGATCCTGCAGCAGCTGATCCGTTTTGACCTTGGACTCGGCCTTGGCCTGGCCGGCCTTGACCTCGAAGGAGGCGAGGGCGGCATCCATTTCGTCGATCCGCTCCTTGGTCCAGTTCAGGTAGAAATGCACGCTGCTCTGCTCTGACATGGCGGTCTCCAATTTGCTTGCCGGAGTGACGATCCCAGAGCTCGGGCTTGCTGGTATTGACATGTCTCAATGACGTTGCGGTCTCACGCAATTGCGATTGCCGCACCGGGCAACGCCGCATCGGCGCCGGTGCAAGAGCGGAGCGCTTGGTGTCGCGTCGAGCAGCGCGCTTCTGTTCCTCGTGGAACCCATTGAGCCTTCAGCGCGTTTAGCCGCGAACGCGATTTGCGAGGTCCCCCTGCTCAAGAGTTCATCGACCCTGATCCCCGGCGACACCGTCTGGCGACGCTGCGAGGCGCGGCGCGTGGCGGTTCTCAATGATGCCGCGACCTATTTCGCGGCCCTGCGCGAGGCGCTGCTCGATGCGCAGGAGATCGTCTACATCGTGGGGTGGGATATCCATAGCGAGACCAATTTGGTCGGAGCTTCCGGGCGCGCCGAGGATGGCCTGCCGGATCAGCTCGGTCCGTTCCTGCGCGCCCTGGTTCAGCGGCGGTCGGGCTTACGGATCAACATCCTGGTCTGGGATTTCGTCTCGTTCTACGCGTCCGAACGGGAATGGAATTCCGCGGCGAAATTCACCGCCGATACCGAGGGCAGGGTCCAATTCGTCTTGGATTCCACGCTTCCGTTCGGCTCGGCGCAGCACCAGAAGATCGTCTGTATCGACGGATCATTGGCGTTCGTCGGCGGTCTGGATCTGACGATCCGGCGCTGGGACACGAGCGACCATTGCGCCGCTCTCGCCTCGCGCTGCGATCCGCAAGGCAAGCCATACCCGCCGTTTCATGACGTCCAATGCCTGGTCGACGGCGATGCAGCCGCCTCGGTATTCGAGCTCGCGGAGGCGCGGTGGCGTGCGGCAGGCCAACAGACGCATGATCGGCGCGCACTGAAGCGACTGCGCTGGCCGTCGAACGTGCCGGTCGATGCCGAGCAGATTCCGGTGGGGATCGCCCGGACCGAGGTGGTCTCCCCCGCAGGGTCGACCACCAGGGAGGTCGAACGCTCGCTGATCGCGGCGATCCGGTCGGCGACGAGGTTCATCTACATCGAGAACCAGTTCACCAGCGCCACCAGGATTGCCGAGGTGCTGGCCGAGCAGATGCAGCGCGTGCCGTCGCTTCGGGTTCTGGTCGTTGCTCCCAAATTGCATTCCTCGTGGCTGGAATCCCAGGCCATGCAGAACGGCCGTGGGGCCTTCATCGATTGCTTCAGTGAAGCGGGCGTGGCCGATCGGATCCGCTTCGTCTACCCGGTTTCGCGCGAGGGGGAGACGGAAGCGGCCGTGATGGTGCACAGCAAGCTCATGATCGTCGACGATCAGACCTTGCGGATCGGCTCGGCCAACCTGAACAACAGGTCGATGGGCGCCGACAGCGAATGTGACCTGATCTTCGAGGCCGCATCCGACGAGCATCGACAGTTCATCGCGTCGGTTCGCCGGCGCCTGATCGCTCATTTCTGCGGCCTCGACGCACGAAGCGTGACGCAGAACGACGACCATCTCTTTGCTCTCCTCGACGAGGTGTCGAAAGCCGATGGAGCGAAGACGCTGCGGGCCGTGGAGGCCGCGGTCCCGACCGGCACGCTCGCCAGCATGGTTCAGCCGGTGGCCGATCCTGAGCGGCCTCTTCATCTCGAGCGGGCGGCCTCGCGCATGTGGAGCACGAAGACGATCATCGGCATCGCAGCGATCGCCGTGGCGCTCCTTGGTCTCGCGTTGGCTTGGTCATACACATCTCTCAGCGGTTTCGCCGACACGGGGCGCATCGCGACCCTGCTGTCCGCCTATTCCCAGTCCGGCTGGGGGCCGCCGCTTGCGATCGCGGCTTTTGTCGTCGGCGGGCTCGTGGTGTTTCCGGTGCTCGTGCTCATCGCGGCAACGGCCGCTGCCCTTGGCCCCTGGTTGGGATTCGTCACGGCGACATCAGGCGTGTTGCTCAGCGCCTTCATCCTATTCGTGATCGGACGGGCCCTCGGACGAGAGCGGCTCCAGCAATTGCTCGGGCGACGCGCGGCGCGGATCCAGGACCGCGTGGTCGGGAAGGGGGTACTTGCCGTGGTCATGATCCGGATGATTCCGATCGCGCCCTTTTCGGTGGTGAATGTCGTGGCCGGCGCGAGCACGCTGCCTCTGCGTGACTTCCTGGTCGGAACCGCGCTCGGCATGACGCCAGGTATTCTCACGATGGCGGTTCTGGGTGCTCAGATCGCGGATGTCGCCCGCAATGCATCCTGGAGCAGCATGTTGCTGCTGGTGCTGGCGTTCCTGGGCTGGCTCGGCATCTGCGCGGGCGCGCAATTCGTCGCCACCTGGCTTGCCGGGAGGCGCTGATGCGCTTCATGACGTGGAATGTCCACGGCACGTTCAATCTCAATCCGAAGTTCGATCTGGAGGGCGTGTGCGCCATCATACGCAAATGGAGTCCCGACGTCGTCGCGCTTCAGGAGGTGGATTCGCGGTCGAGGACGGACGATCCGTTTACGCAGCTGGCGAGTGTCGTCGGCGATCACCGCGTTCACGCCAAGTCGATCGTGACCGAGGATGGCGACTACGGTCAGATGCTCCTGAGCCGGTTTCCGTTCACGGAGATGCCTGAAATCGTCGACGTGTCGTACCGGGAGCGCGAGCCGCGCCGGGCCATTGCCACCAGCCTGCTGACACCGGCCGGCGACGTGCGCGTGGTGGCGACGCATCTCGGCCTGAGCATTCATGAGCGCTATGCCCAGGCACAGGCCCTGGTCAGCCTCGTGAGGCCGGCAAGGACCGTCGTCCTCGGCGACTTCAACGACTGGTTTTGGGTCAAGTCGGTGCGGCGCGTGCTGGCGCAGGTTTGCCCGAACCGCACGCGCTTACGTACCTTCCCGTCGCGCGTACCCCTGATGCGGCTCGACCGGATCTATGCGACGCGCGACAGCCGGATCGGAAAGGTTTGGACCGATACGGAGGCGAGGGCGTTCTCCGACCATCTGCCCGTCATCGCAGACATCGAGATCTAGCAATGGGCTGCTGTTTTGCCCGACGGGGCAAGTCGATCGCTCGCGAGCCTTTGCAAAAACTCTTTGTTTTACAATTACATGTCTACTGTGCATGGGGTTGTTTTTCGATATTTTGTTGAGACGCATTTGGGGGAGGAGAGGAACTCTTTCCTCACCTCCGCGTTATCTCGGCATGACTGAAGACCTTTCCTTCCGACGCAAACCCCTGACCCCGGAACAGCGCCAGGCGCGCGATGCGGCACGCCGGATCGAGGCCGACAAGGCCATGCGCGACCATGAAGAGGCGCAGAAGGCGTTTTACGCCAACAAGGAGCGGCTGAAAGCCGAGCGGCTGGCGCGCGAAGCCGCGGCAGCAAAGGCCTGATCCAATGGCATTCGTGCGCGCGATGACGGTTCGTCGTGATCGCGTCGCGCTTTAGTGCCGGTTGGACATCCGCGTTGCGTTTAAAGTCAGTACGAGCGTCTGTAAGGCTCCTGCGAAGGGCCTCCGGGGCAATTGCGCCTCGATGGCTTCGGCTGCGACCCGGCAATCCTCGGCAACCTTGAGCAGCCCGCTTCGCGTGAGGTCCATGGAAAGGGCTGCCTGCTCCAGACAGACCCGCTCAAGCCGTCGAAACTCCCGCAGCTCTTTGTTCATGCGTCAGCTCTCGGTGTGCCCCAAGCCATGCGGCGCTGAGTCTGCTTAACGAATGGTAAATATCCCTCTGTCTAGCCGGCCTGGCTGGCCCGGGGATTGTGCTGGCGGTGCAACCGGGCCTGCGGCTGATCCGGCAGGCTTGACGGCGTCCAGCTTCCGCCGGAAGCTTCAAATGATCCTAAACTGACGTGAAGCCGCGGGAGACGTTCGCCCAGCCAGTCCGACCCCTATCAGCGAAAAGCGCAATGGAGCTGACCATGACCACGTTCGACAAGCGCGAGCAGGGCTTCGAGGCCAAATTTGCCCACGACGAGGAGCTCATATTCAGGGCTACGGCCCGGTCCAACAAGCTGCTCGGGCTCTGGGCCGCAAGCGAGCTTGGGCTGAGCGGCGATGCCGCGGCGAGCTACGCGACGGCGCTGGTGACGGACCATCTGCAGAACCAGACGATGAACGAGGTCGTGGAGAAGGTGTCGGGCGACCTGGCCGCCAAGGGCCTTGGGCGCGAGCAGGTCGCGCAGAAGCTTCAGGAGTGCCTGCATCAGGCGCTCGCGCAGCTCGAAGCGGATAAGCAATGAGGGACGGCGTTGCGCCTCATTCGGCGTGCTTGCGCATCCCGGACTCGCTGAGCTTGTCGACATAGGCGATGCCGAGCGCCGAGACGATGAAGGTGATGTGGATCAGCACCTGCCACATCACCCCCGTCTCGGTGTAGCCGGCGCGGTTCGAGCCGAGATTGCCGGCCTCGATGAAGGTGCGCAGCAGCGCGATCGAGGAGATGCCGATGATGGCCATCGCGAGCTTGATCTTGAGGACGCTGGCATTGACGTGGCCGAGCCATTCCGGCTCGTCCGGATGGCCCTGCAGGTCGAGCCGCGAGACGAAGGTCTCGTAGCCGCCGACGATCACCATCACGAGCAGGTTCGAGATCATCACGACGTCGATCAGCGCGAGCACGCTCATCATGATCTGCTGCTCGGTGAGATCGAGGGCGTGCCAGGAGAGGTGCCAGAGCTCCTTCAGGAACAGCGCGATGTAGACGCATTGCGCCACGATCAGTCCGAGGTAGAGCGGCAGCTGCAGCCAGCGCGAGCCGAAGATGATCATCGGCAGCAGACCGAGGCGCGGCAGGGGCGGGCGCGGTTCGATACGAGGTTCGGATTGGTGTCCAGGCTCAACCGACATTCAGGCGGCATCCTCGCAATCGCAACGATCGCTTTCATGTAGCCCGACAAGATGGCCGGCGGAAGACGTCGCGCGCCTCGCCTTCGGCGGATCGCGCCATTTCGTGTTAGCGTGCGGCGCGGCCGTCGCGTGGCGGCCCGGATCGGGAGGCGGGGAGTGATTCAGCGCGGCTTCGGCAGGTTGACGGGCGGGGTCGCGCTCGCCGGTGCGATCATGATGGGCGCCGGCGCCACGGACCTGTCGGCGACACCACTGACGCCGTTCCGCTACGAGGCGCAGGCACAGCGTCATTGTCCGCACGACAGGGTGGTCTGGCTGGATTTCCGCAAGGGCGTCTACTACCGCAAGGGTCAGAAGCGGTACGGCCAGGGATTCGACGGCAGCTTCGTCTGCCAGGCCGAGGCTCGCGACGGCCGCTACCGCCGCTCCCTGCTGGGCCTGCGTTGAGCGTCGCGTGACCCGCGCTCGCGCAACGGGCCGGTTATGTCCGGCGCGGCAGCTTCACCGGGACGTGCGGCGAGGTGCTGATGACCCGGGGGCTTCCGTCAGGATAGGTGCGGTCGCTGCGGATCAGCGATTCCAGGACCAGAAAGAATTTCTCGGCAAGCATGTGCGTCACCCCTGTCGGTGATGGCCTCTTGAAATGTAGGTCGAGGCGCCGAACGCGGGAATTCAATCAACTGAACGAGAGCGGCAGCGTCACGTGCTGCAGTCGCAGTGATGCGGTGGGTTGGAAATTCGGAAGGAGAGTGTGGCGCTCAGGCGAAGGCCAGTGCCATCAGGCTCGAGCAGAGCAGGACCAAACCGCCGGCGGTCAATGCCAGGAAGCCGTCAGAGACCAGATCATGGTTGCGCATGGGACACCTGCCGCTCTCGCCTTCGATGCTCGGCCGGATTGATTAAAATTGTCCGAACGTGCCGCCTTGAAAGAGGTGATGCTTGCCGTCTGCGCGAGTGCCGTCAGGCCCTCGTGCGGTAGCCTTCAAACGCATGGGCCAGGAAGATCCCCGCGCTTACCAGACCCATCAGTGCCGAAACCGTCTCGATCATCGTTAAATTCCAAATCCCGCCCTTGCATCCGAGAGAACGCGGGCGGCCTTGCACAGTCAAAAGAATTCCAATGAGGCCAATGACAATGGGGGTGGAGTGAGGATTCAGCGCAACAGAATCTCGGGGATGCCCCGTAGAACAACGGAAAAATGCGAACGTCCTGTTTACCATCCCGGCGGGATCGCCGCGGGCTCCCCATTTCCGCCGCGTTCGGGTTGCGTTATCCTTACTGCTTCCGAGGCGGTGGTGGGCCGGTTCGGATCAAAGGACCGAACAGGCTGCCCGTTGCACAGCGGATTGGGCAGACGTTCCGCGGAATGGTATTTGGGGCGAATGGGGATCCGACGGTCAGATTCGGTTTTGCGGGCCGCGCGCGGTGTTGCGGCGGTCGCAACCTGCATTGTGCTGGCCAATTGCGCCTCGTCCAACAAGTTCGCCAGCCGCGTCGATCCGAAATACGGCGTGTCGTCGAGCCCCCGGGTGGTGGCCTTCGGCGAGCCGGTCCCGAAGGGCGGCGGCACCTATCGCGTCGGCAAGCCCTATGTCGTGGCCGGCAAGACCTACGTGCCGGAGGAAGACGTCAATTACCGCGCCGAGGGCATGGCGTCCTGGTACGGCGATGACTTCCACGGCCGCCTGACCGCCAATGGCGAGGTGTTCGACATGACCTCGCTGACCGCGGCGCATCCGACCTTGCCGATGCCGTCCTACGCCCGGGTGACCAACATTTCGAACGGCAAGTCGCTGATCGTCCGCGTCAATGACCGCGGGCCCTATCACGGCAACCGCCTCATCGACGTCTCGAACAAGGCCGCCGAACTCCTTGAATTCAAAGGAAATGGTGTCGCCAAGGTTCGTGTCGAATATGTCGGCCGGGCGCCCCTCGAAGGCTCCGACGACCGCCAGCTTCTGGCGACCCTGCGCACCGGCGTTCCGGCGCCGTCGCCCTCGATGGTCCGGGTCGCCTCGGCAAGACCCTTCGTGCCGGAATTGCCGGGATCGAGCCGCGGAGCCATTCGCGGCGACGTGCCGATGCCGGAGGGGCGGCCCTATAATCTCGGCAACACCTCCGCCGACATGGCCTCGCTCAACGCGACCTCGGAGATGTCGGCCTCGAGCCGCGGCCGGGGCCGGGCGCTCCAGAACGTCCGCAGCGTGTCCTACGATGCGGACGGCCGCTATGCCGCCGAGCGCGCGTCCTCATCCGCCGACGGCGCCGCCGAGGCCCGCAGCATCCTGAGCGGCCGCGGGCTCTACTAGGTCCCGTTCTCCTTCAGGAACTTCACCAGGGCCGCGTTCACCTCGTCGGGCCGTTCCTGCTGCACCCAATGGCCGGCGCCCTCGATGATCAGCTTTTGCTTCAGGTTCGGCAGCACGCGCTCGAGCTCGTTGACGCGCTTGGCGCCGATCAAGCCGGTGATGACGGCGTCCCGGGAGCCGGCAATGAACAGCGAGGGCTGACGGATCTGTGCGTCCTGCCAGGGCGCCGTCAGCTCCCAATTGCGGTCGATGTTGCGGTACCAGTTCAGCCCGCCGCGAAAGCCTGATTTGCGGAAGCTCTCGGTGAAATAGGCCAGGTCCGCCTCGCTGAGCCATGCGGGCAGGGGCTCCTCGATGGTCGCGTGGCTGAGGAAGCCTTGGCCCTCCTGCACGAACATGGCAGCGGAGGGATCGGCAAGGCCTCGCCCACCAAGCACGATGCGCATGGTGCGGGCGACGTCGCGCTCGAGCTCGGCCTCGGCGATGCCGGGGGCCTGGAAGTACTGCCAGTAGAAATTGGTGACGCCGCCCTGGCGCAACAGGTCGAGCGGCTTGCCGCGGCCGCGGAATGGCGGCGGCACGCTCAGGCCCGCGACCGCCGTGAAGATGTCGGGCCGGAACAGCGCCGCGTGCCAGGCGACCGGCGCGCCCCAATCGTGGCCGACCACCATCGCCCTGGTTTCGCCGAGTGCCTGCACCAGGCCGACGATGTCGCCGACCGTGTCGAAGATCGAGTAGGCGGCAATGTCAGGCGGCGCCGCGCTCTGACCGTAGCCACGCATGTCGGGGGCGACGACGTGAAACCCGGCGTCCGCCAGCGCCGGGATCTGGTGGCGCCAAGAGTAGGAGAGCTCCGGCCAGCCATGGCACAGCACCACCAGCGGACCCTGGCCGGCTTCGCGGATGAACAGGTCGATGCCGTTGGCCTTGATCACGCGGGTGGAGGACATCGCTTTTCCGCCTTGTTTCAGGGGTTTGGTCGAGAAACATGAGGTGCCACGATAGGGGCGCGGCGAGAATCGTGCAATCTCTGCACAGGCGCCCAACCTCGCGTTGTTCGCGCCAATTCCAGCTGTTAGAACGCTGCTCTCAGGGCTTGGCCATGGCAAACCGTCTTCCTTCGCACCGTCGCACCCGGTTTACCGCCGGAGCGCTGGCGCGCGGCCTGATCGCGGCGGTTCTGGTGGCAAGCATCGGTTGGGGCGGGGCGCTTTGGGCCGCCAACCAGAGCGTTCAGGGCGCGAAGAAAACGGAGGATGCCGGCTTCGATGGCGATGCCCCGACCGCGATCCTGATCGAAGCCTCCAGTGGCAGCGTGCTGTTCGAGAAGAACGCCGACGAGCTGCGCGCGCCCTCCAGCATGATGAAGCTGATGACCGCGGAGGTCGTCTTCAACGCCATCAAGAAGGGCGACATCAAGCTCACGGACGAATACCGGATCAGCGAGAACGCCTGGCGCCGGGGCGGCGCACCCTCGGGCGGCTCGACCATGTTCGCCGCCATCAACAGCAAGGTCTCGGTCGACGATCTCCTGCATGGCGCGATCATCCAGAGCGGTAACGACGCCTGCATCGCACTGGCCGAAGCCATGGCGGGCAACGAGAAGATCTTCGCGGCCGACTTCATGACCAAGCGCGCCCGCGAGCTCGGCATGACCAGATCGACTTTCGGCAACTCCAACGGGTTGCCCGACCCCGGCAACAAGATGACGGTACGCGAGCTCGGAATCCTCGCCCGGCACATCATCCTGGACTTTCCGGAGTTCTACAAACTGTTCGGCGAGAAGGAGTACACCTGGAACAAGATCCGCCAGCCCAACCGCAATCCGCTGCTCAATTCGATGGAGGGCGCTGACGGCCTCAAGACCGGCTACACCAAGGAAGGCGGCTACGGCATGGTCGGCTCGGCCGTGCAGAACGGCACGCGCCTGATCGTCGTCATCAACGGGCTGGAAGATCCCGAGGATCGCGCCACGGAAGCCAAGAAGATGCTGGAATGGGGGTTCCGCAATTTCGAGACCCGCACGCTGATCGCGGCCGACCAGCCCGTCGGCTATGCCAAGGTGTTCGGTGGCGAGAGCCGCTCGGTGAAGCTCGTCGCCAAGACTGCTGTGAAGGTGATGGTGCACAAGAACGGCAGCGACAAGCTGATCGCGCGCATCGTCTATAGCGGCCCTGTGCGGGCGCCGGTCGAGGCCGGCCAGCGGGTCGGTGTGGTCAGGGTCTGGCGGAGCGGCAACATCGCGGTGGAGACGCCGGTCTATGCGGCCGAAGCGATCGGCACCGGCTCGACCGTGCGCCGGGCGATCGACGGTGCCAGCGAGCTCGTGATCGGCATGTTCCGCGCAGGCGCCGAGAAGCTCTGATCATGAGTGACAGCGCGGCACAGCGGCCGTCCGGACGCGGACGCTTCATCACCTTTGAAGGCGGTGAGGGCGCCGGCAAATCGACCCAGATCAAGAAACTCGCCGACCGCCTCAAGGCGGCCAAGCTGCGCATCCGCGTCACGCGTGAGCCGGGCGGCTCGCCGGGCGCAGAGATCATGCGTCATCTGGTGTTGTCGGGCATGGGCAGGCTGCTCGGCCCCGAGGCGGAGACGCTGCTGTTTGCCGCCGCGCGCGATGACCATGTCCGCACCGTGATCCTGCCTGCGCTCAACCAGGGCACCTGGGTGCTGTGCGACCGTTTCGCCGACTCGACGCGGGCCTATCAGGGCAGCCTCGGCCGCGTCCCGGCCGGGCTGATCAACGCGATGCAGCGGGTGACGATCGGCGATCTCAAGCCGGACCTTACCATCATCCTCGATTTGCCTGTCGAGATCGGCCTGCAGCGCGCAGCCGCGCGCCGCGGCAACGGCACGCCCGACCGGTTCGAGAGCGAGCAGCTCAGTTTCCATCAGGGCCTGCGCGAAGCCTATCGCAAGATCGCTGCGGACGAGCCCGCACGCTGCGTGCTGATCGACGCCAATTCCGATCCCGACACGGTCGCAGGCCGCATCTGGACGGCGCTGCGCGATCGCCTGCTTCCGACGCCCGCCTCGGTGGTGTCCGCATGAGCCCGCGTCAGGCCGAGCGCGACAGCGCCATTCCGCATCCGCGCGAGACCAGTCGTCTGTTCGGCCATCGTGAGGCCGAGGCAGCGCTGCTGACGGCCTATCGCAGCGGGCGGATTCCGCATGCCTGGCTGATCGGCGGGGCCCAGGGGATCGGCAAGGCGACGCTGGCCTATCGCATGGCGCGCTTCGTGCTGGCCCATGGCCAGCCACTGGCGGAAGCCGTGCAGCGCGCCGAGGATCTCGCGATCGATCCCGACGACCCCGTGGCGCGGCAGGTTGCGGCGAGCTCGCATGGCGGCCTGCTGACGCTGGAGCGTACCGCCAACGATCGCGGCGTGATGCGCACCGTGATCACCGTGGACGAGACGCGCGAGACGATCGGCTTCTTCGGCTCGACCGCGGCGGCCGAGGGCTGGCGCGTCTGCATCGTCGACACCGTGGACGAGCTCAACCCGAATGCGGCCAATGCGCTCCTGAAGATCCTGGAGGAGCCGCCGCAGCAGTCGTTGTTCCTGCTGGTGAGCCACGCGCCCGCGCGCGTGCTTACCACGATCCAGTCGCGCTGTCGCAAGCTCCGCCTGCGGCCGCTCGCAACGGACGATGTGATCGGGGCTGCCGCTGCGGCGGCCGAGCTCGATCCGAACGATCCTGCGCTGCGCGAGGCGGCGGAAGCTTCGGAAGGGAGCGTTGCACGCGCCCTGACGCTGCTCGGCGGCGACGCGCTGAAGCTCCAGCAACGCACGGCGGCGCTGCTTGCGCGCCTGCCGCAGGTCGATCCGCGCGAGTTGCACACGCTCGGGGATTCACTCGGCACCAGCGACCGCGTCGCGCTCGCGGCCTTTATCGACGGCATCGATCGCTGGATCGCCGAACGCCTGCATGCAGACGAGGCCAATGCCAACCAGAACCTGCCGCGCCTTGCGCGCTTAAGCGAGGTATGGGAAAAGATCGTCCGCGCCGCGCGCGACACCGAAACCTACAATCTGGAGCGCAAGCCCTTGGTTTTCTCGGTGTTCGGCTGGCTGGCGGACGCAACGCGCTAGGCGCAGATTCGATTCAAAAAATTCGAGAAGCCGTAAAGGAATTCGTCGTGGCAACGCGAGCTAAGAAAACCGCCAAGGGCAAGAAGGCTGCGAAGAAGGCGGCCAAGAAGACTGCCAAGAAAGCCACGAAGAAGGCTGTGAAGGCGCTTGCGCGCAAAGCTGCGAAGAAGGTCAAGACGACCAAAAAGGCCACCACTGCAAGAGGCGGACAAAAGGGCGCGGCGAAACCGGCAAAGAAGGCTGCGAAGAAGCAAGTCATCGCTAAAAAGGCTTCGAAGAAAGCAGCCGCCAAAAGGCCCGCCAAGGCCCCTGCGAAGAAAGCAGCCAAGAAGGCCGCAGCGCCGGCCATCGTCCCCGCGCCGGCTCCCGTCGTCGCTCCGACGAAGGCTGTAAAGCCCAAGGTCTCTAAACCCAAGGCCCCGCCTGCGCCAAAGCCCGCGGCAGCTCCACAAGCCGCGGCGCCGGCTGCCGCCCCCGCGCGCGACAACGTCTTCTACATCACGACCGCGATCGCCTATCCCAACGGCAGCCCGCATATCGGCCACGCCTATGAGGCGATCGCGACCGACGTGCTGGCGCGCTTCGCGCGGCTCGACGGCAAGGACGTGTTCTTCCTGACCGGCACCGACGAGCACGGTCAAAAGATGGTTCAGACGGCGGCCGGCGAAGGCATGTCCGCAGCAGTCCTCGCAACCCGCAATGCCGGCCGCTTCAAGGAGATGGACGAGCGTCTGAACGTGTCGTTCGACCGCTTCATCCGCACCACCGAGGAGCAGCACCACCGCTCCAGCCAGGAGATCTGGCGTCGCATGGAAGCGAACGGCGACATCTATGCCGACACCTATGCAGGCTGGTACTCGGTCCGCGACGAAGCCTATTACGCCGAGGACGAGACACGCCTGAACGACGATGGCGTGCGTCTGGGTCCGCAGGGCACACCGGTCGAATGGGTCGAGGAGAAGAGCTACTTCTTCCGCCTCTCGGCCTACCAGGACAAGTTGCTGAAGCTCTACGCGGATCACCCTGATTTCATCGGGCCGGATTCCCGCAAGAACGAGGTCGTGAGCTTCGTCAAGGGCGGTCTGCGCGACCTCTCGATCTCGCGCACGACGTTCGATTGGGGCGTGAAAGTGCCCGGCGACGAAGAGCACGTGATGTATGTCTGGGTCGACGCGCTGACCAACTACATCACCGGCGTCGGCTTCCCCGATGAGCGCGACAAGAACTGGCGCTACTGGCCGGCCGATGTGCACATCATCGGCAAAGACATCATCCGTTTCCACGCGGTATATTGGCCCGCGTTCCTGATCTCGGCCGGGATTCCGCTGCCGAAGCGGGTCTATGCTCACGGCTTCCTGTTCAACAGGGGCGAGAAGATGTCGAAGTCGGTCGGCAACGTCGTCGATCCCTTCAATCTCGCCGATCAGTACGGCGTCGACCAGATGCGCTATTTCTTCCTGCGCGAGGTGCCGTTCGGCCAGGACGGCAACTACAATCACGAGGCCATCGTCGCGCGGATCAATGCCGACCTCGCCAACGACCTCGGCAATCTCGCACAGCGCTCGTTGTCGATGATCGCAAAACAGCTCGGCGGCGTGCTGCCGGAGCCCGGCGAGTTCAGTGACAACGACAAGGCGATCCTGGCGATGGCCGACGGCATGGTCGCCGCCTCGCGCGAAGCCATGGCAACGCAGCAGATCCATCACTGGCTGAATGCGGTCTGGGCCGTTGTCGCGGAGGCCAATCGTTATTTCGCCGGCGAGGCACCGTGGGCGCTCGCCAAGACCGATCCTGCGAGGCAGAAGACGGTGCTCTACGTCACCGCCGAAGTCGTGCGCCAGATCGCGATCCTGGCTCAGCCCGCGATGCCGGCCGCTTCCGGCAAGCTGCTCGACAGCCTCGGCATCCCCGAAGCCGAGCGCACCTTCGCCATGCTCGGCGGGGACAAGCGGATCGTACCGGGATCGACGCTGCCGGCCCCGACGCCGGCATTCCCGCGCTACATCGAGCCGGCGGCCTAGACGCCGATCGGCGCCTCCGCGTCTGGTTACCGTGCTCGCGCTCGCCCTTGAAGGGGCAGCGCGGGTTGCGCATATCCGGGTAATCCCGCGCCGACCGCCTCGGATGGGTATCCGGATCGGCGACGAGTCGCGGGGCCTCGCTACGCAGGCGACTTGATTGGAGTCATTGATCCGGATCAATGCAAACGATGAGCCGGACTCTGCTTTTCGCACCTAGGAACAATAGGTGTGAATTGAACCCACCGGACATCGAAGACGCCGGCAAGCCGCCAGCAAGACCCGGAACGTCGCCCAGGCTCGGATTGCGGCAGCGATTGCGTAACCTGAGATTGAGGAAGGGGGCCGCACCGCGAGACCGGACAGTGGCCGATCTGCGTGCGAGCGAAGCAAGGTTCAAAGGCGTTCTGGCGGCCAGTCCGGACGCCGTCATCATGATCGACGACGCCGGCCTGATCGAGTTTGCCAGCGACCGGGTCACGGACATTTTCGGATATGCGCCTGGCGAGCTGGTCGACAAGCCGATCGAATTGCTGATCCCGGAACGATTTCGCGGCGCCCACGCCGAACAGGTCAAAGCCTATTTCAGGAAGCCGACGACCCGGATGATGGGTGGTGGATTGCGGCTGTGGGGCCGTCGCAAGGACGCCGCCGAATTTCCGGCAGAGATCAGCCTCAGTCCGATTGCCGTAGCGGGACGGCACGCTGCAATCGCAGCCGTGAGGGACGTTTCGAGCCGCACGGCCCTCGAGGTGCTCCAGCAGGAAGCTGCGCAAGCCTTGCGCGAGAGCGAGGAGCGGCTGAGATACTTCATCAAATACTCTCCCGCCGCAATTGCCATGCTCGACAAGGAGCTGCGCTACCTCGTCTACAGCGATCGCTGGCTTGTCGATTATGATCTCGCCGGGCGCGACCTGCACGGGCTTTCACATTACGAGGTCTTTCCCGAAGTTCCGGAGCGCTGGCGCACGATTCATCGCCGCGCCCTTGCTGGCGAGACGCTGCATGCCGATGAGGACTCGTTCAAGAGAACCGACGGACGGCTGCAATGGCTGCGCTGGGAGGTCCGCCCCTGGTTCGATGCGCTCGGCAACATCGGCGGCGTTGTCTTCCTGACGGAAGACATCACGGACCGCAAGCGGATGGAAGCGCAACTGGCGCAGGCGCAGAAGATGGAGGCGATCGGGCAACTGACCGGCGGCGTCGCCCACGACTTCAACAATCTGCTGACGGTCATCCTCGGCAACGCGGAAGTCCTTTTGGACGAGATGAAAGGCGATGATCAGAACCGCAAGCTGGTCGAGCCGATCGTCGCCGCCGCCGAGCGCGGTGCGAGCCTGACACAGCTGATGCTCGCCTACGCCCGTCGCCAGGCGCTCGAGCCGAGCACGTTCGACCTGAACGAGGTCGTGACGCGGATGAATGCGCTGCTGCGGCGTACGATCGGCGAGAATGTCGAAGTCGAACTGCGGCTTGAAAAATCGCTGTGGAGCGTGACGGCCGACATCCGCCAAATGGAGACCGCCATTCTCAACATCGTGCTGAATGCGCGCGATGCGATGCCCCAAGGGGGCAAGCTGACGGTCGAGACCGCCAATGTCGATCTCTCGGGGGACTATGCCGCGCAAAATGTCGAGGTCAATCCGGGCCATTACGTCATGATGGCCTTGTCCGATACGGGAACCGGCATAGCGCCGGCGATGCGTGACCGCATCTTCGAGCCGTTCTTCACGACCAAGCCGGTCGGCAAGGGGACGGGACTTGGGCTCAGCATGGTGTACGGCTTCGTCAAGCAGACCGGCGGGCATATCCAGGTCTACAGCGAAGTCGGGCTTGGCACCTGCATCAAGATCTATCTGCCGCGCGCGGAAGCCGGTGCCGCGGTTCATGCTCCGTCCGCGCGGGCTCCATTGGCCGCTGCCACCGGCGCCGAATCGATCCTCGTGGTCGAGGACGATCCCCATGTGCGGACATTCGCGGTCGCGCAATTACGCCGGCTGGGCTATCGCGTGACCGAGGCCGGCGACGGTCCGTCCGCCCTGCAGGAGGTGGCGCGTTCCGGCGTGCCCGATCTGCTGTTCACGGATGTCGTGATGCCGGGGGGCATGACCGGGAAGCAACTTGCGGAGCGGATCGCGCAGATGGCCCCGGGGATCAGGGTTCTGTTCACCTCGGGTTACACCGAAAACTCGATCGTCCATCATGGACGGCTCGACCCTGGAGTGCATCTTCTGCAGAAGCCCTACAGGAGCGACAAGCTGGCGCAGAAGGTGCGCGAGGTTCTGGACCTCTGACGTCCCGCCATCACATGACAGTCATGCTGGCACTGACCTATGCGGGAATCGGCGTGGTGCGAGGTCGCCGGTCCCGTTGACGTCTCCTCGCGCCCGCCCTACCTGTGGAGGGAGAGGGACCGTCAACAGGCGTTCGGTGCCGTCGAAGGTCGCAACTGCAGGTGCGGCCGCCCTCAGGTTTCTTGGAAGGCGACACTCGGGAATGCTGGTCGACAGCCACTGCCATTTGGATTTTCCGGACTTTGCTGATGATCTCGACGGGATCGTGTCGCGGGCGCGTGCGGCCGGCATCGGCCGCATGGTCACGATCTCGACGCGGGTGCGAAAGCTGAACCAGCTTCTCGCCATTGCCGAGCGGTTCGACGACGTTTACTGCTCGGTCGGCACTCATCCGCACAATGCGGATGAGGAGGACGGCATCGCGCCGGACGAGCTGGTTGCGTTGACGGCGCATCCCAAGGTCGTCGCGCTCGGCGAGGCGGGGCTCGACTATTTCTACGACAACGGCTCGCCGGAGGCACAGGCGAGGGGCTTTCGCGCCCATATCGCCGCCGCCCGTGCCACCGGCCTGCCGCTGGTGATCCACACCCGCGAAGCCGACGAGGACTGCGCCCGCATCCTGGAGGACGAGGCGGCAAAGGGATCGTTTCGCGCCGTGCTGCATTGTTACACGGGCGGTCGCGAGCTGGCGCTGAAGGCGGTGTCACTCGGGCTCTATGTCGGCTTCACGGGAATCCTGACCTTCAAGAAGTCGGAAGCCTTGCGCGCGCTTGCGGCCGAATTGCCATCCGATCGCATCCTGGTCGAAACGGACTCGCCCTATCTTGCGCCGGGCAAGTTCCGCGGCAAACGCAACGAGCCGGCCTATGTGGTCGAGGTCGCAAAGGTGCTGGCCGAGACGCGTGGCGTGTCGCTCGATGAAGTCTCGCGTCAGACCACCGAGAATTTCTTCCGCCTGTTCTCGAAGGTGAAAGCTTGAAATTGGGAGCTGCATGACGCTGACGCTGACGATCCTGGGCTGCGGCTCCTCCGCCGGTGTACCGCGCCCGGCGCTCGGCTGGGGCGCCTGCGATCCCAACAATCCCCGGAATCGCCGTCGCCGCTGCTCGCTGCTGGTGGAGCGGAGCTCCGAGCACGGCACCACACGCATCGTGATCGACACCTCGCCGGATCTGCGCGAGCAATTGCTCGCGACCAATGTCGACCACATCGACGCGGTGTTCCTGACGCACGAGCACGCCGACCAGACCCACGGCATGGACGATCTGCGTTCGGTCGTGATGCATATGCGCCGCCGTATCCCGACCTACTTCAACCAGTCGACCGCCAAGGACATCATGGCGCGGTTTTCCTATTGCTTCATTTCGCCGGAGGGCAGCGACTACCCGCCGATCCTGACGCGGCATTCGATCGAGGCAGGCGAAAGCCAGATCATCCTGGGGAAGGGCGGTGCGGTGACGATGACGGCCTTCCTGGTCCAGCACGGCGCCATTCCCGCGCTCGGCTATCGCATCGGCGATGCCGCCTACACGCCCGACCTCAACGATATCCCGCGCGAGAGCTGGGGCGCATTGGAGAATCTCGATCTCTGGATCGTCGACGGCCTGCGCTACACCAACCATGTCAGCCATTTCAGCATCAACGACGCGCTGTCCTGGATCGAACGGTTCAAGCCGAAACGTGCCGTCATCACCAACATGACCGCCGACGTCGATTACGAGGTCATCAGGCAGTCGCTCCCCGCCGGCGTGGTGCCGGCCTATGACGGGCTGCGGCTGGAGACGCACTGAACCTGCGGTAGAAATTCCGCCGCACCGCAGGCATAGTCCTTGCTTGCATCGGCCCCATCATGTTGATCTAACGTCTGAAAGACAGGCGTTGGCCAAGGGCGATATTGAGGCAGGATCGGCGGCGAGCGATATGTGATCGCCGGGCCGGCTGAAACGCCTCGTGTGATGATGGGGATGGTGTGGCAGGGGACGACGTAAAGGCTGGGGGACTGGTGCGCCGCGCTCTGGACCTCCTTTATCTTGGAGCAGGCTACGCCGCCGGCGTCTTCCTGGTTGCGATCTTCGCAATCATGATGGTCATGTCGGTCGGGCGCCAGTTTGCGGTCAACATTCCCGCCGGTGACGATTTCGCGTCCTGGTGCATGGCCGCGATGGCGTTCCTCGGCCTTGCCCACACGTTCAAGCGCGGAGAGATGATCCGCGTCGGCCTGCTGCTCGAACGTCTGCACGGGCGGACCAAGCAGATCGCGGAGATCGTGGCGCTCGGTATCGCCACCGCCTTCATTCTCTATTTCACCCGCTATGCCGCGCAGATGACCTACGATTCCTGGCGCTTCAACGATGTGGCGCAGGGTGTGGTCGCGCTTCCGCTCTGGATTCCGCAGCTCGGTTTCGCCGGCGGTCTTGCGATCCTGTCGATCGCACTCGTCGATGAAATGATCAGCGTCGTCAGTGGCAACCGGCCGAGCTACGAGCAGGGTTCGCCGGACGAGACGCCGGAGGAATTCGTCGAACGCATCTCGCAGGGCGGCGGAGGTTGACCATGGCCAATCTCGGCATGATCGAGCTCTCCTTCATCCTGCTCGGCGTCATGATCCTGCTGCTGGGAAGCGGCGTTTGGATCGCGGTTTCGCTAGGGCTCGTCGGCTTCGTGGCGATGGCGCTGACGACCAGCCTGCCGCTCGGCGCCGTGCTCGCCACCACGACCTGGAGCGCAAGCTCGTCGTGGACGCTGGCCGCGCTGCCGCTGTTCATCTGGATGGGGGAGATCCTCTTCCGCACCAAATTGTCGGAAGAGATGTTCCGGGGATTGTCGCCATGGGTCCAGTGGCTGCCCGGGCGCCTGACGCATGTCAACGTGATCGGCTGCGGCATCTTCGCGGCGGTCTCGGGCTCGTCGGCCGCAACCTGCGCAACGATCGGCAAGATCGCGCTGCCCGAACTCGACAAGCGTGGCTACGACAAAGGCTTGAGCCTGGGTTCGCTCGCAGGCTCGGGGACGCTCGGGCTCCTGATCCCGCCCTCGATTCCCATGGTGGTCTACGCCGTCACGGCGAATGTCTCCGTGCTTCAGGTCTTCCTCGGCGGCTTCCTGCCGGGCGTGCTCGTGATGGTGCTTTATTCGGGCTACATCATCATCTGGTCGCTGCTCAATCCCAACAAGGTTCCGCCGCGCGATCCCCCGATGCCGTTCCGGCAGAAGCTGCGCGAGTCGGCGCGGCTTGCGCCCTGTCTGCTGCTGATCCTGGCGGTCTTTCTATCGCTCGTGCTAGGCTTTGCGACAGCGACCGAATGCGCCGCATGGGGAGTTACCGGCTCGCTGCTGCTGGCGTGGTGGAGCCGCACGCTCACGCGCAAGAACTTCCTCGAAAGCATCATGAGCGCGACGCGCCTGACCTGCATGATCATGCTGATCCTGGCAGGCGCGGCCTACACCACGGCGGCGATGGCATATACGGGTATTCCGGCCGCACTCGCTACCTGGGTCCAGGGGCAGCAGCTGACCCCGAGCATGCTCGCGCTTTACTTGAGCATCATGTACATCATCCTCGGCTGCCTGATCGACGGCATCTCGATGATCGTGCTGACCGCCGTCATCGTGCTGCCGATGGTCAGGCAGGCCGGTCTCGACCTGGTCTGGTTCGGCGTCTATCTCATCATCCATGTCGAGATGGCGCAGATCACGCCGCCGGTTGGCTTCAATCTCTTCGTGCTGCAGAACATGAGCGGGCGCGACACCTTCACCGTCGCGCGCGCGGCGTTTCCGTTCTTCGTCCTGCTGCTCGCCTCCGTGTTCATCATCACGGAGTATCCGCAGATCGTGATGTTCCTGCCCAAGCTCGCTTTCCCAGACTGAGCGTATTCAAATTGACAGTGAGGAGAAGTCCGATGATCTCTCGTTTATTCCGCGCATCGCTGATCGCGGGTGTCGTGGCGGCTGCAACGCCCGCCCTGGCCCAAACCAAATGGAATCTGCCGGCCGGGTATCCTGCGGATAACCCGCACTCTGAAAACCTGGTCGCCTTCGCCAAGGACGTCGAAGCCGCGACGTCCGGAAAGCTCCAGATTACGGTGCATCCCGGCGCCTCGCTGTTCAAGGCGCCGGACATCAAGCGCGCCGTGGTGACCGGGCAGGCGCAGATGGGTGAGGTGCTGCTCTCGATCCACGAGAACGAGGACCCGCTGTTCGGCATCGACGTCGTGCCGTTCCTGGCGACCAGCTTCCCGGACGCGATGAAGCTGTATCAGGCCTCCAAGCCTGCGATCGCCAAGAAGCTCGACGCGCAAGGTCTCAAGCTGCTGTTCGTCGTGCCGTGGGCGCCGCAAGGCGTCTATGTCAACAAGCCGCTCGCCACGATCGAGGACATGAAGGGTCTGAAATGGCGAGCCTATAACGTCGGAACCGCGCGCATCGGCGAGCTGGTCGGCGCGCAGTCGGTCACGATCCAGGCGGCCGAACTGCCGCAGGCGCTTGCGACCGGTGTCGTGAATTCCTTCATGTCGTCGGGCGGCACGGGCTACGACGCGAAGGCCTGGGAGTCGCTCAAATATTTCTATGACGTGCAGGCCTGGATTCCCAAGGACTACACGTTCGTCAACAAGGCTGCGTTCGAGGCGCTCGACAAGCCGACCCAGGAGGCCATCTTGAAGGCCGCTGCGACGGCGGAAACCCGCGGCTGGAAGGCCTGGCAGGACAAGAGCACCTGGTACATCGACCAGCTCAAGGCCAAAGGCATGACCGTCGAGCCGCCGAGCCCGGCGCTCAAGGCCGGCTTCCAGAAAATCGGCGAACAGCTCACGGCCGATTGGCTCAAGAAGGCCGGGGCGGACGGCCAGGCGATCGTCGACGCCTACAAGAAGATGTAAAGACGGGCCGCCTTTCGCCCGGCTCCTTCCGGAGCCGGCGGAAGTTGGTCCTTCGATTTCGAGGCGGGGTCACCAGGCGTAACGCAGCGTGGCCCTGCCGGTGTAGGAGCGCACCAGCTCCGACACTTCGCTGTCAAAATTGGCCGTGGCGGACCAGCCGTTGAGGTCGCGCAACTCGATCGCAACGCCTGCCAGCGCCGCGTTCGGCGCCAAGGCCGCACTGCTGGCGACAAATCCCTGGCCCGGCAAGGCCTGGAACGCCGCCGGAACAGATTGCCCCGCACTGAAATCATGCGCCCAGGCGAGCCGTCCGCGCAGGTTCAGCACGCTGCCGAACAATGCAAGCGACGTGCTCGTGCGAAGGCCGAGCTCGGTGCGGCTGTCGGTGAAGCCAGTGCTACTGCTACCGGGCGCTGCCGCGAACCTGTCGGCTCCCGAGGCGGCCGGCTGTGCCGCAGTGGAGGGCAGGTGGAAGCTGGTGATCTGCGCGGCCGCATAGGGCGTGATGCCAAGCCAGCGCACGGCGACACGATAACCACCTTCGAGGCGGCCGGAATAGGCGTTGGCGTTGATCGCCGCGTTGAGCGGGTCCGTGCCGGCCGGCGTAACCTGATAGTCGCCGGTGATGGCCTGCCAGCCATAGGCGAGCGCGGTGGTGACATAGGCCGATCCGACCGCGTGCCTGACGAAGCCGCCAGCCTGAAACAGGTCGGAGCGGCCGCTCGAGAAGCTATTGGCAAAGCCGGTGCCGCCGCCGGCGAGGGCAAAGCCCATGCGCGTCTGCGGCGAGAGTGCATAGTCCGCCCCGGCCACCGTGCCAAAACTCCGGCTGGCCGATCCGCTGCCGCCGGTCGACACCTGCGAGCCGCCGAAGCCGGCTGCCCAGACGCGCCATTGCGGTGCCGCAAGCGAGGGTTTTCCGTAGATCGCTCCATAGGCCTCGCGTCCGATCCCGCCATGCGTCGGCTCGTTGCCGATGTCGGCGTAGGCCGCGAGTTCTGCATCGACGCCGGCGGGTCCGACGCCGCGCCCATCGATGGCGGGATCGAGCAGGGTCTGCGTGAATTGCGTCATCGCCAGAAATGTCGCCTGGGCCGTCTCCGGTTGCGCGGTCCGGTCCGCCCCGCCGCCAAAGGCCTGCTGCGGACCGAAGCGCGCTGCGCCGGCGAAGCCAGGCGGCTCGCCATTCCAGCCAAAGGCCGCCTGCATGCCGCCACCGCCGCCATTGCCGAACGCTGCGCCCGGGAGGGCCGCCGGCGGGCCGCCATAGGGGCCCGCGAGACTGTTGAAGCCCTGGGCAGTCTGACCTCCAGGTCCAAACCCCTGCGCGCCGGCAAACGCACCGAACTCGCGCGCCGTCTGTGCTGCGGCAGCCTCCGGCAACAGCAGGCCGGCCGCCAATAGCAGCAGCGCCAGACGCACACGCACGTCCGTGCTCACGACACCAACCGCATGAAGCGCCCCAACCGCACCGGTCGCCAGCCGCGCAGCCCGCGCGGCGAATCATCTGGAATCAGCGATTCCGGTGAAGTGGAATCGTAAATGCGTCTCTAACGTTTTCCAATCTTTTCCTGCCGTGTCCCGATATCGCCGTAGGCCCGTAAACGATTTCGGGCGACGCACCTTTGCCGCGGACATGCAGCTTGTGTTTCTGATTGTGTCTGAGCTCGGACTGAGCTCAGGCCGTGATCGCCTTCGCCGACCCGACCTCGCTGCGCAACAGGAATTTCTGGATCTTGCCGGTCGAGGTCTTCGGAATCGGTCCGAACACGACGGCCTTCGGCGTCTTGAAGCCCGACATGTGGCTGCGGCAGAAGGCGATGATGTCGGCTTCGCTGGCGCTGACGCCGTCCTTCAGCTCGACGAAGGCGCAAGGCACTTCGCCCCATTTCGGATCGGGTTTTGCGACCACGGCGGCGAACAGCACGGCCGGGTGCTTGTAGAGAATATCCTCGACCTCGACCGAGGAGATGTTCTCGCCGCCGGAGATGATGATGTCCTTGGAGCGGTCCTTGATGATGACATAGCCGTGCTCGTCGAGCACGCCGAGATCGCCGGTATGAAACCAGCCGCCTTCGAAGGCTTCCCGCGTAGCCTTGTCGTTCTTCAGATAGCCCTTCATCACGATGTTGCCGCGGAACATGACCTCGCCGATGGTCTCGCCGTCGCGCGGCACCTCCTGCATGGTCTGCGGATTGATGACGGTGACGCGCTCCTCGAGCGGGTAGGGCACGCCCTGCCGGCGCTTCATGCGCGCGCGCTCGGCCGCCGGAAGCTCGTCCCAGCCAGGCTGCTCGGCGCAAACGGAGGCGGGGCCGTAGACCTCGGTCAGGCCGTAGACATGGGTCAGCTTGATGCCGATGCTTTCGGCGCCTTCCAGCACCGCCACCGGCGGCGCGGCGCCGGCGATCAGGCCGACGACGCGGCGCGCGGCATTGCCCTTCGGCGCATCGGGCGCGTTGATCAGCGTGTTGTAGACGATCGGCGCGCCGCACATGTGGGTGACGCCGTGCGCCTTGATCAGCTCGAAGATCCTGGTCGGCTCGACCTTGCGCAGGCAGACATTGATGCCGGCGGCGGCCGCGATGGTCCAGGGAAAGCACCAGCCGTTGCAGTGGAACATCGGCAGCGTCCAGAGATAGACCGGATGCTGGCCGAGATTGCCGGCGAGGATGTTGCTGACGGCGTTGAGGTAGGCGCCGCGATGATGGGTGACGACGCCCTTGGGATTGCCCGTCGTGCCCGAGGTGTAGCTCAGCGCGATCGCGTCCCATTCGTCCTTCGGCGGGATCGCCGCGAAGCTCGGGTCGCCTTGAGCGACGGCCGCTTCATATTCGATCTCGCCGATACGGCTGCCGCCCTTGAACGAGGCGTCGTCGACATCGACCACGAACGGCTTCGGGCCCGTCATCTGCGCCAGCGCATCGGTAATGACGCCGGAGAATTCCGGATCGACCAGGATGATCTTCGCGCCGCCATGGTCGAGCTGGAACGCGATCGAGGGCGCGTCGAGGCGGATGTTCAGCGCGTTGAGCACGGCGCCCGCCATCGGCACGGCGAAGTGCGCCTCGTTCATCGCCGGGATGTTCGGCAGCATCGCCGCGACCGTGTCGCCGACGCCGATGCCCTTGCCGGCGAGCCAGGACGCAAAGCGCCTGCAGCGCTCATAGGTCTGCGCCCAGGTGAAGCTGCGGCCCTCGTAGACCGTGCTGACGTGATCGGGATAGACGGCTGCGCTGCGCGCGAGGAAGCTCAGCGGGCTCAGCGGAACGTAATTGGCGGGGGTCTTGTCGAGGCCGATATCGTACTGGTTCTGCCGCTCACTCATCGACACCCTCCGTCAAAACGCCTCAAAGGAATCCAATCGAGATCCAGGGGAAGATCGCGACGACGATCAATCCCACCAGCAGCGCCAGCAGATAGCCCCAGATCGGCCGGATGCCCTCGGCCGGATCGACGCGCCCGATGGCGCACGCGGCATAATAGCCGACGCCGAAGGGCGGGGCGAATAGTCCGATGCCCATGGCGAGGATGATCACCATGGCATAGTGCACCTCGTGCACGCCGACGGCCCGCGCGATCGGAAACAACAGCGGCCCGAACAGCACGATTGCCGGAATGCCTTCCAGCACGCTGCCGAGAATGGTGAAGGCCAGGATGGACACGGCGATGAAGGTTGCAGCTCCCCCGGGCAGTCCGGTCATGGCCGCGGCCAGCGAGCGTGAGAAGCCGGATTGCGTCAGGCCCCAGGCCATGCCGGTCGCGGTGCCGATGATCAAGAGGATGGCGCCCGACAGCGCCGCGGTCTCGACCAGCATCGGAAACAGCCGCCGCCAGTCGAAGCGGCGGTAGACCAGGAGGCCGACCAGGGCACCATAGACGATGCCGATGGTGGAGACTTCAGTGGCGGTCGCGATGCCCTCGACCACGGCATAGCGGATCACGAAAGGCAGTGCGAGCGCGGGCAGGGCGACGATGAAGGTCTTGCCGATCTCGCTGCCGGTGGCGCGGCGAACATGGCTCATGTCCTCGTGGCGGTAGCGCCACCACACCAGCATGCAGAGCGTGATCGCGAGCACGACGCCGGGTAGTAAGCCGCCGGTGAAGAGGGCGGCGATCGACACGCCGGTGACCGAGCCGATCGTGATCAGCACGAGGCTCGGCGGAATGGTCTCGGTCTGGGCGCCCGTCGCCGCCAGAAGCGCGACGAGATCGCCGGGCTTGGCGCCACGCTGCTTCATCTCCGGAAACAGCACCGGCGCGACGGCCGCCATGTCGGCGGCCTTGGCGCCGGAAATGCCGGAAACCAGATACATGGCGCCGACCAGCACGTAATGCAGGCCGCCGCGGACATGGCCGAGCAGGCTCGCCAGGAACGCCACCATGGCCCGCGCCATGCCGGTCATTTCAATCAAAAGCCCCAAAAATACGAACAGCGGCACCGAGAGCAGGATGAGATGGCTCATGCCCTCGTCCATCCGCCCGACCAGCACCATCACGGGCGTCCGCGTGGTCAGCGCGAGATAGCCGAAGATCGCAAGGCCAAAGCCGAACGCAATGGGAACGCCGGCAAAGACACAGAAGCCGGCGACGCCGACGAAGAAGATGACGAGGTTGAGGTTGCCGAGCGGCCGCAGCGAGGGCTCCGCCAGCCAGAACAGGCCGATGATGACGGCGACGCTGACGACAGCGGCTCCGACCATCCGCCAATCGGCCGCGCGCACTAGCCGCAGCAAGGCGAAGGCCGCCATCAGGCCGATGCCGGCCGGCAGCGCGGCGGCGCGCCACATGTTGGAGATCTGCAGCGCCGGCGTCGTGATGTAGCTTTCCTCATAGGCGTAGTCGCAGGCCGGCCAGACGATCAGGACCAGAAACGCCAGGGCCGCAGAGGTCGCGACCAGATCGAGATAGGCCCGCATGGCCGGCCGCGCGCTGGCGACGACCGCGGTCATGCGCATGTGCTCGGAGCGGCGGAATGCGACCGCTGCGCCCAGCATGGCAAGCCACAGGAACAGGATCGAGGCGAGCTCGTCCGACCAGATCAGCGGCCGGTGCAGGCCGTAGCGCGCGACCACGCCGGCAAACAGGATCACGATCTCGGCGACGACCAGGATCGCCGCCGGGATTTCGACGAAGAGACCGAGCACGCGCTCGAGCGGAGCCAGCAACGAAGGTCGGCGAGGGGACTGAACAGTCACCTCGCCCGCCACTTCGATCACCTCGATCTCGACATGAGCCATGATGGCCCCGACGCGTTACGACAGCTTGCCGACGGCCTTTTCCAGGAGGTCCCAGGCCTGATCGCCATACTTGCCCTTCCACTCGGCATAGAAGCCGGCGGTGCGGAGCTTGTCGCGGAACGGCGCCACGGCGGGCTGGTTGAAGGTCAGACCCTTGGTCGCCAGCTCCTGCTGCAGATTGGCATTGAGCTTGGCGGTATCCTCACGCTCCTTGATCGCCGCGGCATTGATGTTCTTGGCGACGATGGTTCGCACGTCCTGCGGCAGCTTTTCCCAAGCCCTGCGGTTGGCCAGGAACCAGAAGCCGTCCCACATGTGGTTGGTCAGCGAGCAGTATTTCTGCACCTCGTACAGCTTTGCGGTCGAGATGATCGCCAGCGGGTTCTCCTGACCCTCGACGATCTTGGTCTGCAGCGCCGAATACACTTCGCTGAAATTGATCGAGGCGGGCGCCGCGTCGAACGCCTTGAACATCGAGGTCCACAGCGGCGACACCGGCACGCGGATCTTGAAGCCCTTGAGGTCGTCGGGACCGGTGATCGGCTTGCTCGACGACGTGGTCTGGCGGAAGCCGTTGTCCCAGATCTTGTCCATGACCTCGAGGCCGGCCTTCTTGATCTCGCCGCGGACATGGGCGCCGAGATCGCCGTCCATGGCCTTCCAGACCGTGTCGTAGTCCGGGAACGCAAAGCCGATGCCGTTGATGGACGCCGCCGGCACCAGGGTCGACAGGATCAGGCCGGACAGCGTGAAGAACTCGACGCCGCCGGAGCGGATCTGGCTCAGCATGTCGGTGTCGGAGCCGAGCTGGTTGTTCGGGAAGATCTGGAGGTCGAACTTGCCGTTCGTCTCGGTCTTGATCGCGGCTGCCATCTCCTTGGCGCGGACGTTCAGCGGATGGGTGTCGGGCAGGTTATTGGCGTATTTGTAGGTGAACTCGGCGCTCTGGGCGCGGGCCACATGGGGCGCACTGAGGCCGCCCAGGACCGCGGTCGCGGCGGAGGCCTTGAGAAGCGTGCGTCGGGAAAAGCGCGTCGAAAAGACCATGGGTCTGCTTCCTCGGAAGGTTTGTTGTTGTTCTGAGATGCAAACCTATACGGACGTCAGGTCAGAAGGTCATCTGCGATCTCGCGGAAGTCTCGCTTATTGCAGCCGGACAAGGTGACGGCAATATCGGCTTTCGGAGACATCGGCCGGATGCAAAATTTGAAAAACAACCCCATGCACAGTAGCCGTCAAGCATCGGGGCGAGGCTCAGGGCCTGGGTCGAAAATCCGGTGTGAGCGAAGGCGCTATGGCAGGATTTTCGTCTAAATAATTGATCTGATTGTATATAAATATATTCCATAATATACCTTATGCGAATTACGAATTAGGCCGTGGCTCCACGCGGCCAGCCGACCCCGTCTCGTTCGAGCCGCGCTAGGATCGCCATCCCCTAGCGCGTCTGCTTCGCTAGTCCTGGGATCCTGCGGCTGATCTGGGCGAGTCGTTGTGGGACTTCCGGCACGGCGGCCGCGAGCGTCACTCCGCCGCCAATGATCGCAGCCAGGCCAGTCTCGCGATCGCGCGCTCGGCAAGCTGCTGCAGGCTTTCGAGATGGGCCGCGTCGCTCGATCGCTCGGCGCCGTCGAGGTAGCCGTCGACGAGCGCTTCGGCGATCTCCAGCGGGCCTTTGCGTTCCATGGACGCCGGAAAGCTTCCGAGCCCTGCGGCCGCCTCGGCCATCTCGACCGACTGTTGGCGAATGCCCTGGATCCGGACTGCGGCCGGACCGCTCAGGCGTTGCTCCATATCGTCGAGCTGCGCGGCCAGGCGAAGCTCTAGGCGCCGCGCATCAATTTGCCGCAGCGGCTCTGACGATGCCTCGGCGCTGCCCCGGTCGTGCTCGTGATGATAGGCGCGGCGCCTCTCCTTCCGCAACGTGGCGACATGGCGGAGCTCTTCCCTGGCCATCGCCTCGGACGTCTTCTTGATGTCGGGGTCCTTCGAATAGGCGGCGAGGTAGGACCAGAACGCGAAGGCGCGCTCCTCGTTACGGACTGCCGTGGCGAGCGCGCGGTACGGCGTCATCAGCCGCGACGTCTTGAGCTCGGCGGCGGCGTCCGGAGGAAGCGTCTCCAGTGCCTCCCAGCGCACCAAGGCGGGATCTGGACGTTTGCCGCGGCGCGATTGCGACCACTCCGTGACACTGTCGACGTGCTCGCGCTCGGCAGCGGCCAGTCGCGTGAACACCTCCGCCAGCTCATCCTTGCCCTGCCCGCGCATGTCTTCGGCAAGAGAATCGTACTTGTTGGCCGCTTCCTGCTCCATTGCATGCGCTAGCGCAAAGAGCTCGTCGAGCGACTCCAATACACCCGCGGGCTCAGCACTGAGCAATGACGTGCGTAGGAATGGCATACCAAGGACTCCACATGCAGAGTTTCGATCCGGTTCGGCGCGAACACAAATCTCATCAACGGGGTTGACAGATTCAGGCGTACGCGATGAGCTTTGCACGTCAGCGGCGACAAATCATCGACGAAGATATCAAAGCACGCGCGGCCCGGTTGGTCGCGCAGATCGCATTTGAATCGACATGTTGAAGCGACCGGATGACGATACCGCCTTCGCAAGGCGTGCAGCGCTCGCGCTCGCCAGCCTTTTGCTGTTGTGCCTGACATATATTTCACCCGCCTGCGCCGCCGGTGATTTGTCGACATATCTGCCGAAGATCACGCCCGCGGATTTCTTTCCGGGAGCGGATCGCTTTGGACCGTCACAAGGCGATCCGCCCGTCGTACCCGTATACCGCGGCGATCAGCTTCAGGGCTTTGTCTTCCTCAATTCCGACTTCGCCAATTCGGTCGGCTACTCCGGCAAACCCATTCACCTGCTCGCCGGGATCGATCCGAAGGGCGTGATCACCGGCATCAGGCTCGTCGACCACAAGGAGCCGATCGTGCTGGTCGGCATTCCGGAAGCGCGCATCGTCGCGGCTGTGAACGGCCTCATCGGGAAGGACATGAAGCCTGTCGCATCTGGCGCGGAGAAGCCGCCGCAGGTCGACATCGTGAGCGGGGCAACCGTCACCGTGCTGGTGATGGGCGACAGCATCGTTCGCGCGGCGTCCAAGCTGATCCGAAGCGGTCGCGTTGGCGGCGGCGGCGGAGCTGCGGCTTCGGCAGCCCTGCCCCCTGTCATCAAGACGCTCGATCTCGACAACAGTGACGTCCGCGACTGGGAGACTCTGGTCGGCGACGGTTCGATCCGCCGGCTTCATCTCGGCATCGGCGACATCAACGATGCCTTTGCAAAGTCCGGCAACGCAGCGGCAAGCCAATACCCCGAACCGGGCGAGCCCGACGAGACCTTCATCGATCTCTACGCCGCGCTCGTCAGCGCGCCGACGATCGGCCGCAGCCTGCTCGGCGAGGACGGCTATCGACGGCTGAAGGACGGGTTGAAGCCCGGGCAGCAGGCGATCATCGTCGCCGGCAACGGCCCCTACTCCTTCAAAGGATCGGCTTACGTCCGCGGCGGCATCTTCGATCGCATCGAGATCCTGCAGGAAGGCAACAGCACCCGCTTCCGTGACCGTAACCACACCCGCCTCGGCGCGCTGGAGGCGGCCGGCGCACCGGAGTTCAGGGAAGTCGGCCTGTTCGTCACGCCTCCCGAATTCACTCTGGACCCGACCCAGCCCTGGCAGATCCAGCTGCTGGTGCAGCGGAGCCTCGGCGGCCGCGACAAGGCGTTCCTGACCTTCGACCTCAACTACACCCTCCCCGACAGCTACATACGCCGTGAGCAGCGGGCCGTGACGGCGCCGGCGAGCGCGGCGCCTCCGCCCTCGCAGGTGAAGGCTGCGGCCGCACCGGCTGCGCCGGCCGAGGAGGCCGACGAGCCGCTCTGGATGCGGATCTGGCGGTCGAGCACCGTCTCGATCGGCATCACCGCGTTCATGCTGGCCGCCCTCACCGGCATCTTCTTCTTTCAGAACCTGCTCGTGCGCCGGCCCGTGCTCTACAACTGGGTCCGACGTGGCTATCTCGCCTTCGTTCTGGTCTGGCTCGGCTGGTACGCCAACGCGCAGCTCTCCGTCGTCAACGTCGTCACCTTCACCAATGCGCTGGTGACGGGATTCCACTGGGAGTTCTTCCTCGCCGCGCCCTTGATCTTCATTCTGTGGGCCGCGACGGCCGGCGGGCTTCTGTTCTGGGGCCGCGGCCCGTTCTGCGGCTGGCTGTGTCCCTTCGGCGCACTTCAGGAGCTCACCAACACGGCGGCGAAATGGCTGAAGGTGCCGCAGATCACGGTGCCGTGGGGGCTGCACGAACGGCTGTGGCCGATCAAATACATCATCTTCCTCGGGCTGTTCGGCCTGTCGCTCTACTCCGTCGACATGGCCGAGCGGTTCGCCGAGGTCGAACCGTTCAAGACCGCGATCATCCTGAAGTTTTCGCGGAGCTGGCCGTTCGTCGCCTATGCCGTCGCCCTGCTCGTCATCGGCCTTTTCATCGAACGCTTCTTCTGCCGCTACCTCTGCCCGCTCGGTGCCGCACTCGCGATCCCGGGCCGCATCCGGACCTTCGAATGGTTGCGACGCTGGCAGGAATGCGGCTCGCCCTGCCAACGCTGCGCCAAGGAATGCCCGGTGCAGTCGATCCATCCCGAGGGTCACATCAACGTCAATGAGTGCATCTACTGCATGCATTGTCAGGAACTCTATTACGACGATCACCGCTGCCCGCACATGATCCAGGTGCGGCTGAAGCGCGAGAAGTTCGCGGCCATGTCCTCGCCGTCGATGCGTTCGAGCGGCAAGGGTCCCGCGACCGTCATCACCGCCGGCGGCAAGCCTGTCGCGGCGTCAACCGTCGCAACTCCACCACCAAACTGAACCGGAAGCCGAGGAGGCAATCATGAGCGAGAACGAGCAGGCAAAGGGCGTCAGCCGACGAACCGTGCTGGGAACGACGGCAGCCGCGGCGGGCGTGGGCCTGGCCGGCGGAGTGGCGCTGAAGGACGGCGGCTTCGTCTCGTCGGCCGACGCGCAGACCAAGAATGCCGCGCCGAAAGCACCGGCGGCCCGGCCAGCCGTGCAGAAGACCGAGGTCGCCCCCGGGGAGCTCGACGAATACTACGTGTTCTTCTCGAGTGGTCAGTCCGGCGAGATGCGGATCATCGGTCTCCCCTCGATGCGCGAATTGATGCGTGTTCCGGTGTTCAACCGTTGCAGTGCGACCGGTTGGGGCCAGACCAATGAAAGCATCAAGGTCTTGACCGAAGGGCTGCAGCCCGCGACCCGCGAATTCCTGAAGAAGCGTGGCCTCACCACCTACATGAACGGCGACCTTCACCACCCGCACATTTCGTTCACGGACGGCACCTATGACGGCCGTTATGCCTTCATGAACGACAAGGCCAACAGCCGCGTGGCGCGGGTGCGGCTCGACATCATGAAGTGCGACAAGATCATCGAGCTGCCGAACCAGCACACGGTCCACGGCCTGCGGGTGCAGAAATATCCGCGCACGGGCTATGTGTTTGCCAATGGCGAGGACGGCGTGCCGCTGCCCAACGACGGCAAGGTGCTCGACGATCCCAAGCAGTATCGCTCCATCTTCAGCGCGATCGACGGCGACACCATGAAGGTGGCCTGGCAGATCATCGTCAGCGGCAACCTGGACAACGTCGACGCCGACTACCAAGGCAAATATGCTTTCTCGACCTGCTACAACGGCGAGGAAGGCGTCACCCTGGCCGAGATGACGGCGAGCGAACAGGACTGGGTCGTCATCTTCAACATCAAGCGGATCGAAGAGGCCGTGAAGAAGGGCGACTTCAAGGAAATGAACGGCGTGCCCGTGATCGACGGCCGCAAGGGCTCGGCCTACACCCGCTACGTTCCGGTCTCGAACAATCCGCACGGCATGAACACCGCGCCCGACGGCATCCACATCGTGGCGGCCGGAAAGCTCTCGCCGACCGTGACCGTGATGGACGTCCGCAAGTTCGACGACCTGTTCGACGACAAGATCAAGCCGCGCGACGTCGTCGTCGCGGAGCCCGAGCTCGGACTTGGACCGTTGCATACGGCCTATGACGGCAAGGGCAACGCCTACACCACGCTGTTCCTCGACAGCCAGGTCTGCAAGTGGAACATCGACCTCGCCAAGCGGGCCTTCAAGGGTGAGAAGGTCAATCCCATCCTTCAGAAGCTCGACGTGCACTATCAGCCGGGTCACAACCATTCCTCGATGGGCCAGACCAAGGAGGCCGATGGAAAGTGGCTCATCTCGCTGAACAAGTTCTCGAAGGACCGCTTCCTGAACGTCGGGCCGCTCAAGCCCGAGAACGACCAGCTGATCGACATTTCGGGCGATCAGATGAAGCTGGTGCATGACGGCCCGAGCTTCGCCGAGCCGCATGACGCGACCATCGTCCACCGCTCCAAGATCAACCCGATCTCGATCTACGATCGCGCGGATCCGATGTTTGCCGATGCGGTCAAGCAGGCCAAGGCGGACGGCATCAACCTGGAAGCGGATTCGAAGATCATTCGCGACGGCAACAAGGTGCGCGTCTACATGACGTCAACCGCCCCCGCCTATGGCCTCGACCAGTTCCAGGTCAAGCAGGGTGACGAAGTCACCGTGTTCGTCACCAACATCGACGCCGTGGAAGACCTGACGCACGGCTTCTGCATCGTGAACTACGGCATCCAGATGGAAATCGGGCCGATGGCGACGGCGTCCGTGACCTTCACGGCCGACAAGGCGGGTGTCTATTGGTACTATTGCTCCTGGTTCTGCCACGCCATGCACATGGAGATGAAGGGCCGGATGTTCGTCGAGCCGAAATCGGTCTGATCGGAGCGACCTCGTGGGTCTTCTCTTACGCATGTTTCCGGCGGCGCTGGTCGCCGCCGGATTGTCCAGCTTCGCCACAGCGGAGACGTTGACGGCCGTGCCCGGGCAGCCGCTGCAAGCGGTGCTGGATGGCGCGCGCGCCGGCGACGTCGTTATGCTTGCGCCCGGCGCATATCACGGTTCGATCCGGATTGACCGCTCCCTGCAACTGGTCGGGAGCCGCGATGCGGTGCTCGACGGCGACGGCTCCGGCAACGTCATCACGGTCACCGCGCCCGACGTCACCATTCGCGGTCTGACGATCCGGGCCTCGGGCCGGGATCTTCAGGCGATGAATTCCGGAATCTTCCTGCAGAAGTCGGCCGAACGCGCGACGGTCGAGGGCGTCAGGCTGGTGGGCAACCTGTTCGGCATCTACGTGCACGGCGCCAGAGGCTCCCGGGTCGTCCGTAACGAGATCGAGGGACTGCGCGGCGGACGCATGAGCGAGGCCGGCAACGGCGTCTCGCTGTGGAATGCGCCCGACGTCACCATTGCGAACAACGTCGTCCGCTACGGGCGGGACGGCATCTTCTCGATCTCCAGCAGCAAGGACCGCTTCGTTGACAATCGCTTCAAGCAGGTTCGATTTGCCGTCCATTACATGTACACCAACGACAGCGAGATCAGCGGCAACGTTTCGATCGGCAACCATGTCGGTTACGCCATCATGTATTCGAACCGCCTCGTGATCCGCGGCAACTCCTCCGATCACGACCGCGACTACGGGATGCTGTTCAACTACGCGAACTATGCCCAGATCGAGGACAACAGGGTGATCGGCGGCCCGCTGAACGCGACGATGCAGAGCACGCAAGACGGTCCTGACGACGAGCGTGGCATGCTCCCGCAGGCGAAACGGGAGAGCTCGCTCAAGAGCGGCCCGGAGAAATGCGTTTTCATCTACAACACCAATCACAACAAGTTCCGCAACAACTGGTTCGAGCGCTGCGCCATCGGCGTGCACTTCACGGCCGGCTCCGAAGGCAACGAAATCACCGGCAACGCCTTCGTCAACAACGCCAACCAGGTGAAATATGTCGGCACCCGCCACCTCGACTGGTCGACCGGCGGGCGCGGCAATTACTGGAGCGATAATCCGGCGTTCGACCTGAACGGCGACGGCATCGCCGATACGGCATACCGGCCGAACGACCTCATCGACCGCGTGCTGTGGACGGCACCCGCCGCGAAGGTCCTGATCAACAGCCCGGCCGTCCAGGTGATCCGCTGGGCGCAGGCGCAGTTTCCGGCGCTGCTGCCCGGCGGCGTGGTCGACAGCCATCCGCTGGTGTCGCCGCCGCGCAGCCCTGCACCGAAGGAAACGCGATGACCAGCACGGTACGCGTCAGCGACGTCACCAAGGCCTATGGCCGCGTCGAGGCCGTGCGCGGCGCCTCGTTCGCGCTCGGCCTGGGCGAGCTCGTTGCCTTGATCGGCCACAACGGCGCCGGCAAGACCACGCTGATGAAGCTCATGCTCGGCTTGATCCGGCCGACTAGCGGCGCGATCGAGGTTCTCGGAGACAATCCCGCCGCCGGCGAGTTCGCGGGCCGGCGCCAGCTCGGCTACCTCCCCGAAAACGTCTCCTTCGACCCTGCCCTGACCGGCCGCGAGACCCAGGCCTTCTACGCCCGACTGAAGCGTGAGCCGGTGGCCAAGGCCCTCGATCTGCTCGACGCCGTCGGGCTCGGAGCCGCCAGCCGCCGCCGGGTCAGCACCTATTCCAAGGGCATGCGTCAGCGGCTCGGCCTCGCGCAGGCACTGCTCGGCGCGCCGCGCGTGCTGCTGCTGGACGAGCCGACCACCGGTCTCGATCCGGAGCTGCGGCAGACCTTCTACGACATCATCGCGCGGCTCGCTGCAGGCGGGGCGACCGTGCTGCTGTCGTCGCACGCGCTGACCGAGCTCGAGGAGCGCGCCGGCCGGGTCATCATCATGAACCGCGGCATCAAGGTCGCGGACGGGTCGATCGATGAGCTGCGTCGTCTCGCCCGGCTGCCCACCCGCATCCGTCTCAAGGTGGCAGGCCTTGCGCCCAGCGAACTGCCGGGCTGGGCTCCCCAGGACACCACTTGCCGCCGCCTCAACGGCCACATCGTCGAGATCGATGCCGCGCCGGAGCGGAAGATCGAGCTGCTGCATCGCGCGACCGCCGCCGGCAATGCCGTCGAGGATGTCGACGTGGTCCCGCCCACACTCGACGAGCTCTATGCTCACTTTCTCCGGCAATCGGAGCAGGCGCCATGAACGTCCTGATCATCGCCGCCAAGGAAATCCATCAGGCCATCCGCAATCGCTGGGTGCTGGCCGCAACGCTGCTGCTCGCCGGGCTGGCGCTGTCGCTGACTTTTCTCGGCAGCGCGCCGACCGGGAACGTCGGCGCACGCGCCCTGGACGTGGTCATCGTCAGTCTGTCGAGCCTGACGATCTTCCTCGTGCCGCTCATCGCGCTTCTGATCTCCCACGACGCCATCGTCGGTGAGATGGAACGGGGAACGATGCTGCTGCTGCTGAGCTATCCGGTCGCGCGATGGCAGGTGCTGCTCGGCAAGTTCCTGGGCCACCTCGCCGTTCTCGCCTTTGCGACCTGCCTCGGCTACGGCGCGGCGGTCGGCGCGCTGGCGGCGACCGGCAGCCAGATCGACAACGATAGTCTCCTGGCCTTCGGAGCGATGGTGGGCTCCTCGGTGCTGCTCGGCGCCGCGTTCGTCGCAATCGGCTATCTTGTCAGCGCGCTCGTGCGCGACCGCGGCACGGCCGCCGGCATCTGTATCGGATTGTGGCTGCTGCTGGTGCTGATCTACGACATGGCGCTGCTGGGCGTGCTTGCGCTCGATCAGGGACGCAGCATCTCGGCCGCCGTGCTCAACGCCTTGCTGCTGGCGAACCCGACCGACGCCTATCGGCTGATCAATTTAACCGGCTTTGCCAATGTCAGCACCTTCGCCGGCATGGCCGGCCTTGCCCAAACCACGTCCCTGACGATCCCGGTCCTGCTGACCGCCCTGCTCGGCTGGACGCTGTTGCCGCTCACCCTGGCCGCGCTCGCCTTCTCGCGGAGGGAGCTATGAGACGCCGAACGCTCCTGCTCGCCCTGCTCGTGCCGCTCACGCTCGCGGGCTGTAACGAGAAGCAGGCCGCGAAGATCCCGCCGCCGCATCGGATGAGTGCCGAAGATATCGGTCACTACTGCGGCATGAACGTGCTCGAGCATCCGGGACCGAAGGGCCATATCTTCGCCGCGAGCCTGATGGAGCCCGTGTGGTTCTCGTCGGTGCGCGACACCATCGCCTTCACCATGTTGCCGGACGAGCCCAAGGACATCCAGGCGATCTACGTCTCCGACATGGGCAAGGCGCCCGACTGGGACAAGCCCGGCGCCGACAACTGGATCGAGGCACGCAAGGCGCTGTTCGTGATCGAGAGCCGGGTCAAGAGCGGCATGGGCGGCGACGAAGCCGTGCCGTTCTCGGAGCGGGCGGCGGCGGAGAAGTTCACGGCTGAAAACGGCGGCAGGATCGTCGGCTTCAACGAGGTGTCCCGGGACTACGTCCTGACGTCGGCGAACGCCACCGGCGCCGCGGCGGCCGACGAGACGACAGAAGGCCCGCCGGGCGAACGACCGAGGAGAACGCAATGACGCGCCCCCTGACGCGCCGACGTTTCATCCGGATCAGCGCGGCGGCAGCGGGCCTTGGCGCGCTGTCCCCAAATCATCCTGTTCGGGCGGAGGTCGCCCCGGCGACCTGGCGCGGCACGATGCTGGGCGCCGTCGCGACGTTGGAGATCCACGACGAGGACCGCAGCCGGGCGGAGCGACTGATCTCGCTGGCCTGCGCCGAGGCGCGGCGGCTCGAGCGCCTGTTCAGTCTTTACCTCGACGAGTCCGCCCTGGTCGCGCTGAACCGGACCGGCGTCCTGCTCGATCCCGCCGTCGAAATGGTCGATCTGTTGTCGGCCGCGCAGCACTATTCCACGCTGACGGGCGGACTGTTCGACGTTACCGTGCAGCCGCTCTGGGAGCTCTATGCCGGCCATTTCGCGCGCGCCGACGCCGATCCGACCGGCCCTGTGGTTGCCGAGATCGAGGCCGCACTCGCGCGCGTCGGCAGCAGCCGGCTGTCGGTCAGCCGCGACCGGATCGTGATGCCCAAGGGCATGGCGGTCACCCTGAACGGGATCGCGCAAGGCTATGTCACGGACAAGGTGGTCGATCTGCTGCGGGCAAACGGCATTTCTCACAGCCTGGTCGACATGGGCGAGGCCCGTGCGATCGGCTCGCGTCCGGACGGACGTCCCTGGGATGTCGGCGTCGCCGATCCGGACCTGGCGGGGCAGACGAAGACGGTGCTGCCGATCATCGACCGCGCCGTGTCCACCTCGGGCGGCTACGGCTGCCAGTTCGATCCCGGCGCGCGCTTCAACCACCTGTTCGATCCGCGATCAGGTGGCTGCGCGCACCGCTATCGCAGCGTGACGACCGTGTCCCGCAGCGCGACTGCGGCGGATGCCTTGTCGACGGCGTTCAGCCTGATGCCAGAAGACCGGATCCGATCGTTGCTGCCGCGCGTGGACATCGACCGCGTGCACCTGATCGACGCGGCGGGCAAGTCGGTCGAATTGTCGGCGTAGCCGCGAAGGGAAGTGCCGGGCGCGCGCTAGTGCGATAGCAGCAGTTCGAGCTGGCTCTGCGCCTTCTTTACGGCCGCTGCGTACCAGCTCTGGCTCGGTGCTTCCTTGGCGAAGCACTTTGTGTAGGCGTCCATCGCCTGGTCCTCTTTGGCCATGGCGTCCTCTGGCACTTTCTTCGCCATCATCTGCTTCCAGACCTTTTCGCAGGCCGGAATCTCTGCCGTCTTCACGGCGTCGGTGTCGGCGAGGAAGAAGACCTTGTCGCCCTGGATCGCGACGACGTCGATTTCCTGCGGTGCTCCCTTCAGGTTGCCATTGCCGCGCACGCCCAGCACTGCGGCGACAGTGCTCGCGGATGCGGGCTTGGCAATCGGCAGCTCCGCGTATTTGGCGAAGGCGGAGTCCTGGATCGCCTGGTAATAAAAGCGGTCGGATTTGAAGGCCGCGCCGATCTCTTGCGGCATGCCGTCCTCGCGATGCTCGCGCAGCCAGTGCTTGAGCAGCCCGGTGGTGGTCACCACGGCCTGCCTCTTGTCGCCTTCGGAGGCGAAGCCGAGACCGTCGAGATGGCCGAAACCCGAGTCTCCCTTGAACAGCGTGTCGGCGTTCGACGTGCCGTCGGCGGGAAGCCCCTTGATCGCGACCGGCCCCACCAGGCCGCGCAACACGCCTGCCAGCTCCTTCAGAGCTGCGTCATGCTGCTTGGAGAGTTCATCGCTCTCCTTGGCCTTCGAGAATTTTGCGATGTAGCGGTCGCGCAGGTCGAGATAGCGCTGCTCGGGCGTCGCCGCATGAGCAGGCGTCGCCAGGACGAGCAGGCAGAGCAAGGCAAGCGATTTCATGAGATATCCGGACTCGGGGAGCGACCTCCCTTCTTTGTGCCCTTACCTTACGGCGAGGTTCACCCGCAAGGGCGGGTGCGCCGGCCCTACTCTGCCGGCGTGAGCTGCCGATTCAAGCGCACCGCTGCGGTCTCGCGCACGCGAACCCGGGCGCGGCGTTTGCGCCACCAGATCACGACGCCGGTGACCGAGAGCGCGGCCACCACGAGACCCATGATCGAGATCAGGATGCGGCCGAACAGGCCGACAATGCGGCCCGAATGCAGTGGGAATTGCGCCTGGACGAAGATGTCCGCGGCAGTCCCGACCCAGGGCAGCCGTTCGCCGATTGGGCGTCCGTCCTCGCTGTCGTAATAGAGCTGCGCCGGGCCGACGCCGCCGGCGCCATGATCGTCGCCGGGGTGGAAGAAGGCGGCGGCATAGACGCCATGGGCCGGGCCGTAATTGATCGAGCCGACCGGGATGGTCCACCCTCGCGCCTTGCCGTCGGCCGCCGCGCGGGCTGCGATCTCGGCAAAGGTGACCTTGGGTTCGATGGGATCGTCGAGATCGCGATAGGGCCGCTGCTCATAGGGCGTCGGCGTGTAGTTCGACACCATCTTCATCAGCGGCGAGAACACCTCGAAATAGAGGTTCAGCGAGAACGCCGTGAAGGCGATGATGAACAGCACGCCCCAGGTCCACAGGCTGAAGGCGCGATGGATGTCGAAATTGATCCGGTAGGCGCTGCCCGAGGTCTTGATGGTCCAGGCCGGCGCCCAGCGCGCCCAGAAGCCGCGCGCGAGCTGGCGCGTCACGGCTGTCGCCCGCGCCGCCTTCGCCCGCTTGCGCGATGGCAGCGTCAGGTAGAAGCCGACGAAGCAATCGATGGTCCAGATGATCGCGATCACGCCGAGCACGCGCATGCCCCAACGGTCGCTGCCCCAGAATTCCGGGATGTGCATGGTGTAATGCAGCTTGTAGAGAAACGAGACGAAGTTCTCGCGCGTCACCGGCCAGACCGCGCCCCAATAGCGCCGGCCGAGCTCGGCGCCGGTGTTGGGATCGAGGAAGACCTGGTTGTAGTCCAGAGTATAACGCTTGCCGGTCGCGGGATCGATCCGCGGCATCACGAAGAACCATAGCGAGTGCCCCTCCTCCGGCGTCATGAAGAGATAGACGACGCGCGCGTGGGGATCGCGCTGCTCGATCATCTTGGCGAGCTCGATCGAGGGGATCGCCGGGCCCTTGGTCGAGACGTCGAACAGATGGCCGTTCAGGACGTCGTCGAGCTCGTGATCCCAGGAGATGATCGCGCCTGTTATGCCGGAGAAGAACAGGAACCCGGCCGTCAGCAGTCCCGCCCAGCGATGCAGCTTGCCGAATATCGCTCTCATGGCTCGGATCTCATCAAGAGCCTATCTCGTGCATCGTCCCTCGGCATCAAGACTCACCAGCGATAGGTCAGCTTGCCGATGGCCTTGCGTCCCTCGGCGTAGAAACAACCCGAGGCGGCGCCGTAGCAGGCGGCGACATAGCGCAGGTCGGTCAGGTTGGTGACGTTCAGCGACAGCCGCCAATTGTCCCTGCTATAGGCGAGCAGCGCATCCAGCACAGTTGCGGATCCCACCTTGAAGGTGTTGGCGTCATCGCCCCAGGTCGCGCCGACATAGCGGATGCCGCCGCCGAATTGAAGGCCGGCGAGCTGGCCGCTCTGCAGCGTGTAGTCACTCCACAGCGAAGCACGGTTGAGCGGCACCGTCGTCGGCGCCTTGCCGAGATTGACGGGATCCCGCGACAGCTCGGCATCGACATAGGCGTAGGCGGCGCGCAGGTTCCAGCCGTCGGCAAGCGACATCGTGCCCTCGAGCTCGATGCCGCGCGATTTGACTTGGCCGAGCTGCGAGGCCGTATAGGTCGGCGGCGCATAGACGACGACGTTGTCGCGCGTCAGGTCGAAGGCCGCGAAGGTGAACAGCGCGTTCCAGCCGAGCGGCTGGTATTTGACGCCGACCTCGTACTGAACGCCGGTTTCAGGGTTGAGCAGCTGGCCGCTCGCCGTCGCGAGCACCGGGAGGAACGATTCCGAGTAGCTGACGTAAGGCGCGATGCCGTTGTCGAAATTGTACATCACGGCAGCGCGGCCGGTGAAGGCCGATGCATCCTTGGAGATCGAATTGTTGGCGATGCCGTTGTCGACCTGCGTCGTCACGAAGTCCTGGCGGCCGCCGAGCTGGAACGACAGCCGGCCGAGCTTGATCTGATCCTGCAGGTAAAGGCCGGTCTGCGATTGCTTGACGCCGGTCTTGTCGTTTGGCGTGGTGTCCACGGCGTAGTCGTAGCTGTACACGGGGTTGAAGACGTTGACCGTGGGTGAGGAGGTCGTCACGCCGAAGGCGGTATCGCGGAAACGGGTGTTGCGATAGTCGACGCCGGCCAGCACGGTGTGCTGCAGGAAGCCGGTCGCGAACTTGCCCTGCAGCTGATTGTCCACCGCGAAGGAGTTGATGTACGAATTGCTGTAGCTGCCGACGCGGGCATAGTCGCCGGCGGCTTCGTTGGTGTAGCCGGCGCCGTAGAAGACCTTCTCCTCATTGTGCTGGTAGGCGTAACGCATGTTCTGCCGGAACGTGATGTTGTCGGCGAAGTTATGCGAGAGCTGATAGCCGGCGGTCGCAAGCTCCGTGTTGAACGCATCGAAGCTCGGCACGCCCGCGAAGAACGAGACCGGGATGGTGCGGCCGTTGTTCGGCCAGACCGTGCCGGAAGCCGGCAGGAACTGGAGGCCCCACCCTGCCCGGTCGCGCTGATAATTGGCGAGGATCGTGAGCGTGGTGTCTTCATTCGGCTTGAACGTGACGGCCGGCGCGATGAAGACGCGATTGTCCTTGGTGAAATCGACCTGGGTCTCGCCGTCGCGGACGACGCCGGTCAGGCGCCACAGCACGGTGCCTTCCTTGTTGGCGGGGCCGCCCATGTCGAACTGGCCCTGATAGCGGTTGAAGCTGCCGCCGGAGATCGAGACCTTGCCGAACTGCTGCGCGGTCGGTAGCTTCGTCACGTAGTTGAGCAGGCCGCCGGTGCCGCTGCCGCCATACATCGCCGATGACGGTCCCTTCAGCACCTCGATGCGCTCCGCGCCGTAGGGGTCGAGGCCGTTGAAGTGCACGTAATTACTGGAAGGAATGCGCAGGCCGTCGATATAGAGGCCCGGCATGGTCATGTCGAAGCCGCGGATCTGGAGGCCGCCAAAGCGGGTGTCCGAGCCGCCATTGACGTCACCGCTGACACCGGCGGTGTAGCGCAGCGCCTCGCCGATCGAGACCGCGCCCTGGTTCCTGACCTGGTCGGTCGTGATCACCGAGACCGACTGCGGCGTTTCGATCAGGGGCGTATCGGTCTTGGTCGCGGTGCCGCTTCGCGTCGCGACGAAACCGCGTACCGGACCGTTGGCGCGTTCGCCCGTATTGCCGTTCGAAGAGGCCGACTGGGTTGGTGCGGCCTGCTGCGCGGCAGAGCGACGCGTGGCGCGCGAGGTGCGCGTTGTTGCCCGCCGCGACGAGGCGATCGCCGCAGGACGCGCGCGCTGAGCCGGCGCATCGACGGCGACGGCGGGAATTTGCGTCTGGGATTGTGCGGGACCGAAGGGGATTGCGAGAGCTAATGTGCTGGCCGCGCCGAAAAAAAGCGCTCGGATGTGTCGAAGACGCGTATCAAAACGCGAAGGAAGTCCGGAGTTGGTCACGTTTGTTGAGCCCCACGCACTGCCGGCTTCGCCGGTATCGTTCTTGATGTTCCGCCCTAACGCAGGCGGTTGGGGAGTGCGATAGGAACAACGTTAGAATTTCTCCAGACATGTGCGCAGCATGTGCGACGAATGCGCTCACGCGCGCTGCGACGCTGCTTCCTTAGAATTGGAATACTTCCAGACTGGCGCCGTCAGTCCGTTCACGCGCAAGCGCATGCGGCGACTGCATCGCGCGATCGGCGCTGCTGACCGAAGCCGAAGGCGCGCATCGTTGAAGATTACGTTTGGTTCGCGTGACAACAGGTCGCGGCGGCATCCTTCTCGCCCGCCAGCACGCTGCGACTGTTGCGGTCAGGCGGAATGTCGCCGGCCGCATTGGCCGCGAAGAAGCCGGTCGGCTTCAGCACGAAGCCGGCATATTCCACCGGCATGATCGGGAAATCCTCGGGCTTGCAGACATGGGTGTGGCCGAACGAGTGCCACAGCACGAGATCTGTATTCTCGATGTTGCGGTTCTGCGCGGCATAGCGCGGCAGGCCGTCGCCGCCGGCATGGACGTTCGGATAGTCGCCGCTGGCGTATTTTTCGCTCGCGTCGAAGGCAGTCACCCAGACATGTTTTGTCGCAAAGCCGCCGCGCTGACGCACATGGCTGCCCTCCTGCGCCAGCATCAGAGGGCTCGGGTTGACGACGAGCTTGTAGGCCGGCGCACCGCCGACCGAGTTGGTCTCGTTGGGGTTGCTGATCTTCCAGAACCGGCCAGTCTCACCATTGGCGACCGCCGCAGCATCCCTCTCGCGTGACAGCACGCGCGTGGTGGTGTCGAACACGTTGCCGTGCGGATTGTCGTCGCCCCACGGCCGCGGCACGAACTCGTGCTCGGTCACGGTGTTGCCGCCGCCGTCGAGATCCATGTGCAGGCGCGCGTTGAAGAAGTGCTGGTGCGTGGGGCCGCCGAGATTGTCGTCGACCATGCCGCCCCAGCGGTACTTTTCGCCCGGCCTTACGGCGGCGGTCTGGATGATGCCGGTGAGTTTCGTCTCGAGCTGGATCGTGCCGTCCTGGTAGAGATACCAGTAGAAGCCGTAGTCGTAGTTGCCGACGGTCGCGAAGAACGAGATCACCAGCCGGCGGGACCTTCGGACCTCGAACAGGCCGTTGCGGAATTCGTAGTGCTTCCAGGCAATTCCGTAATCTTCCTCATGCATGCAGATGGCGTTCTGCATGACGAAGGGTTTCCCATTGTTGTCGGCCGCCGGTACGTCGAAATAGTGGATGTTGCCGAGGCAGTCGCAGCCGAGCTCCAGCGCATTGGCGAGCATGCCGAGCCCATACTCGCCGGCATCGAAGGCTGACTTCCAGAAATGGTTGGCGGTCGGATCGGCGTATGGCACCACCATCTCGGTGACGCTGGCGCGATGGATCAGCGCACGTTTTCGCGCGCCGTCCTGATAGGCGAGCTGATGCAGCACCAGGCCCTCGCGCGGCGTGAAGCCGACGCGAAAGCTCCATTTCTGCCAGTCGACCTTCCAGCCATCGACCTTGAAGCTGGCGCCTTCCGGCTGCTCGATATGCAGCGGCTTGATGTCGGTGCGCGGGTTCGTGACCTCGTGCGCGCCATAGTTCCGCTTCTTGCAGGGGATCGGCACGATCGGATCCTCGTCGGTGAGGTCGATGACCTTGCCACCGATCAGGTCAACGACGGCAACCACCCCTTCGATCGGGTGCGAATAGCCGTTGTCCTGCGGATGCTCGCGGAAATAGCTGACGGCACGCACGATACGGGCGCCGCGCTCGAACGCCTTGTCGAAGAATCCGGAGGAGAACGGGTCGACCTGGACCAGCTCGATGTCCTTGTCGGTCAGCCCGCGGCGGTGCATCGCGGCGCGCCAGGTGGGATCGGCCTTCACCACGGCCTCGCACTTGAAGAACTCCTCCAGCATCACCGGCGGCTGCCCGTACGGAGCCTCGCGGTTCGGAAGAACTTTTCGTGCGATGATCTCATTGCGGGTGAGATCGACGATGTGCTCGATCGCCTCGCCCGTGGTGATATCCAGAGTCAACGCGAAGGCGCGGCGTCCGACGCCGCCCGAGGCCAGGTCCTGCTTGGAAGGCTCCTCCAGCCGCACCGTCGGAAAGCGGCAGTTTTCCGGCGAGACCGCGGAGGCGCGTACCAGCGCGCAGGCGGCGGTGATCTCCTCGGCCGTCAGCGGATCGAGCGGATGCGGCGCTGCGGTCTGCGCCGGCGATTGGGCTTTGACGGTCTCGAGCATGGGAATATCCAAGAGTTAGGCGAGATCCGCGGTGATGGCGTTGAAGGCGGCGAACCAGCGCTGGTCGATTGGCACGTCCATCGCCTTCGGCTGGGTCGCGAGCTTGACGATGACGGTGTCGGAGTCGAGATCGACATAGAGGTGCTGGCCGTGAATGCCGATTCCCGTGATCGCGTTGCGCGACGGATCGATCGTGAACCATTTGCTGCGATAGCGCGCACCCGGGAAGAACTCCGCGAGGTCGCCGTCGGCCCAGGCTTGGGGATCACCGTTCTCGCGGATGTCGTCGATCCACCAGCCCGGCACCACCTGCCGCCCCTCCACCACGCCGCGGCAGCGGATCATCTCGCCGAAGCGGACGAGGTCGCGCGCGGTGACCGAGATGCCGCCGGCGATGCGCCCCATGCCGTGGCTGTCCAGCGTGAGCGAGCCGTCCTCCTCCGCGCCCAGGGGCTGCCAGAGATAGTCGGAGAGGATGCGATGGTAGGGCATGCCGCAGGCGCGCTCATAAACCCAGCCGAGCACCTCGGTGTTGGGTGAGACGTAGTGGAACACCTTGCCGTGCGGCTTGCCGGTGCCGCGCAGGGTCGTGAGATAGGCGCGCTGGTGGCCGGGCTCGACGCCCGGGGGCGGCACGTCCCAGCCCGAGGAGAAGCGGTAGCGGGCGACGTCGCCGGCGGGGTCTTCGTAATCCTCCTCGAACTTGATGGCGACAGCCATGTCGAGCAGGTTGCGGACGGTACAGCCGGCGTAGACCGAGGTCTCCAGCTCCGGCACGTAGCGCAGCACCCTCGCCTCGGGATCGACCAGGCCGCGCGCGGCCAGCACGCCGCCGAGCGTGCCGGCAATCGCCTTGCTGATCGAGCAGATCAGATGCGGCGTGGTCACGCTCATGCCGTCGCCGTACCATTCGTGGACCAGCGTGCCCCGGTGCATCACGAGCAGCGTGTCGGCAAAGGTCTCGCGGAGCGTGGCTTCGATCGTGGTCTCCTGGCCGTCAGGCGCAGTGAAGCCGAGCTTTGCCAGTTCGCGCGGCGCGCTTCGCATCAGCGTCGGCTGAGCCGAGCGCCGGATCTCAGCGGTCGGCAGCACTTCGCGGGTGTGGGTGAAGCCCCAGCGGATCGCGGGAAAGGCGCGCCAGTTGGCGCGCGTCACCTGGGCCTCGGGCGCGGGCGGGCTGCCACGCATGATCTCGGTCGGTCGCATCTCGATCCCTCCGCGAAGCGCCGCCCCCGGTTTGCGATCGGAACGGCAGACCGGAAGCCTGCACCGCGGCAGCGTCGGGCGTTATCGAGATCCGGCAATATTTTGCTGGACAGCGCCTCTGGCCGTGTCAGTCTGGCGTGGTTCTTGCTCCCTGCTCGGCTCAAGGATTTCGACGTATTGCCATGGCCTTAAGCGCAACTCTTCCGATTCAGGACTCGGCTGCCAGCCTGTTCCAGGCGAGCAGCACGGATGTCGATGAGCACTGCGCCGGCCTCGGCCGCTGGCAGCTGAGCTACGACCAGATCAGCGCAGGGACCTTTCGGGGCAGCTTCACGCAACTCTCCCTGCCTCACCTCGAAGTATTCCGCGAGATCACCAGCCAGCAGGTCCGCCAGTACGGCCAGTTGGGAGCCGACAGCTTTGGCATCGGCCTGCCGTGGCACGGCGACGGCGAGGTCAATTGCAACGGCGCCAGCGTGGCCGGCGCCCAAGTGATCGCCTGCATCGATGCCGAGGTCGACATGTGCACGCCGAAGGCGTTCGAGCTGCGCGGCGTCGTCGCCAGCGCGGCGCTGATCGAGGAGCTCGCCAACCGCCTCGACATCGCGCTGCCGCGCGCCGTCTGGCATCAGTTGCGGGTGATCGAGATGGCGGAGGCACCGGTCGCGCGATTGCGCGCCCTTCTTGCCGCCATCCACGAGTCCATCACGACTGCACCAAAACGGTTTGACGATCCGGCCGTCCGGCAGGCGCTCGAAGACGCCCTCCTCGTCGAGATCATGGACATGCTGCCGACGGCACGCAGCAGCGAGCCCGGCCGCAGCGCCGCGGCGCGCAGACGGACCGTCGATCGCGCCCGCGAGCTGATGCATGGCAGCGGCCATCGCTCGCTCTCGCTGCTGGAGGTCTGCAAGGCGGTCGGCGCCAGCCCGCGCAAGCTCGGCTATTGCTTCCAGGAGGTCGTGGGCACGAGCCCGATGCATTATTGGCGGGCGATGCGGCTCAACCGCGCGCGCCGCGACCTCAAGAGCGCCGGCGATATCGAAACCTCGATCTACGACGTCGCCGTGCAGCACGGCTTCTGGCACTTCAGCCAGTTCTCGCTCGACTACAAGCGGCACTTCTCCGAAAAGCCCTCGGAGACCTTGCGGCGCGCCAGGCTGGCCGCCTGATCGGTTCAGCGATGCCGCAGCCGGCGATTGACCCGCCGCGCCAGATAATCGCCCGCGCTCTGCACGAGCTGCACCAGCGCGATCAGCACGGCCACGACGGCGAGCATCATCTCCGGCATGAAGCGCTGGTAGCCGTAGCGGATGCCGAGGTCGCCAAGGCCGCCGCCGCCGACCGCGCCGACCATCGCGGAGTAGCCGAGCAGGCTGACCACCGCGAGCGTCAGCGCCAGCACGAGGCCGGGCAGCGCTTCCGGGATCAGCACCTTGAGCACGATCTGCATGGGCGAGGCGCCGAATGAGGACGCGGTCTCGATCAGGCCGCCGTCGACCTCGCGGATCGCGGCCTCGACGAGGCGCGCGATGAACGGCGCTGATGCAATCGTCAGCGGCACGATCGCGGCGGTCGAGCCGATCGAGGTGCCGGCCACGAGACGCGTGAACGGAATGATGGCGACGACCAGGATGATGAAAGGCGTCGAGCGCGTCGCATTGACGATGGCGCCGAGCACGCGGTTGACGAGGGGCGCGGCGAACAGCTCCCCCTTCCGGCTGGTTGCGAGAAAGACGCCGAGCGGCAGGCCGAAGGCGGTGCCGAGCAGCGCGGCAATGCCGACCATGTACAGGCTCTCGCCCGTGGCCTGGATGATCAGGTTGATGAGTTCAGGCGACATAGCCGAGATGCTCCGCCGGGAATTGATAGTGAGACAGCCAGGCGAGAACCCGCGCCTGCGCATCCCCGCGGCCGGGAATGCCGAGGACGAGCGAGCCGACATGCTGGCCGCCGATCTCGTCGATGCGGGCCGACAGCAGCGCCACGTCGAGGCCGAGTTCGCGGGCGAGCCGCGCCACCACGGTGTCGCCGGCCCCTGCCCCGCGCACCTGGACGCGGATCACGGCCTGCCCGCCGGCGGGCGGCTCCGCGACGATCCGGCTCGCCAGCGATACCGGCAGGCTGTCGCCGATGACCTCCGCAAGGAAGGACTGCGTGATCGGATGTTTTGGATGGGTGAAAATGTCCGCGACATGGCCGCTCTCGACGACGCGGCCGGCATCGAGCACCACGACTTCCTTGGCAAGCTGGCGCACCACGGTCATCTCGTGGGTGATCAGCACGATGGTGACGCCGAGCTCGCGGTTGATGTTGGCGAGCAGATCGAGGATCGCGCGCGTGGTCTGCGGATCGAGCGCGGAGGTCGCCTCGTCCGACAACAGCACGCTCGGCCGCGTCGCCAGCGCGCGGGCGATGCCGATGCGCTGCTTCTGGCCGCCGGAGAGCTCTGACGGATAACGGTCGTGCTTGTCGGCGATGCCGACGAGCGTGAGGAGTTCTGCAACGCGGGCCTTGATGTCGGCCCTGGTCCAGCCGGCGATCTCGAGCGGCAGCGCGATGTTGTCGGCCGCGGTGCGCGACGACAGCAGGTTGAAGTGCTGGAAGATCATGCCGATCGAGCGCTGCGCCAGCCTGAGCTCTCGGCCCGCGAGCGCCGAGATATCGCTGTTGTCCACGATCACGCGGCCAGTGGTCGGCTTCTCCAGCCCGTTGATCAGCCGCACCAGGCTCGACTTGCCGGCGCCGGAACGACCGATCACGCCGGTGATGGAACCGCGGGGAATGGCGAAGTCGATGTCCTGCAGCGCATTGACGCCGGGCTTGCCGCGATAGGCCGGATAGATCTTCGAGATGCCGGCGAAACGGACCATCGGGTCCGGTTCCGGCGCGGCGCGTGACATCGCTTCAGGCGGCGCGATCGGCTGTCCGACGGCGAGCGATTGGTGAGCGTTCATGGAGACGGCCTTCATGCACAATAGTTCTCCCGTCCGCCCCGAAAAGGCAACGAGAGCCGGGTCGCATCAGCGACTGGGGGGAACAGCAACAAGCGCCTCACAGGGGGGCCGCGCTGCATCGCAGCACGCACCTTCGCCTTTTCCAGTCTTCCTCGCAATGTCAGATATTTGCGGGGAGATGGACGAAGATTTCCGAAGGCCCCTGCTGCAGCAGAAAATTCTTCTGCCGGGGGTATCAACGTCCCGGCGCGCCGCCGTTTATCGCCCCTTGAAGCGTGGCTTGCGGCGGCCCAGGAACGCCTCGACGCCCTCCTTGTGATCCTCCGTGAGGCTGGCGAGCGCGAACTGGTCGACGTCCATGTGGCTGGCGAGATCGTCGAGCGCATGCGTGAGCCGGTTGACGGTGAGCTTCGTCATCGCAACCGAGAGCGGCGGCTGCGCGGCGATCTTGCGCGCGAGCTCCATGGCGGCGTCGAAGGCATGGCCGGGGTCGGTCACCTGCTCCACCAGGCCCCATTCATAGGCCTCGTCCGCGCTGATGCGCTGGTCGGCGAGGATCACCGCCTGCTTGGTGCGGGCAGGTCCGATCAGGTGCAGCATGCGCGGGATGCTTTGCCAGCTCATGTTCATGCCAAGCCCGATCTCGGGCACGCGCAAGTGGGCGTCGTGCCCCATCACGCGGAAGTCGAGCGCCACGGCAAGTGCGACGCCGCCGCCGACGCAAAATCCCTCGATCGCTCCGATCGTGATCTGCTCCATCTCCTGCCAGGCATGGGTGAGGCGCGGCCCGAGCTTGAGGTGACGGCGCAAGGTGCCGAGATCCATCTCCTTGCGCGAGCGACCTTCGGCGTCCTTCAGGTCGAAGCCCGCGCTGAAGGCGCTGGTGCTGCCGGTCAGCACCACGACGGAGGTCGTCGCATCATCCTCGAAACTGCGCGCCGCCGCGGTGAGCTGGCGCAGCGCCTCGGGCGAGAGCGCGTTGATGCCGTCGCCGCGGTCGAAGCGCACCACCGCGATCCGTCCCTCGGGCCCGAGCCCCTTCTCGATCGTCACATAATTGGTCAACGGAAGTCCCCCTGTTCTTGTTGCTCTTGATCACAGATGTCCGGTGCGTCGGTGCTCCGGCTCGCTGCCGCGGACCGGAAACCGGATCGTGGTCCCGACGGTGATCCAGTTGGCATTCTCGCCGGTGATGTTGCGGCCGTAGATCACGTCGACGGAAAAGATCTCGTTCGGCCGGTAGCGCAGACCGGTCTGCAAGCGCGGTTGAACGACGCTCGCCACCTCGGACGCGCCGGCCTGGCCATACGCCTCGATCGTCCATTGCAGCGTGTCGGTGAACTTCCAGTCGAAGCCGATGCCATAGGTCAAATAGTGGCGATCGACGGTACGATCCCAGAGCCAGCCGCCGTTGAGGTTGATGCGCATGGTCTCCGACAGGCGAAAGGTCGCGGGGATGACCGCGAAGGCGGACAGCGCCTCGCCCGTCGCGGCATCGAATGAGCCACCGCCATAGGCCGACAATCCCCATCGCCCCACCCCGGTCGGGATGAAGTTCGTCTTGGCTTTGGGAGCTATCGTCGTGCTCCAGTCGCCGTCACTTCGGGCCCGGATGGTCTGCAGGCTCAGTTCGACCGGCCTGAAGGGATCGACGACGCAGGAGGGATTGGCGACGGCCGCGACGTCGGTGTTGGACGCCATCGACAGCCAGCTTTCGACCTTGCAGGAGCCGACTTCCGAGATGTCGGCGGCATCCACCGCATAGGCGCCATTCGCGGCGCGCGCATCCTGCGCCGCAAGTCCGACAACAGCCGCGATTGCAGCGGCTATTCCAGTCTGCTCAGCCCGTCCCATGGGGTGATGTTAGCAGAGTCTTCGCCTCGACAAGGCCCGGATTCTGGGACTATCTTTGCGCCATGAGTGAACATCATCACGACCACGATCACGACCATTCCGAGCTCTCGGAGACCGAGCTGCGCGTGCGCGCGCTCGAGACGATCTTGACTGAAAAAGGCTATGTCGAGCCCGCCGCGCTCGATGCCATCATCCAGGCCTACGAGACCAAGATCGGCCCGCACAACGGCGCCCGCGTTGTCGCCAAGGCCTGGACCGATCCGGCATTCAAGCAGGCGCTGCTGGAGGACGGCTCCAAGGCGATCGGCACGCTCGGCCATGTCAGCCGCGTCGGCGACCACCTCGTCGTGGTCGAGAACACGCCCGCGCGACACAACATGGTCGTGTGCACGCTGTGCTCCTGCTACCCCTGGGAAATGCTGGGGTTGCCGCCGGTCTGGTACAAGGCCGCGCCCTACCGCTCGCGTGCGGTGAAGGATCCGCGCGGCGTGCTCGCCGATTTCGACGTCAGCCTGCCGAAGGACATGGAGATCCGGGTGTGGGATTCCACCGCCGAGACGCGCTTCCTGGTGCTGCCGATGCGCCCCGCGGGCACCGAGGGGTGGAGCGAGGAGCAGCTCGCCGAACTCGTCACGCGCGACTCCATGATCGGCACCGGCTTTCCCAGGACGCCCGGAGCGCCCTCATGAACGGCGTGCACGACATGGGCGGCATGGACGGGTTCGGCAAGGTCGAGGCTGAACTGAACGAGCCGACCTTTCACGAGGAATGGGAGTCCCGTGTCCTCGCCATGGTGCGCGCGATGGGCGCGGCCGGCGCTTTCAACATCGACACCTCGCGCTTCTATCGCGAGACGATTCCGCCGCACGTTTATCTGTCGAGCTCCTATTACAAGAAATGGTTCCTCGGGCTCGAGGAGATGCTGATCGAGAAGGGTTACCTCACGCGGGAGGAGGTCGCCGCCGGTCACGCGATGCAGCCCGGCAAGGCGCTCAAGCACGGCAAGTTCGATCTCACCCAGGTCGAGCGCATCATGGTGCGCGGCAAGTTCGGCCGCCCTGCCCCTGCACCAGCGAAATTCAACATCGGCGATCGCGTGCGCGCGAAGAACATTCATCCGGCGACGCACACGCGGCTGCCGCGCTATGTCCGCGGCCATGTCGGTGTTGTCGAGCTCAACCATGGCTGCCACGTGTTTCCGGACACGGCGGCGATGGAGCACGGCGAACATCCGCAATGGCTGTACACCGTCGTGTTCGACGGCCGCGATCTCTGGGGCGAGGACGGCGATCCCGCCCTGAAGGTCTCGATCGACGCTTTCGAGCCCTATCTGGACCCGGCCTGATGAGCAGTGCAGCTGCCGCCGCGACGGCGGCCATTCCGAGCATTCCCCGCGACGATGACGGCCCGGTGTTCCGCGCGCCCTGGGAAGCGCACGCGTTCGCGATGGCATTGAGCCTGCACGCGCATGGCCTGTTCACCTGGCCGGAATGGGCCGCTAGCCTCGCCGCCGAGATCAAGCGCGCGCAGGCCGCTGGCGATCCTGACACGGGCGAGACCTACTATCTGCACTGGCTCGCCACGCTGGAAGGCCTCGTCGCAAGCAAGGGCGTGGCGTCGATGGACACCCTGCACCGCTACCGCGACGCCTGGGACCACGCGGCCGATCGCACGCCGCACGGCAAGCCGATCGAGCTCAGGCCTGAGGATTTTGAGTAGGTCACTCGTGTGTTCCGGACAAGCTGCATCGCGTAAGCGTTGCGGCGCAGAGCCGGGACCCAGACGGCGGCACGATGCGTTACGGAAACATGGGCCCCGGCTCTGCAGCGCACCGTTGAAGGAGCGCTGCGCTGCGTCCGGGGCGCGTGAGGCGAGTGCTACCTTCCCGCCACGAACTCCCGCCACCCCTTCGCCCGCAGGCTGCAGGCCGGGCACTCGCCGCAGCCATAGCCCCAATCGTGCTGCGCGCCGCGCATCCCGAGATAGCAGGTGTGGGAGTGCTCGCGGATCAGATCGACCAGTCCGTCGCCGCCGAGATCCTGCGCCAGCTTCCACGTCGCGGCCTTGTCGATCCGCATCAGGGGCGTGTGCAACTCGAACGTCCTCGCCATCCCGAGCGAGAGCGCCGTCTGCATCGCGCGGATCGTCTCGTCGCGGCAATCGGGATAGCCGGAGTAATCCGTCTCGCACATGCCGCCGACGATGTGCGTGATGCCGCGGCGATAGGCCAGCGCCGCCGCAAACGTCAGGAACACCAGATTGCGGCCGGGCACGAAGGTGTTGGGCAGTCCGTCGGCTCCCATCGCGATTTCGACGTCGCGCGTCAGCGCGGTCTCGGACACCGCCGCCAGCGTCGGGATCGACAGCGTATGGCTCTCGCCGAGCTTTGCGGCCCAATCGGCACGCAGCGCCTTGACGCCGGCGAACAGCCGGTCGCGGCAATCGAGCTCGATGGCGTGGCGCTGGCCGTAGTCGAAGCCCAGCGTCTCCACGCGCGCAAAGCGGCTGAGCGCCCAGGCCAGGCACGTCGTGGAATCCTGGCCGCCGGAGAACAGCACCAGCGCGGTTTGTGATGAAAATGCGTCACTCATGACCGCGCTTTAGCACCGCGGAACGTCTCAGCCAATCGGTGGAAATCGGCCCGTTCCACGTACCTCCGCTGGGAACGGCGGCCCGCTTTTGGCATAAGGCTCTGGACCCAGGAGACTGCCCCGCAATGACCCCTTCCCGCGACATTTCCCGCCTGATCGAGATCATGGCGGCGCTGCGCACGCCGGTGACCGGCTGCCCCTGGGATCTCGAACAGGATTTTGCGACGATCGCGCCCTACACGATCGAGGAAGCCTATGAGGTGGTCGACGCCATCGACCGCGGCGATCTCGACGATCTCCGCGAGGAGCTCGGCGATCTCCTGCTGCAGGTCGTATTCCACGCCCAGATGGCCTCCGAGCAGAACGCTTTTGCCTTCGGCGACGTGGTCGAGGCCATCACCCGCAAGATGATCCGGCGCCATCCCCACGTCTTCGCCGACAAGGACGGCAACCTCGCCTCCTCCCATGTCAAGGAAGTCTGGGACCGCATCAAGGCCGAGGAGAAAGCCGAGCGCGCCGCGCGCCGGCCGCCGGAGGATGTACCGGTGCACAAATCATTGCTGTCAGGCGTGAAGGCCGGCCAGCCCGCGCTGACGCGGGCCATGGAGCTGCAGCGCAAGGCTTCCACCGTCGGCTTCGACTGGAACGACCCGCGCGCGGTGCTGCAGAAGATCCGCGAGGAAGCCGACGAGATCGAGGCGGCGCTGGATCGCAACGATAAGCGGGAGATCGCGGAGGAGACCGGCGATTTGATGTTCGCCCTGGTCAACCTCGCCCGCCATGTCGATGCCGATCCGGAAGCGGCGTTGCGCGCGACCAATGCGAAGTTCGAGCGGCGCTTCGCCTATATCGAACGGGCGCTGGAGGCGCAGGGCCGCACGCTGGAGCAGGCTTCGCTGGCGGAGATGGATGCGCTGTGGAATGCGGCGAAGGGCGAGACGAAGCCGACCTCAGAAGGACACAAGGAAGCGCGCCGCTAACACCGCTGTCGTCCCGGACAAGCGCGCCTCAGGCGCGCGCAGATCCGGGACGACAACGGTGTTGACGAAGCAGTTGGCCCAACTGCCGCGCCGGAATCTACGTCGCGTGATGCGGCACCGCGTCGAACCGGTTCACCACGATATCCCGCTTGGTCTCGTCCACCCGCACGGTCATGTCGAAGCGGCCGTCGTGCAGCTCTTTCGACAGCACCTCGGAATTGCGGTGCAGCCAGGAGATGCCGGCGCCGTCGGCGGCGTCGATTGACAGATCCAGCGTGGTTCGCTTGGCGGCCAGCCGTTCCTCGATCGCGGCAAGCAGCGCATCGACGCCTTCGCCCGACACAGCCGAGACCAGCATCGCCGGATGATCCTCCGGCCGGCGCGCGGCGATGTTCAGGAGCTCCTCGCGCTGCTCGGGATTGTATCGGTCGATCTTGTTCCAGACCTCGATGATGCGGCCTGAGTCATCGGGGTTGATGCCGAGCTGGCGCAACACCGCGTCGACGTCGCTCTGCTGCGCCTCGGCATCCTCATGCGAGATGTCGCGCACATGCAGGATGACGTCGGCTTCCAGCACCTCCTCCAGCGTGGCGCGGAAGGCGGCGACGAGCTGCGTCGGCAGATTCGAGATGAAGCCGACCGTGTCCGACAGCATCGCCTTGCCGCCATGCGGCAGGTTGAGGGCGCGCAAGGTCGGATCGAGTGTCGCGAAAAGCATATTCGCCGCCTGCACGTCGGCGCGGGTCAGGCGGTTGAACAGCGTCGACTTGCCGGCATTGGTGTAGCCGACCAGAGCCACGACGCGATACGGCACGCGCTGGCGGCCGGCGCGATGCAGCCGCCGCGTCGCCTGCACCTTCTTCAATTCGCTCTCGAGCTTGGTGATGCGCTCCTGAATCAGGCGGCGGTCGGCCTCGATCTGGGTCTCGCCGGGACCGCCCATGAAGCCGAAGCCGCCGCGCTGGCGCTCCAGATGGGTCCATGATCGCACCAGGCGCGAGCGCTGGTAGTTGAGATGCGCGAGCTCGACCTGGAGCGCGCCTTCCTTGGTCTTGGCGCGTCGGCCGAAGATCTCCAGGATGAGGCCGGTGCGGTCGAGCACCTTGGCTTGCAATTCCTTTTCGAGATTGCGTTGCTGGATCGGCGCCAGCGCGCAATCCATCACGACGAGCTCGACATCGAGGCTCTTGGCGAGCGCGGCGATCTCCTCGACCTTGCCTTTGCCGATATAAGTCGCGGGCCTGATCTGGCTGATCGGCGCGATGATGGCATCGGCAATGACGAGATCGATCGCGCGCGCGAGGCCCGCGGCTTCGTCGAGCCGGGCCTCGGCGTCGCGCTGGACATGACTCTCCGATTGCGCGTCGGCACTGCCGGCGCGCACCCGCAAATAGGGGCCGATGACAAGCACCCGCCCCGTCTGCTTAGCCCCAGCCGACCGCGGACGGTCGGCATCCCCGTCGAAATTCCGGGGTTCCAATCAGATCACTCTCAAGCCGGCTGATCCTCGCCGCCTTCGAACAGCTGGATCGGAGCACCGGGCATGATGGTCGAGATCGCATGCTTGTAGACCAGCTGCGAATGACCGTCGCGCCGAAGCAGCAAACAGAAATTGTCGAACCAGGTCACGATGCCCTGGAGCTTCACTCCGTTGACCAGAAAGATCGTCAGTGGCGTCTTGGTTTTGCGAACGTGATTAAGGAAGGTGTCCTGTAGGTTTTGTGCGCGGTCTGCCGCCATTGTTTTTTTCTCGCTTTGAGTTTCTTTTTATTGCGCCGGTTGCGACCCTCTTTATGATGTTCGGGGTCTCTTCCGGTTGCCGCTCCTCATGAGATCCCCCTCGGAGGAACAGCGGTTCGATTAGAGGACAGGTCGGGATATTAGGCAAGCCGCTTCACGCAGCAGCCCGCGTTCTATTGCCCCGAAAAACTACGGAAATCGATGATTTTCCGCGTTTATCGCTGACGAGCCGCCGCGATGTCGCGGCGTTCTCTGTATGCGGACCGGTATCCATTTCGCTCGCGGCGTCGTTAGCCGACGCCGAGTGCCTTCAGCTTCCGATGCAGTGCCGACCGTTCCATGCCAACGAACTCGGCCGTGCGAGAAATATTTCCTGAAAAACGGCTGATCTGTGCAATCAAATAGTCGCGCTCGAACACTTCGCGCGCCTCTCGCAGCGGCAGGCCCATGATGTGCTCGCCATTGTTGCTGGTCGGCATCGCCGGCACCATCGAGCCGACGTCCTGCGGCAACATATCGGCGGTGATGATGACCTCTGGTCCGCCGGCGGCGAGAATCATGACTCTTTCAACGTTGTTGCGGAGCTGGCGCACATTGCCCGGCCAGACATGCGATTGCAGCACTGCCATCGCGTCCTGCCCGATCTGCCGCTTGGGCAGGCCGCTGCCGGCCGAGATCTGTTCCATGAAATAGTCGATCAATTCCGGGATGTCCTCGCGTCGTTCCGACAGCGCGGGCACGCGGATCGGCACCACCGAAAGCCGATGATAGAGGTCCTCACGGAAATGGCCCGCCGCGATCTCCTCTTCGAGATTGCGCGCGGTGGACGAGATGATGCGCACGTCGACCTGTACCTTGGCGGTGCCGCCGACGCGCTGGAATGACTGCTCCACCAGCACGCGCAGGATCTTGTTCTGGGTCTCGCGCGGCATGTCCGCGATCTCGTCGATGAACAGCGTGCCGCCATGGGCTTCCTCGAGCGCGCCGGGCTTGCGCGGCTGCTCGCCGTTGGACTGCTCGACGCCGAACAGCTCATGCTCCATGCGATCGGGAGTGATCGCCGCGGCGTTGATGACGACGAACGGACCGTCAGCGCGGCCCGAGGCCGCATGCAGCGTGCGCGCGGTCAATTCCTTGCCGGCGCCGGCGGGCCCGACAATCAGGATGCGGCTGTTGGCCTTGGCGGCGCGCTCGATGGTCTGGCGCAGCTGGTTCATGCTGGGCGAACGGCCGACGAGCTGGCTGGCGCTCGGCGCGAGCTGCTTCAGCTCCTTGACCTCGCGCTTGAGCCGCGAGTTCTCCAGCGCCCTGGTCGCGACCAGGATCAGGCGATCGGCCTTGAACGGCTTCTCGATGAAGTCGTAGGCGCCGCGCTTGATCGCGGCGACCGCGGTCTCGATGTTGCCGTGGCCGGAGATCATCACCACCGGCAGGTCGGCGTTGTCCTTCTTGACCTGCTCCAGGAGCTGCAAGCCGTCGAGCTTGGAGCCCTGCAGCCAGATGTCGAGGAACACCAGGTGCGGCCTGCGGTTGGCGATTTCGGCCAGTGCGGAGTCGCTGTCGCGCGCGGTCCGCGTGACAAAACCCTCGTCCTCGAGAATGCCTGCGACGAGATCGCGAATATCGGCCTCATCATCGACAATCAGAATTTCACTTGCCATGGGTCGCGCCTGTCTTGTCAGCTGCCTGTTGAGGCTTCGATTTTCGTTGAATCATTGGTCTTTTCAGCGAGCTCTTTGGTTTCGGCCGCCGGCTCTTTTGTTTCCGGCGCCGCGTCCTTTGCCAGCCCCGCCACCGCTTCCCCGGCGGCGTCCTTGACCACCGGTGCCGGCTCGGCGGCCCCGTCGGACTTGGCGGGTTGCCCGGAGATTGCAAAGCGCATGCGCATCCAGGCGCCGCGTTGGCCTTCGCGGAAGTCGGAGGCATCCTTCAGCTCGATCCGCCCGCCATGGTCTTCCAGCACCCGCCCGACGATCGCAAGGCCGAGGCCGGTGCCCTTGGCCCGGGTCGTCACATAGGGTTCGAGCAGCCGCGAGCGCGCGACCTTGGGCAGGCCGATGCCGTTGTCGATCACATCGATCAGCACGTCCTCGCCCTCGCGCGACACGACGACGTCGATGCGGCCTTTGCCGAGTTCCTCCGGCGGCACCTGCTCGATCGCCTCGGTGGCGTTCTTGACGATGTTGGTGACGGCCTGGGAGATCAGCCGCCGGTCGAACTGGGCCCGGAGCGGGTCCTGCTTGAACTCGGCCTCGATATCGATCTCGGGATGGGCGACCTTCATCAGGAACACCGCCTGCCGAACCGTGTCGGCGACGTCCTCGCCTTCCATCACGGGCTTGGGCATCCGGGCAAAGCGCGAGAACTCGTCGACCATGCGCCTGATATCGTCGACCTGGCGCACGATGGTGTCGGTGCACTGGTCGAAGATCTGTTTGTCCTTGGCCTCGGTGATGTCCTTGCCGAACTTGCGGCGGATGCGCTCGGCCGACAGCTGGATCGGCGTCAGCGGGTTCTTGATCTCGTGGGCGATGCGCCGCGCGACGTCGCCCCAGGCCGAGGTGCGCTGCGCCGAGACCAGCTCGGTGATGTCGTCGAGCGTGATGATGTAGCTGTCGTGCGGCTGGTTCTTCTCGGCGCTGACGCGGACCGAGAGGTTGCGCTCGGTGCCGTCGCGGGTGATCGTGATCTGGCCCTGCACCAGACGCTGGGTCCCTTCCCGCGCCGCCTTCATCATCTCGTCGAGCTCGGGCAGCACGTCGGAGAGCGGATGGCCGAGCGTCTCGGATTCGGCGTGCCCGATCAGCTTCTCGGCGGAACGGTTCAAGATACCGACGCTGCTGGAGGCGTCGACGCCGATGATACCGGCGCTCGCGCTCGACAGCACCGCCTCGATGAAGCGGCGGCGGCTGTCGATGAGGTCGCTGGCGTTGACGAGCTCGTCACGCTGGCTGCGCAATTCCTGCGTCATCTTATTGAAGGTCTCACCCAGCTGGGCGAGGTCACCTTCCGACTGGTGCACCGGCACCTTCACGTGGAGGTCGCCGGTCGAGACCGTATGGGCCGCGTTCATCAGCCGCCGGATCGGCGCCACCAGCGAATTGGCGAAGTTGAGGCCGATCAGCACCGAGGCCATCAGGATGGTCAGGGCGATCACAGCGAACATCAGTGCGAAGGCGACCTGGATGCCGAGCCGGCGCGACTCGATCTGGGCGTATTCGGCGACGCTGACCTCGGTCTGCTTGAGCTGGGCAACGACGTTGGGATCCAGGGGTCGCGCAACGTAGAGGAAGGTGTCGTTGAACGCGCGCAGGCGGATCACCGCGGCGACGAAGCTCGCGTCCGGCAGCACCGCGATCTCGGGCTCGCTCTCGTTGACGTTGCTGAGGAAGTCGGGCGCCGGCGGCGAATAAGCCAGCCGCATTCCGGTATCGGCGGATTCCAGGATGTTGGTGTTCTTGTCGATGATCATCGCGCCCGGCAGATTGCGCGAGCCGGCGCTGGCGGTCAGCATCTCGCGGAACGAGCGGCGGTCCTGGTCGTAGAGCGGCCGGGCGTGCGCGATGTCGTTGGCCATGCCGAGAATGTCGCCGCGGATCAGCTGCGCATGGTCCTGCATATAGGCGCGCGCGATCGTCAGCGAATTCTGGATCACCTCCTTGGTCGGTCCTGAGAACAACCGGTCGAGGCCGCGCTCGATGGTGACGTTGGCGACGACCGCGACCAGCACCGCCGGGAGCACCGCCACGATCGAGAACAGGCTGACGATCTGGACGTGGAGGCGCGCCGCCGCCCTGCCCCGCCGCCGCGCCAGGATCAGTTGCCAGAGCTCGCGGATGATGATGCCGACCAGCAGCAGGATGGTGGCCGCGTTGAGAAGGTAGAACGAGCGCACCACCTTGGGCGTCGGCTCGATCGTGGTGAGGCCGGTCAGGACCAGGAAGGTCAGGAGCGCCGACCCCAGCGCCAGTGCCACGGCAAAGGGCGCCAGCCAGCGCCGTGCCGACCAGCGCCGGGGCTCTTCTGCTGGGGCCGTGTCAAAGTGTGCGGCCGAGGTATCTGCGCTGGTCATTCCGGCAATGGCGGTGCTGAAAACGGGTCCGCGACGAAGGCGCGGATACTGATGTATTCGTACCACATTGTTGCCGAATTGCGACAATTCCGCGGCGCCTCCGGCGTGGCGTAGCGGCGCATCCACAGGGCAATAGCTGCTCGTCACCGGGAACGGAATCAGGCCATTCCGGCTTGACCCGACATGGACAGGATCTTTCTCGCGATAATGGCTTCCGCCGTGCTGGTGCTGATCGTAGCCTCCGACCTGCTGGTCAATGGCCCGGGTCTGCAGGAGCCGGCGGACCTCGCCATGTTGCCGACGCAGGCGCGCCTGGTCAGATAGGCGCGGCACTGCGCCCTGCGGCGAAACGCCGAAATCGTCCCCTCCACCGGAACATTTGGGTCGGATCCGGACTTCTGCTCACCGCGTCAGCCACAAAGGCCAGCGCGATCCGGACAGGCTCAGCTCCGCTTGGTAGGGGGAGCTGAGCCACCTCTTCGCAAACGCGTAAGCGTTTGTCGAATGCACAAACGCCCTTCGCGTGCTCCGTCTAGCCGCCGCTCCTGTAGACCTGGATGTCGAGATCCCGGATCTTCTTGCGCAGTGTGTTGCGGTTGAGGCCGAGCAGGTCGGCGGCGCGGATCTGGTTGCCGCGGGTGGCGGCGAGCGCAGCCGTCAGCAGCGGCACCTCGATCTCCTTGAGAATGCGGTGATAGAGGCCGGGCGGCGGCACGCCGTTCGGAAAGCCCTGGAAGTGCGAGGACAGATAGGCCTCCACCGCGCCGCCGAGATTGTCGACGCCCTGCTGAACCGCGGCGCCCGGGCTCACCGAGGGCGGCGCCAGTTCGCCGTCGATGACGGACGCCGTGATCACGTCCTGCGGATAGAGCGCGGCAAGACGCCGTGCGAGGTTTTCCAGCTCGCGCACGTTGCCGGGCCAGCGGTGCTGCTTCAGCCGCTCCAGCGCCAGCGCATCGAGCTTCTTCGGCGGCAAGCCGTCCTTCTCGGCCAGCGCGAAGAAGTGCCGGATGAGATCGGGCAGATCCTCGATGCGCTCGCGCAAGGGGGGCAGCCGCAGCGGCACGACGTTGAGACGGAAGAACAGATCCTCGCGGAACAGGCCCTGCTGGATCAGGACGCGCAGGTCCTTGTTCGAGGCGGCGACGATGCGCACGTCGGTCTTGATCGGGGTGCGGCCGCCGACGGTGGTGTACTCGCCCTGCTGCAAGACGCGCAGCAGGCGAGTCTGCGCCTCCATCGGCATGTCGCCGATCTCGTCCAGGAACAGGGTGCCGCCCTCGGCCTGCTCGAACCGGCCGGAGGCGCGGGTGTTGGCGCCGGTGAAGGCGCCGCGCTCGTGGCCGAACAGCTCGGACTCGATGAGGTCGCGCGGGATCGCCGCCATGTTGACCGCGACGAACGGGCCGTTGCGGCGTTTGCCGTAATCGTGCAGCGCGCGCGCGACCAGCTCCTTGCCGGTGCCGGACTCGCCCGTGATCATCACGGTGAGATCGGTCTGCATCAGCCGCGCCAGCACGCGGTAGATTTCCTGCATCGCCGGCGAGCGGCCGACCAGCGGGATCGCCTCCATCTCGGCGTCCTCGTCCGGCGTCGAGACGCGCTCCTTCGGCTCGGCGAGCGCGCGGCCGACGATGGCGATCAGCTCCTTCAGGTCGAAGGGTTTTGGCAGATATTCATACGCGCCCCGCTCGGAGGCGCGGATCGCCGTCATGAACGTGTTCTGCGCACTCATGACGATGACGGGCAGATTCGGCCGCATCTTCTTGATCCGCGGCAACAGGTCGAACGCGTTCTCGTCGGGCATCACCACGTCGGTGATGACGAGATCGCCCTCGCCCTGGCTGACCCAGCGCCACAGCGTTGCGGCATTACCGGTCAGCCGCACTTCATAGCCGGCGCGGGACAGTGCCTGATTGAGAACGGTGCGGATGGCGGTGTCGTCATCGGCTACGAGAATGCTACCTGCGGGCATCGTTAATCCTCATTTCGCCCCCTGTGACGCAGGCGACGGCTTCCCGGCAGAGTCGGCGCGACTGCTTTGATCGGCATGTTTCGCCGATGTGGAATACATCGGCATCAGCACGCGGAAGGTGGTTTTGCGCGGCTGAGATTCGCATTCGATGATGCCCCCGTGATCGCCGACGATCTTGGCGACCAGCGCAAGACCCAGGCCCGAGCCGGTCTGCTTGGTGGTCACGAAGGGGTCGAACAGATTGGGCAGAAGATCGTCCGGCACGCCTGGTCCGTTGTCCTTCACGCAGAATTCGAGCGGCAACGATACCCGGGATTTTTGACCGGGGACTGACAGGCGCACGCCGGGGCGGAACGCGGTGGTGAGCTGGATCTCGGCGTCGGGCACGTCGATCAGGGCTTCCGCGGCGTTCTTCACGAGATTGAGGAACACCTGGATCAGCTGGTCCTGGTTCGCCAGCACGGGCGGCAGCGAGGGATCGTAATCCTCGATGAAGCGGATGTTGCGGGCAAAGCCGGACTGCGCCAGCCGCTTCACGTGGTCGAGCACGGAATGGATGTTGACGGGGCCGCGCACCACGGGGCGCTCGTCGCCGAACACCTCCATGCGGTCGACCAGCGTCACGATGCGGTCGGCCTCGTCGCAGATCAGCCGCGTCAGCATGCGATCCTCGGACGAGGCCTGCTGCTCCAGCAGCTGCGCCGCGCCGCGGATGCCCGAGAGCGGGTTCTTGATCTCGTGCGCCAGCATCGCGGCCAACGCGATCACCGAGCGCGCGGCGCTGCGATGGGTGAGCTGCCGGTCCATCTTGTCGGCGATGGTGCGTTCCTGCAGCATCACCACGATATGACCGGGCCGCTCGGTGAGCGGGGCGACGTGCAGATCGACCTGGCGGTCGCCACCCATGCGCGGCGTGCCGAGATCGACCTTGTACTCGTTGACCGGTGAGTTCGACGACCGCACCTGGTCGATCAGCGCCAGCAACGGGCTGCCGAACGGCACCAGCTCTTTCAGCGATTGCCGTTTCAGGAACTGGGTCGAGATATCGAAGAAGGCTTCGGTTGCGATATTGGCTGCGACGATCTTGCCGTCCGGCCCGATCATGAGCACGGGATTGGGCAAGGCATCCAGCATCGCGTCGCTGTCGGACACCCGGCGATGTTCAGCGGCTGAGCTCATGCAGCAGCGCTCCATGCGAAATCGTCGAAAGCATCCTGCAGCGACTGGCGAACGAGGCGCGGATCCTCCGAAGTGAGGATCGTCTTCCGCCACCCCTTCAGCTTCTCGATGGATGCGCCGCTCGCCTCTGCGGCGACGTCGAGCGCCCAGCCGAGATGCTTGCGGGCGTGCTTGAGGCCGACGCGCAGACCATAGAGCGCACAGACGCCCTCGTAGAGCGTCTGGACATAATGCAGCTGGTTTTCGAGCGAGGGCGCGGCCTCCTCGGCCCCGCCCGTCAGGCGGCGGCCGATCTGGCCGGGCAGCCAGGGCTGGCCGTTCGCGCCGCGGCCGATCATCACGGCATCGGCGCCGGAGGCCTCGAGCGCCGCGACCGCCTTCTCGTAGGAGGTGATGTCGCCATTGACGACGAGCGGAATCGAAACCGCCACGCGCACGGCGCGGATCGCGTCCCAATCGGCCTCGCCCTTGTAGAACTGGCTGCGGGTGCGGCCATGGACCGTGACGAGCTTGACGCCGGCGGCTTGCGCGCGCTGCGCCAGCTCCGGGGCGTTGCGCGTGCGATCATCCCAGCCGAGCCGCATCTTCAGCGTCACCGGCACCTTCACCGCTGCGATGGTCGCATCGATCAGGCTGACGGCATGGTCGAGGTCGCGCATCAAGGCCGAGCCCGACTGGCCGCCGGTGACGTGGCGGGCCGGACAGCCCATGTTGATGTCGATGATATCGGCGCCCTCGGCCTCGGCGATCCGGGCGCCCTCGGCCATCCAACGGGCCTCGCAGCCGGCGAGCTGGACCACATGGGGCCCGACCCCCGTGGCTTCGCAGCGCAACCGGGACATCCTGTGGCCGCTGGCGAGCTCATCGCTGGCGGTCATTTCGGACACGACGAGACCGGCCCCAAGCTCGGCCGCCAGCCGGCGGACGGGCGAGTCCGTCACCCCCGACATCGGCGCCAGGAAGACCGGGGTGGCGACGTCAATATCGCCAATTTTCAACGGCTTAGAGCCGGATACTGCCGAGCCGGTCACGGGGGTCTCGTTGCCTGGGCAGGGCCTCATCGCGCCTGCCATGACCTATCTTGCGCACAATTCTTGTGCAGTCAAGCGTCATGCCTACAGTTTAGACAAGTCTGCAAATCTTTCAAGTGCAGTGCAGCAAAATGCTGTTTCCAACAATCCGGGGAAACCCCCTTTTTTTGCGGGCCTGCCGTGCTAGAGGCATGCGGCAATTACCCCACTCCCCCGACTCTCCATCACCAACTGAGTATTTGAGTCCTATGGCGAAATCACAGCGCACCGCGGTCGTCCTCGTCGCAGCCGGGCGTGGACTGCGTGCCGGCGCCGGCGGGCCGAAGCAATATCGCGAGATCGGCGGCGTGCCGGTGATCTACCGCGCCATGGAAGCCTTCAGCCGCCACCCTGAGGTGTTTGCGGTGCAGCCCGTGGTGAACCCCGATGACAGCGCCATCTTCACGGCCGCGGTCGCGGGATTGAAGCACGAGCCGCCGACCAACGGCGGCGCCACCCGTCAGGCATCGGTGCTCGCCGGCCTCGAAGCGCTCGCCAGGCACAAGCCTGATATCGTGCTGATCCACGACGCCGCCCGGCCCTTCGTCTCCGCCGGCGTGATCTCGCGCGCGATCGAGGCGGCGAGCCGCACCGGTGCCGCCCTCCCCGTCGTTCCCGTCACCGACACCATCAAGGTCACCGGCGCGAGCGGCGATGTCGAGGACACGCCGGACCGCGCCCGTTTGCGAATCGCGCAGACGCCGCAATCCTTTCGTTTCGACGTCATCCTCGAGGCGCATCGTCGTGCGGCCAGGGACGGGCGCTCGGATTTCACCGACGATGCCGCGATTGCCGAATGGGCGGGATTGACGGTTGCAACCTTTGAAGGCGATGTTGCCAACATGAAGCTCACCACACCCGAAGATTTCGTGCGCGAGGAAGCGCGCCTGGCGGCCCAGCTCGGCGACATCAGGACCGGCACGGGCTACGACGTGCACGCCTTCGGCGAGGGCGACCACGTCATGCTCTGCGGCGTGCGCGTGCCGCACAGCAAGGGCTTCCTCGCCCATTCCGACGGCGATGTCGGCCTGCATGCGCTGGTCGACGCCATCCTCGGCGCACTCGCCGACGGCGACATCGGCTCGCACTTCCCGCCGACCGATCCCAAATGGAAGGGCGCCTCTTCCGACCAGTTCCTGAAATACGCCATCGAGCGCGTGACGGCGCGTGGCGGCCGCATCGCCAATCTCGAGGTCACCATGATCTGCGAGCGGCCGAAGATCGGCCCGTTGCGCGACACCATGCGTGCGAGCATCGCCGCGATCTCCGGCGTGGACATCTCGCGCGTCGCTGTGAAGGCGACCACCAGCGAGCGGCTCGGCTTCACCGGCCGCGAGGAAGGCATCGCGGCCACTGCGAGCGCCACCATCCGTCTGCCCTGGAGCGTCTAGGCCATGGGCGGCAGCGACGCACGCGCCCTCTCCCGCTCGCTGCTCGATCTGTGCCGGATGCGCAAGCTGACGATCGCGACGGCTGAGTCCTGCACCGGCGGCCTCGTCGCGGGCGCGCTGACCGACATCCCCGGCTCGTCCGACGTCATCGATCGCGGCTTCGTCACTTATTCCAACGATGCCAAGCGCGCGATGCTTGGTGTCGAGGCGGGCACGCTCGCCAATTTCGGCGCGGTCAGCAAGGAGACCGCAACCGCGATGGCGGTCGGCGCGCTGGAGCGGGCCGATGTCGATCTCGCGGTTGCCATCACCGGCATTGCAGGTCCCGGTGGCGCGACGCCCGGCAAGCCGGTCGGCCTCGTGCACTTCGCCGCTGCCGCGCGCGACGGCCGGATCATCCACCGCGAGCATCGCTTCGGCGCGATCGGCCGCAGCGCCGTGCGCCAGCGCTCCGTGGTCGAGGCGCTGCGCATGCTGATGGACCTGGCGCGCGGTCCGCAAGTCGCGGCCAAGCCGAAACGCGCCGCCGCAGTCACCCGCCTGCGCCCCCGCGTGACGCGCTCGCCGCGCCGCCATGCGGCCAAACGCCGGACGCCGCGGTCGCCGCGGGGCTGATCGCTCCGCTTAGGGTTTGCGGGCGATCACGCGGATCGCCGCCAGATTGGCGCGATGCTGCTCGAATACCCGGCGCATCCCCAGCACCCGCCGCCGCGCCGCCCGATCGCGCAGCAGATTCCTGGCGAGCCGCAAGGCGCCGATCAGGCCCTCGTCCTGCACGAGGCGCCGCGGCCGCAGCAGATGCATCGGCGCGAATTCGACCGCTTCGATCTCGAAGCCGACGCTCTCCAGCAGCCCTCTCCATCCGTCGCCGGACAAGGGACGCGCGCCGACATGGATGGCCCCGGAAAGCGCGCGGTCGATCTCCTGCCTTTGGCCAAACGGCATGTCGTCGGGTGTCACGGCGAGCTCGTGGATGCCATAGCGTCCGCCCGGGCGCAGCAGGCGGAACGCTTCGGCCGCGATGCGGCGCTTCTGCTCCTGAGTCTGCATGCTCAACATCGCCTCGCCGATTACGACCGAGGCAAAGCCTGCGGGCAGCGTCGTCTGATCGGCCGTGCCGACGACGACCGCGATATGTCCCTTCGCAGGAAGCTGGCGGCTGGTCCACGCCGCCGCCTGCGCATCGCGCTCGACGCCGACATAGCGCCGCGGACCCCGCTCCAGGATCATGCGGGCGGTGACGCCAAGGCCCGGCGCAAACTCGACGACATCATCTGCGGCGCCGATCACCAGCCCGTGCAACAGCGCGCGCGTCAGGCCAAGCCCGCCGGGGCGCAGCACGCGCTTGCCAAGCCGGGCCAGCAACCAGTGGCCTGGCATCTTGGCGACGTCGAGATCGCAGCCCGGCAGTTCGGCTGGCGGCATCGTGTGGTCCGCAATCATCTGGAATCTCCTTTGCGAGTTAGAACCGCGCCCGGATGCCGCCGTAATAGCCGCGTCCGTCGCCGGGGATGAAAGCGGCCTGGTCCGGTCGCGCCTGATCGACGATCAGGGTTGATGCGGCATAGGTCGCATTGAACAGATTGGTGATCTCGCCGAACACCGAGAAGCGATCGCTGATCCGGTATTCGCTGCGCAGGTCGGCAACCACGAACGGATCGGCAAACAGCGTGTTCATGTTGTCGACCGGCATGTGGCCCGGACTCCAGCGCACCACGCCCTCGAGCTTCCAGGCGTCGGTCGCCTGATATTGCAGGACTGCGTTGACGAGATGTGGCGGCGCGCCGGCGAGATGGTTGTTGCCGCGCAGCGGATCATTATCGAAGCGGAAGTCCTGATAGGTGTAGGCGACGCGCCCGGTCAGCCGCTCCGTCAGCCTCACGCCGAAGCCGAGCTCGACGCCGAAATGCGTGGTGCGGTCCGCATTGAACGCCGCCATCAACGCGCCGGTGGAGTCGCGCAGGCTCAAGAGCTCGTTGTCGACCCAGGAATAATAGCTGACCGCATCCCATGACAGGATGCCGGCGCGACCGCGCCAGCCGCCTTCGACCGTGGTCGCGGTCTGGGCCTTCAGATCGGGCGTCGCGAACACCGCGGCGATTAGCGCCGGATTACCCGGCGTCGGCCGTCCCGCGCTGCTGTTGGGCGTGCCGTTGACGGTCGCGAGCAGATCGTCATGCGACGGCGGCTCGAAGCTGCGGCTGACCGCGGCGAAGATGGTCTGGCCGGTCACGGGCCGGAAGGTCACGCCGAGGCTGGGGCTCCAAGCCGAATAGCTGCGCGCGTAGCTCGAGCTCTGCGTCGGCACCGCGCCGTTCGGCAGCAGCGCGGTCGGGTTCGCCGGATTGTAGGCAATCGTCGGCCGTGTCGCGTTCCGATAGAGGTCGTCATTGTCGCGCGTGGCGTAGCCATAGGCGATCGCCGGCGACACGGTGATCCGGTCCCAGACCGGCAGATTGACACCGGTATGCAGCGCAAGCGTGGTCGCATCGAGCCGGCTCTCGCCGAACTTCGCCCCGGTCTGCCCGGCCTGGTTGATGAAGTTCTCCCGGTCCGCCGATCCCACCGAATATTGCGCGGTCGTTTCCACGAGCGGCAAGGCGGCTGCGCTGTCGGGCTTGTAGGCGTAGCGGAACACGCCGGTCGCATCGTCGCCCCGCGTGGCGCGGATGCCCGAGGAGATCGGAAAGCGGAACATGTCGTCGGTGTGGGTGTAGCCGAGCGCGACGTCGAACAGATGCGCGTCGAATGTCGCGGTGGTCCGCGAGCCCGCCACGAACTGGTCGGCCTCGCGCCGCGGCCTGTCGCGCACGACGTTGGGGCCGGGATTGATCGAGGTCGATGGCGGGATGAAGGTCGGGCCGGCGAACACCTGCCGCGGATTGGCCTCCATCGCGCTCTTGGTCAGGGGGCCCGCGACGTCGAAGCCGAGATCGGTGTAGCCGATGAAGAAGCGCGTGCTGACGTTCTCGGACAGCACGGCGCCGACATTGGCGTTGAAGCTTGAGCGCTCGGAGCTGTTGTAGTCGCGAAAGCCGTCGCGGCGGCTGAAATCGGCCTGCACCAGCGCGTCCACATTGTCCTTCCTGCCGCCCGTCTGCGCACTGGCATTGATCTGTCCGAAGCTGCCGCCGGTGACCACGAGTTGCGTGCCCGGTGAGGACGATCCCGTCGGCGAGACGAAATTCAGCGCGCCGCCGAGCACGGTGGCGCCGAGCCGGTTGGCCATGTAGCCCCGATAGACCTCGATGGCCTCCGCCTGCTGCGGATTGGCAAAGCCGACGATGTAGGAGCCGTCGGCGCGATTGATCGGCAGGCCGTTCTGAAGCACCAGCAGCCCGCGCTCGACCGGATTCTGTTGCAGGCCGGAGCCGCGGATCTGGATGCGCGGCTGGTCGTTGCCGCCGAAGAAATTCTGCACCACGACGCCGGGAACGCCGCTGAGCGCGCGCGACACGGTCGGGTTGCCGGTGGGCGCGAGATCCTCGCGCTTGACCAGCGCGACGCCGCCCGCGAGCGCCTCGAAACGCTCCTGCACCGACGCCGCTGCCGTAGCGGGCGCCGTTGCCGCTTCGCGGGCGCCGTCACCGCTAAGAGGCTGCGGCTTGGCGGCCCGGCGTCGTGCTGCGACCCGCTCGCGCGAGACCAAGGCGGGCTTTGCCGCGCTCTTCGGCGCATCCACCATCACGGGATCGAGCTGGACCGCCGCGCCAGGCGTTGCCGATTGCGCAAGGCAGGCTTCACCGGCAAGCGCCGGCAGCAACAGGACCGACGCCGTCAACGACAGCCGCATCGTTCCCTGAATTTTGTTTCGTGAGCGCCCTCGCCCCGATGCAAGGTTTTTGATTGTATGTTGCACTGCAGCCCCATTGCTCTTGCGGCCGACGCGTTGGGAGCGCGAGCCGATGTCCGCGCGACGGTGCATGCCGTCGCGATCGGTCGCGAAGCTCGCCGCTGGTGCCGGGAATCTGATTGCGCTGGAGCAAATAGCGCGCAGCTTGGAATTAGTTTCGTTCCAAGCTGCAGGTTGGCCGATGTCGCCGGCGCTATGCCGCCATCAGTAGCGCGCTCGCATGGTCGAGCACACATTGCTTGACCGCACCGGCCTCGGAGGGTTTCGCCTTCGCACTGACCGTCAATTCCAGGATCGGTGCCGCGGGATTGCCGACATCGAGGACCCTCGTGACGGAGACGGTGGGTTGCGCCTGAACGTCGATGCGGGAATCGTTGCGCAGCTCCTTCAGGATGCGATCCGCGAGCGTATTGGCCGCGCCGGCCGGGACCGGAAACGCCACCTTGACCTCGCCCGTGCCCGGGTAGGCGCTGTGGTTGACGATCGCCGCGCCCCACACCTGCCCGTTGGGCAGCAGGATCTGCGTGTTGTCGGCCGCGACCAGCTCGGTCATGAACAGCGACAGCGACTTCACCTTGCCCGCCTTGCCGGCGATCTCGACGTCGTCGCCGATATGGAAGGGCCGGAACAGCAGCAGCATCACGCCGGCGGCGAGATTGGACAGCGTGCCCTGCAGCGCCAGGCCGATGGCGAGCGATGTCGCGCCCAGCACGGCAACAAGGCTCGCGGTCTGGATGCCGAACAGCTGAAGCACGGCGATTCCGACCACGGCCAGCACCCCATAGCGCACGAGACTGCCCACGAACAGCGTGACGAGCGGGTCGACGCGGTGCGTGACGCTGAGCAGCCGTGTCACGAAACGCTGCATGGCGCCGGAGAGATACCAGCCGACCGCAAGCAGCAGGATCGCGTAGATCGCGTTCAGGCCATACAGGACGAGCGAGGCTTTCAACGTGTCGAAATTGATGGTCATGGCGGCTCCAACCCGGGCAATCCGTTGAGAACGCATTGCGATGCGAAATGATCCCGGCAAGGGCCGAGGTGGAACACGGCCCGTAGGGCGGATTAGCGAAGCGTAATCCGCCTCTTTTGCCTCCGAGGCACAGATGGCGGATACGCCTTCGGCTAATCCGCCCTACGGCACACAAGCCCTTGCGTTGCCTGACGGGCAAAACACGCCAGCGGTGGGGCAATACGCGATGACGAAAATATTCGCCTTTACAGAATTTCGGCTTTGACGCATTCTCGGGCTACCTCATCCCTTGTCAGAGGGGCGTATCGCGATCGTCACGAACGTGGGGTGAGTTGCAGTGGACGCTCGTCACATCGGCGCGAAGGGTTCGCAGGGCGGGAAACCGTGAGCGAAAACCGTCGCGCATACGACCGGTGTGATTTGCGTACGGCAAAACCGTGTCGTCCTGACGCCCGGGGTCTGTGCGTCAAGTCTTGTGGTGATGTGTGTTGCCCGACCGGGCGCGCCCATCAGTCATCTGCAAGGCGACGGGGGCAATAGTGCAACGCTCCCCGGGGAGAGCACGGCATAAGCCGTC
>ERZ1034411.33-NODE-33-length-88766-cov-11.581980_pt1 | contig 88766 bp, 70 predicted proteins | sample MGYA00520583_ERZ1034411 | MGnify/ENA primary metagenome ERZ1034411 (study PRJEB33736, sample SAMEA104288481) | Azolla microphylla | place: Ecuador | collected 1982 | study: EMG produced TPA metagenomics assembly of the PRJEB19522 data set (Is there foul play in the...
GCCTGGTTGAGGATCGCCGCGGTCTCGACCATCTCCACCATGAAGGTGGAGCGGCCGCGGGCGAGATCGTCGGCAGCGCCGACGCGCGAGAACAGGCGGTCGACGATGCCGATCCGCGCCCGCGTCGCCGGCACGAAGCTGCCGATTTGAGCGAGCAAGGCAATCAGCGCGTTCTGGCGCAGGAAGGTCGATTTACCGGCCATGTTGGGGCCGGTGAGCAGCCAGAGCTGGCCGGACTTTTGCGCGGGCGCCGGCGACAGATCGCAGGCATTGGCGATGAACGGCTCGCCATTGCGCCTCAGGGCCTGCTCGACCACGGGATGGCGGCCGGCCTCGATGGCGAAGGCGAGGGAATCATCGACGTCGGGGCGCACATAATTGTCGTCGACCGCGAGCTTGGCCAGCGAGGTCGCGACGTCGAGCAGGGCGAAGGCGTGCGCGGCGGCGCGCAGTTCGTCGCTCACCGCCATGGCCTTCGCTGACAGCCGCTCGAAAATCTCGAGCTCGAGCCCGAGCGCGCGGTCCCCGGCATTGGCGATCTTGGCTTCGATCTCGCCGAGTTCCGACGTCGTGAAGCGCACCTGGCCCGCCAGCGTCTGGCGATGGATGAAGGTCGCGTTCAGCGGCGCCGACATCAGCTTGTCGCCGTGCTGCGCGGTGACCTCGACGAAATAGCCGAGGACGTTGTTGTGCCGGATCTTGAGAGCCTTGACGCCGGTGTGGTCGGCGTAACGCGCCTGCATCGAGGCCACCACGAGGCGCGAGGTGTCGCGCAAATTGCGCGCTTCGTCGAGGGCGGGTTCATAGCCCTGCCGCACGAAGCCGCCGTCGCGCTTGATCAGCGGCAGCTGCTCGTCGAGCGCGCTGGCGAATTCCGCTGCCAGCTCGCGCGAGGGCCTTTGCAGCGCGGCCACCACCACCGCGATCTCCTGCGGCGGCTGGTCCAATTCACCGAGCCGCGCCAGCACCTGGTCGGCGGCGATGATGCCGTCGCGCAGCCCCGCAAGGTCGCGCGGGCCGCCGCGGCCGACCGAGAGACGGGCCAGCGCGCGCGACATGTCGGGCGCGCCGCGCAATATGCTGCGGACGTCCTCGCGCGCGGCGGAGTCCGCAACGAATGTGCCGACCGCATCGAGCCGGCGCGCAATGGCGGGCGCGTCCGTCAGCGGCGCCGCCAGCCGTTGCGCCAGCAGGCGCGAGCCGGCCGAGGTCACGGTGCAGTCGATCGCGTCGAGCAGCGAGCCGCGGCGCTCGCCGGCAAGCGTCCGCGTCAGCTCGAGGTTGGCGCGGGTGGCCGGATCGATCGCCATGGTCGCGCCCGAGGCTTCGCGCAACGGCGGTGACAAAGGCGGGCGCTGGCCGATCTGCGTACGTTCGATATAGGTGACGGCGGCGGCCGCGGCGGTGGCTTCGAGCCGCGTGAGCTGCGCGAGGCCGTCCATGGTCGCGACCGCAAAATAGTCGCACAGGCGCTTTTCGGCGGTGGCGCCGTCGAAGACGTCGCGGGTCAGCGGCGTCACTGCCGGCAGTTCGCGCAGGGTCTGTCCGAGCTCGTTGTCGCCATAGAGCGCATCGGTGACGATGGCCTCGTTCGGGTTGATGCGCGCCAGCGTCGCGGCAAGCTCGCCGCCCGAACATTCGGTGACCATGAATTCGGCGGTCGAGATGTCGATCCAGGCGAGGCCGAAGCGGTCGCCGCCCGCAGAGGAGCGGGCCCGCGCGATCGCCAGCAGATAGTTGTTGGCGCGCGCGTCGAGCAGATTGTCCTCGGTCAGCGTGCCCGGCGTGACCAGCCGCACCACGCCCCGGCGCACCACGCTCTTGTTGCCGCGCGCCTTCGCTGCGGCGGGATCCTCGGTCTGCTCGCAGACGGCGACCCGGTGGCCGGCCGAGATCAGACGATGCAGATAATCCTCGGATCGCTCGACCGGCACGCCGCACATCGGGATATCGGCGCCCTGATGCTTGCCGCGCTTGGTCAGGACGATGCCGAGCGTCCTGGAGGCGATCTCGGCGTCCTCGAAGAACAATTCGTAGAAATCGCCCATCCGGTAGAACAGCAGCAGGCCCTGATGCGCCGCCTTGATCTCAAGGTATTGTTCCATCATCGGCGTGACGCGCGCGGCAGCTTCCGCCTGGGGCGCGGGCGCTTCGTCGGGGGGCGGAACGGGGATCGGCTGTTGCATGGTCATGGGCGGCGCAACCTACAAAATTTCGTCCCCTGCTCCTATCGCTTTGGCCTGACAGGGGAGGTTTTCCACGTTGTCCGTGTGGCGGAAGCGGTTGCCACATTTTCCGTCGTCATTCCGGGCCTGCGCCTGTCGGCGCATCCCGGAATGACGACGGAATTTCGTGGCGCTGAGCCGAATACGCCGCCCGCGAAACCGTCAATTGACCTGCCGCGGGCGCCCTCCTAAAACTCCGCCGACATTGAAGAATTCTGGCCGAACCGCGGCATTCAGGGAGAACAACGATGCGTGACGTCTTTATCTGCGATGCCGTGCGGACCCCGATCGGCCGTTTCGGCGGCTCCCTTGCCAAGGTGCGCGCCGACGATCTCGCCGCAGCCCCGATCAAGGCGCTGATGGCCAAGCACCCCAACCTCGACTGGGCGCAGGTGGACGAGGTCTTCTTCGGCTGCGCCAACCAGGCCGGCGAGGACAACCGCAACGTCGCGCGCATGGCGCTGTTGCTGGCTGGTCTTCCGGATTCGGTTCCCGGCCAGACCCTGAACCGGCTCTGTGCCTCCGGCCTCGACGCGGTCGGCGCGGCCGGTCGCGCCATCCGCTCCGGCGAGATCGAGCTCGCGATTGCCGGCGGCGTCGAATCCATGACCCGCGCGCCCTTCGTGATGGGCAAGGCGCAGGAGGCCTTCTCGCGCTCGGCCGAGATCTTCGACACCACGATCGGCTGGCGCTTCATCAACCCGCTCTTGAAGGCGCAGTACGGCGTCGATGCGATGCCGGAGACCGGCGAGAACGTTGCCGAGGAATTCCAGGTCTCGCGCGCTGACCAGGATGCCTTCGCGATCCGCTCGCAGCAGCGTGCTGGCAAGGCGATTGCCGCTGGGTACTTCGCCGAGGAAATCACACCGATCACCATTCCCGGCGGCAAGGCCGGCCCGATCACTGTCGACAAGGACGAGCATCCGCGCCCCGAGACCACGCTGGAAGGCCTCGCCAAGCTGAAGCCGATCGTGCGTAATCCCGGTACGGTGACCGCCGGCAACGCCTCCGGCGTCAATGACGGCGCTGCCGCCATGATCCTGGCATCCGAAGCTGCCGTGAAGAAGCACGGCCTGACGCCGCGTGCCCGCATCCTCGGCCTTGCCTCGGCCGGCGTGCCGCCGCGCATCATGGGCATCGGCCCGGTGCCGGCGACCCGCAAGCTGATGGAGCGGCTCGGCAAGAAGATCAGCGATTTCGACCTGATCGAGCTCAACGAAGCCTTCGCCTCGCAGGGCATCGCCTGCATGCGCCAGCTCGGCGTCGCCGACGACGCCGATTTCGTCAATCCGCATGGCGGCGCCATCGCGCTCGGCCATCCCCTCGGCATGAGCGGCGCGCGCCTCGCGCTCACCGCAGTCCACGGCATGGAGAAGCGCGGCGGCAAGCTCGCGCTCGCCACCATGTGCGTCGGCGTCGGCCAGGGTGTCGCGGTTGCGATCGAGAAGGTGAACTGAGTTCTCTCTTCTCCCTCTCCCCGCACGCGGGGAGAGGCGAAGGGGCCGAGTGGAGACAGCCATGATCATCGAGCGCGAGCAGGACGTCACGGCCGCGGCGCTGGCGGTGATGGAGCGGACGTCGGATCCGCGGCTGCGCCAGATCATGGTGTCCCTGGTCAAGCACCTGCACGCCTTCGTGCGCGATGTCCGCCTGACCGAGAAAGAGTTTCGCGACGCCACCGCGGTCATCGCCGAGCTCGGCAAGCTGACGACCGATACCCATAATGAAGTCGTGCTGATGGCGGGCTCGCTCGGTGTCTCGCCGCTGGTGTGCCTGCTCAACAATGGCGACCAGGGCAATACGGAGACCGATCAATCGCTGCTCGGACCCTTCTGGCGGCTGAACTCGCCGCGGGTCGAGAATGGCGGATCGATCGTGCGTTCGGAGACGCCGGGGGCGCCGCTGTTCGTGAGCGCCCGAGTCGTCGACAAGGACGGCCGTCCCGTTGCGGGCGCGGAGGTCGATGTCTGGCACGCCTCGCCGGTCGGCCTCTACGAGAACCAGGACCCCGAGCAGGCCGACATGAACCTGCGCGGCAAGTTCACGACCGACGGGGAAGGGCGCTTCTCCTTTCGTTCGGTGATGATGGTCGGCTATCCCATTCCGACCAACGGCGTGGTCGGCCGTCTGCTCGAAGCGCAAAGCCGGCATCCCTACCGCCCAGCGCATCTCCACGCCCTGATCTTCAAGCCCGGTTTCAAGGTGCTGATCTCGCAGGTTTACGACCCCACCGACCCGCATATCGACAGCGACGTGCAGTTCGGGGTGACGCGGGCGCTGATCGGCAAGTTCCAGCGCCACGACACGCCGCATCCGACCGCGCCCGATGTCGTGGCGCCCTGGTATTCGCTCGACCACACCTACCGGCTCGAAGCCGGGGAGGCGGTGCTGCCGCGTCCGCCGATCAAATAGCGCGGGCCCGCCGGGCGCGGCATGGCCGCCAAACCCGCTTCCCCAAATTAGTTATATCCTATAATGATTGGCGGAAGTTGACCGGCCGGACCGAAAATGGCCGGGGAGGAGTTCGCCCATGACATTCATCTATCCCACAGACAGCAACAAGGCGCATCCGCTGCCGCTGTCGCCCGACTACAAGAGCTCGATCAAGCGCGCGCCGAACAAGCCGTTGATCCCGATGCGGCATACGCTGTCGGAGCTGACCGGTCCGGTCTACGGCCACGAGACCGTGCGCAAGGGCGACAACGACCTCACCACCCAACACACTGGTGAACCGATCGGCGAGCGCATCATCGTCCACGGCCATGTGCGCGACGAGGACGGCCGGGGCGTGCCGAGCTCTCTGGTCGAGATCTGGCAGGCCAATTCCTGCGGCCGCTACGTCCATGTCCGTGACCAGCATCCGGCGCCGCTCGATCCGAACTTCACCGGCGCCGGCCGCACCGTGAGCGATGCCGACGGCTACTACCGCTTCGTCACCATCAAGCCGGGCGCCTATCCCTGGGGCAATCATCATAACGCCTGGCGTCCCGCGCACATCCATCTGTCGGTGTTCGGCCATTCCTTCGTCACGCGCCTCGTGACGCAGATGTACTTCCCTGCCGACCCGCTGTTTCCGTTCGACCCGATCTTCAATTCGGTACCGGACGAGAAGGCGCGGGCGCGGATGGTCTCCTCGTTCGACCTCGAGAACACCCAGCCCGAATGGGCGCTGTGCTACCGGTTTGACATCGTGCTGCGCGGCAAGAACGCCACCCCCATGGAGAATCACTAGTGCAGGATAATGGGATCACGCCGTCGCAGACCGTCGGCCCGTTCTTCAAATACGGCCTGACGCCGACCGGCGACTACGCCTGGAACGACGCGTTCACCCACTCGACGCTGACGCCCGACGTCACCGGCGATCGCATCCGTATCGAAGGCCGTGTGTTCGACGGCGACGGCGTTGTCGTGCCGGATTGCATGCTGGAGATCTGGCAGGCGGACGCGCAGGGCCGCTTTGCCGACCCGCAGGACAAGCGCGCGCTGCCCAATGCGAGCTTCCGCGGCTTTGCCCGCTGCGGCACCGACAAGGACGGCAATTACGCTTTCGAGACCATCAAGCCGGGCGCGGTGCCGGATCCCGACGGTAAGCCGCAGGCGCCGCATATCCTGCTCGCGGTGTTCGGCCGCGGCATGCTGCGGCATCTCTACACCCGCATCTATTTCAGCGACGAGACCGGCAACGCTTCCGATCCCGTGCTGGCGCTGGTGCCTGCTGATCGCCGCGCCACGCTGACCGCGGTGCGCGAGGCCGGCAAGCCGGTCTACCGGCTCGACCTGCGGCTCCAGGGCGACGACGAGACGGTGTTCTTCGACGTCTGAGGGGCGATGCGTACCGGGGAGGTCTCCTCCCCGGCATGCTGTCTCATGGGGCGCACCGAAGCCGGGACTGCGTTGCCTTCGGCCGAAAAGATTCGTTCGCACGCGTGTGCGTCAGTTTAACTGACTCAAATACCGATGGCTCGACCTTCAAATCCCGTAGTTCTGCGGGCTTCGTACGGTATTATTCCGCCGCGAAGCAATTCCGTATTTACCGTATTCGTCTAGGGTGGCCGCAGTTTCGGACGCCGTCCTGGATTGTTTCATGAAATTTCGTCTGTCGTTGTCCTCTGCGATCGTCGCGTTCGGCATCGTTCTCGCCATTGGCTTTGCCGCCGTCGTTTCGACCAGCCTGTACGCCTTGAAAGAGCTCAAGGTTGGCGGTCCGCTCTATTCCGACATCAAATTGGGCAACGACCTCATCGCGGACATCCTGCCGCCGCCGGAATATGTCATCGAGGCTTATCTGGAGGCGACCCTGGCGATGCGCGAGCCGGACCAGCTGGCGGCCCACGGCGAACGCCTGGTCCAGCTCCGCAAGGACTATGACGAGCGCAAGGCGTTCTGGGTCACTTCCAGCCTCTCGGCCGACCTGAAGACCGCGCTGGTGTCGAAGTCCGACGCCGAGGTGCAGAAGTTCTGGAAGGCGTCGGACCAGCTCCTGCCGGCCCTCAAGGCCAAGGACGCGGCCGCTTCCGAGCGCGCTTATGCGCAGCTCAAGGACGCCTACACCGCGCATCGCGCCGTGATCGACAGCATCGTCGAGAACGCCAACAAGCAGAATGCCGCCATGGAGAAGCTGGCGGCGGACCGCGACAGCTCGATGCTCTATATCCTCCTCGGCGTCTCCGCTGCCGTTCTTGCCTTCGTTGCCGCCGGCTTGCTCGGCGTCGCGCTCGGCGTGGTGCGCCCGATCGTGCGCATGACGGGTACGATGCAGAAGCTCGCGACCGGCGATCTCGCCGCCGACATTCCGTTCGCCGACCGCAAGGACGAGGTCGGCTCGATGGCGGGCGCGCTCGTGGTGTTCAAGCAGGCGGCGGTCGAGAATGCCCGGCTGCGCGAGGAGCAATTGCGGCAGGAGCAGGAGGCGGCGCAGGCCAAGCGCTCCGCCCTGCACCAGATGGCCGAGACCGTCGAACGCGAGACCGGCCGCTCGGTCGACACCGCCGGTGCGGCGACGCAAGGCGTCGAGCGGGCGGCGTCCAGCCTGTCGGAGATCGCAAGATCGCTGTCCGCGCAGTCGCAGGCGGTCGCGGCAGCCTCCACCCAGGCCCTCGGCAGCTCGCAGACCGTCTCGGCCGCGGCCGAAGAGCTGAGCGCCTCGATCCGCGAGATCGCGAGCCAGGTCCTGCGGACCAGCACTGTGACAAAATCGGCGGTCGCCGGCCGCGAGCAGGCGCGCTCGACCATCCAGTCGCTGGCGGGATCAGTGAAGAAGATCGCCGAGGTCTCCGACCTCATCGGCGGCATCGCCGGCCAGACCAACCTGTTGGCGCTCAACGCCACGATCGAGGCGGCGCGCGCCGGCGAGGCCGGCCGCGGCTTCGCCGTGGTCGCGGCCGAAGTGAAATCCCTGTCGGACCAAACCGCCAAATCCACCGAGGAAATCACGCGGCTGATTACCGAGATCCAGGCCTCGACGCAGGCCGCGGTCGACGCCGTCGAGACGATGGGAGGGCACATCGTCGAGATCGACGGCGTGGCGACCTCGGTTGCCGCCGCGATGGAACAGCAGGACGCTGCGACGCGCGAGATCGCGCGGTCGATTTCCGAATCGGCGTCCGCGGCAAAGGAAGTCTCGGCCAAGATCGGCAATGTCAGCCGCGACGCCACGTCCGTGAACGATCGCGCGGCAGAGGTCAGGCAGGCGATCGCCGGCATGGCCGCCAATCTCGAACAGCTACGGTCGGTCGTGGTGAGGACCGTGCGCGATTCCACCGCGGCCGCTTGAAGCGGGGCACGAGGCCTGCTGCTGGTGCCCGGGACTGTGATCGTGCAGTATGGCGCGGGACAGGGGCACGGTGGCTATGACACCTCCACAATTGCCTGACATCGTTGAACCGGGCCGACTGACGGCTGCGCTACGCCGAAGCGGCGTGCTGGACGCCGGTGCGGTGCGCGAGGTGAAGGTGCTGCATCAGCACCCGGCCCTGGTGTCGCGCGTCATCCGTCTTGGGCTGCGCTATGTTGGGGAATCCGCCGGGGCCCCGCACTCCGTCATCCTCAAGATGCCGCATCCGGCCTACGCCAAGACGCTGGCGAATGCCGGCCGGCAGGAAGTGGCTTTCTACACGCGTCTTGCGCCGAACATGCCGTCGCAGATCGTACCGCGCTGCTACGATGGTCATTTCGACGAGGAGAGTCAGGCGTGGCATCTCCTGCTCGAGGACCTCACCGAGAGCCATGAGGTCGCAGCCGACTGGCCATTGCCGCCCTCGCGCGATCAGGCGATGGCAATCGTCACGGCGCTCGGCCGGTGGCATGCAGCCTGGTGGGACCACTCCGGACTCGGCGCGACTGTCGGTGCCTGGGCGAGTGCCGACGACAGCGCGAAGCTGATGGATACTTTCGCGGGGCATTATGATCGCTTCGCCGATCTGCTCGGTGACCGCCTCAGCGAGGAGCGGCGTATCCTGTACCGGCGACTGATCGAGAAGGCGGAGCGGCTGTTGCAGCGCTACCATTCGCATCGCCACGTCACCATCGCGCACGGCGATGCCCATACCTGGAATTTCCTGCTACCACGCCCGGGCGTCACCGATACCGTCCGCATATTCGACTTCGACCAATGGCGCATCAACGTGCCGACGAATGACCTCGCCTACATGATGGCCACACAGTGGTATCCGGATCGCAGGCAGGCGCTCGAGCGGCCTTTGCTCAACCATTATCACCAGACGTTGATGCAGCACGGTGTCGCAGGCTACACCCGAGGCACGCTCGACCAGGACTATCGCCGGTCAGTGCTTTGGCACATTACCAAACCGGTCTGGCAGTGGAGCGTCAACATTCCGCCGGTGATCTGGTGGAACAATCTGGAGCGGGTGTTTGCGGCCGTAGATGATCTGGGCTGCGAGGAATTGTTGGGGTAGGTCGCGCCGTTCGCTCGGTGCGGTGTGAGGCGCGGTGCCGGGTCAACCTTCTCGGTGTCGTCCCCGCGAAGGCGGGGACCCATAACCACAAGGAGAGGTCGTCGCGCGAGCTGCCAACTCCGAGTCTTCGCCAAACCACTTCCTGTGGTTATGGGTCCCTGCGTTCGCAGGGACGACAGCGGAGAGTGTGGATCGAGCGTGCCTACTCCATCACCGCATGTTCCGGCCCGGCCGCCTGCTTGCGCAGCGTGGCCTTGGTCGAGCCGATCAGCAGGGCGAGCGGGATGGTGCAGAGGATGAAGATCATCACCAGCTGGTAGTCGTGTGCGAAGGCGATGATCTGCGCCTGCACGCTGACCATCCTGTCGGCCATGGCGCGGCCGGCGTCGGTGGACAGGTTGATCAGGCCGCGGACGTCGGGCATCTGCAGCGCATGATTGAACGGGTTGATGTGCTCGGACAGGATCGCGTAGGTCCGCCGCGTCCCCTGCGTCAGCTGCGCGATGACGACGGAAATGCCGACCGAGCTCGCGACGTTGCGCATCAGGGTCAGCATCGCGGTGCCGTCTGTGCGCAGATCGTTCGACAGCGTCAGGAACGCCACGGTCGAGAGCGGCACGAAGACGAGGCCGAAGCCAAACCCCTGGATGACGCTGACGGTGACGATCTCCGGCACCTGGGTCAGGTCGGTCCAGCCGGTCATCTGGAACAGCGAGCCCGCGGTCAGCGTCAGGCCGGAGATGATCAGCGTACGCGCCTCGAAATAGCGCATCATGCGGCCGACCAGCATCATGGCGAAGAAGGTTCCGAAGCCGCGGCTCGCCAGCAACAGGCCGGCGGTGATGATGGGATACCCGATCACGTTCTGCATGTAGGGCGAGGCCAGCGCCATGGTCGAGAACAGCACGAGCCCCATCACGACCATGAACATGCAGCCGGTGACGAAGTTGCGATCCCGGAACAGCGCGAAGCGGATGAACGGCGTCGAGGTCGTGAAGGAGTGCGCGAGGAAGAAGTAGAAGGCAACGGCCGAGACGATGAACTCAGCGAGGATCTCGTTGGATTCCAGCCAGCCCAATTGCTCGCCGCGGTCGAGCGCGAGCTGCAGCGCGCCGATCGCAACCGCGAGCGCCGCGAAGCCGAAAAAGTCGAACTTGAGGCTGAGATCCTTCCGGGTCTCGTCCATGAACACGATCAGCCCGAGCACGGTGATGGCGCCGAACGGCAGGTTGACGAAGAACACCCAGTGCCAGGAATAGGTCTCGGTCAGCCAGGCGCCGAGCGAGGGGCCCATGATCGGCCCCATCATCACGCCCATGCCCCAGATCGACATCGCCTTGGCGCGTTCCTGGAGCGTGTAATAGTCGAGCATGACCGATTGCGACAGCGGCACCAGGGCGGCGCCGAACACACCTTGAAGCAGGCGGAACAGCACCATCTGGTTGATGTCCTGCGCGAGACCGCACAGCACCGAGGCCATGGTGAAGCCGGCCGAGCAGATGATGAAGATGCGCTTGCGGCCGAAGCGGTTGGCGATCCAGCCCACCGGCGCCGTCATGATCGCGGCGGCGACGATGTAGGAGGTCAGCACCCAGTTGATCTGGTCCTGCGAGGCCGACAGCGTGCCCTGCATATAGGGCAGGGCGACGTTGGCGATGGTGGTGTCCAGCGCCTGCATGATCGTCGCCGTCATGGCGCAGATCGTCACCATGTTCCGGCGCAGGCCGGGGACCATCAAATGCGCATTGGGACCGGACATCGTTCAGTCCTTATTCGTCTTTGTCCTGGCTCGCGGTCGCCGACAGCCCGAACAGGCCGGCGAGCGAACGCTGATGGCCGGTGTCGATGGTGGCATAGACGCTCATGCCGGCCTTCAGCTTCCGCACGTATTTGTCGGTCTCGTCGAAATAGATGCGGATCGGCACGCGCTGCACTACCTTGACGAAATTGCCGGTGGCGTTCTGCGGCGGCAGGATGGCGAATTGCGCACCGGTGCCGGGCGAGAGCGAGCCGATCTTGCCCTTGAAGACGTGGTTCGGGAACGCGTCGACCTCGAGCGTGACGGGCTGACCCTCGGTGACGTGGGTGAGGTCGCTCTCCTTCGGATTGGCGTCGACCCAGGGATGGGCGACGTCGATGATGGAGAACACCGGCGTGCCCGCGGTGACGAAGCGGCCGAGCTGGATCTGCTCGACCTGCGTCGCCACGCCATCCATCGCCGCGCGCAACACGGTGTGGTCGAGGTTGCGCTGGGCATCGTCCAGCTTGGCTTTTGCCTGTGCGTAGGGCGGGAATTGCTCCAGCGGCAATTCGGTATTGCCGAGCAACTGAGTCTTGGCGTTGGAGAGCTGCTGCTTGATGTATTGCGCCTGCGCGCCGGCGGTGACCAGCGCATTCGAGGCGTTGTCGAGATCGAGCTGCGAGCCGAAATTGTTCTTCACCAGCGCCTGCTTGCGCTCGACGTCGCGCTTCTTCAGATCGATGCCTTGCTGAGCCAGATCGAGCATGTCGCCGTAGATCTTGATGTTGGCGACGAGGTTGTCATAGGTCGTGCGCGCCTGCGCGAGCTGCGCCTTGGTCTCTTCCACCGCGAGGCGGAACGGAACGGGGTCGATCTCGAACAGCTCGTCGCCCCGTTTGACCGACTGGCCTTCCTTCACGACCACCTTCAGGATCTTGCCGGAGATGTCGGGCGTCACCAGCACCTTCTGCGCGCCGACATAGGCGTCGTCGGTGCCGACATAGCGCCCGCCATGCAAATAGAATGTGAGGCCGGCGATCGCGGCGGCAACAGGCAGCACGACCAGCAGCAGGAAGCGGCGATAGCGGCGCAAGCCCGCAATGAAGCGGCGGCGCGGATCGGTGCCGGCCTTCTTGGTCGGCTTGCCGCTGTCGGCTTTCTGCTCGGGCTGGAATTTGAGGACTTGATCAGCCATAGCGCTGCTCCTTGCGCGCTTGTTCCGCACCGGATGTCTGGATCGCGGTGCGGACGTTTTCCTTGATGGTTTCGAGCTGGGTCAGGAGGCGATGGGCGTCCGCCGGCGTGATGCCGTCCAGCGCGTTGGCGGTGAGCTCGGACTTCAGCCCGCTCATCCGGCCCAGCAATTGCCGCCCGGCCTTCTTCAGATACAGCCGCTTGACGCGGCGGTCTGAAGGATCATTGCGGCGCTCGATCCAGTCGCTGTCGCAGAGCTTGTCGATCAGGCGCGTCAGCGTGATCGGCTGCATCTCGAGCAGCTCGGCGAGTTCCGACTGCTTCATGCCCTCGCTGCGCTCGACCTTGGCCAGCACCGCCCATTGGGCACGGGTGATGCCGAACCGCGACGCCTCCTTGTCGGCATAGACGCGCAAAAGGCGGTAGAGCTCGCCCAGCGTAAACAGGAAGTTCTGGTCGACGGACCCGCGGGTCATAAGCTTGGTCTCCAATAAGCTTTGAATATAATAAGCAAGCTTATGATTATTCCATCGCCGATTAGCAGGAGGCTGTCCCGCAGCGCGAGCATGGCTGGCAGCCGTTTGCAGGGTCGTGCTTTGGGTTCCCGGGCCCAAATGCTAGAACATCGCCGCATGACCCTCGCAAAGCCGGCTTTTCCCGCGCCCGATCACGATCATGGCCGCTGCACCGCGGATGCGCTGGCGCATGCCGAGGAGGTCTGCGAGCAGCGCTCCCAGAAATTCACGCCGATTCGCCGCCAGGTTTTAGGTGCGCTGCTCTCCAGCCACCGCCCGCTCGGCGCCTATGAGGTGATCGACGAGCTCGCCAAATCCATGTCCCGGCCGGCGCCGATCACGGTCTATCGCGCGCTCGATTTCCTGATGGCCAACGGCCTCGTGCACCGCATTGAAAGCCGCAACGCCTATCTCGCCTGTGCCGCCCACGACCACGATGCGACGTCGGCGGTGGCGTTCCTGATCTGCGAGCGCTGCGGCCTGGTCGGCGAGATTCCGTCGGCATCCTTTGCCGGAGATCTCAACGCGGCAGCGCGCAGCTCGGGCTTTGCTCCCAAATTGTCCGTGGTGGAGATCACGGGCGTCTGCACCCATTGTCAGAAAGCTGCATAAAGCAACAACGGCGCAAAGCCGGTTTTTCGGGAAGATATGTCCTCGCCACAAGCCAACCCTTCCGCCGCACGTCCCCTCAGTGCCGGCGCCATCGCCCTGATGCTCATGCTGTGCCTGACCTGGGGGTTCAACCAGATCGCGGTGAAGCTGGTGATGCCTGATATCCCGCCGATGCTTCAGGCCACGATCCGCTCGGCGGGCGCGCTGCCGGTGCTGTTCATCATCGGCACGCTTCGCGGCGTCAAATTCTTCGAGAACGACGGCACGTGGAAGCCGGGCCTGATCGCCGGGCTGATGTTCGGCATCGAGTTCGTGCTGATTTTCCAGGGCCTGCGCCTCACCTCGGCCTCGCGCGCGGTGGTGTTTCTCTACACCGCGCCGTTCTTCGTCGCGCTCGGCTCCTACCAGGTGCTGGGCGAGCGGCTCGGCGCCTCGCAATGGCTGGGCCTTGCCATCAGCTTTGCCGGCGTCGCGCTCGCGATCGGCGTGCCGCAGCCCAATGTCGACGCGCACGTTCTGCTGGGCGACCTCATGATCGTCGGCGGCGCCGCGCTGTGGGCGGCGACGACGCTGGTCGCCAAGGGCACGCGGCTGCGCTTCGCCGCGCCGGAAAAGGCGCTGGGCTATCAGGTCGCGACCTCGATCCCGATCCTGGGGCTAGCGGCCTTTTTGTTCGGCGAGACCATCACGCATACGCCGGCACCGGCCTCGCTCGGCCTGATGGCCTTCCAGGCGATCTGGGTGGTTGGAACCACGTTCACGCTTTGGTTCGCTCTGGTGAAGACCTATTCGGCCAGCAAATTGTCGGCTTTTACCTTCATCACCCCTTTGTTTGGCGTGGTGGGTAGCTATTTCATCATGCACGACACCCTAAGCTTGGCATTCGGGGCGGCTGCCCTCCTTGTAATTGCTGGGCTTTTCCTGGTTAACCGTCCGAGTGCGGCCGTTCAGGAGCTCCCTCTCCCGTTGCCGCAAGCTCGTAAGGGAGCTCCTGAACCGGAGGCCGCACTCGATTCATAAGTTCTTGGTATCCCTTCGAATTCGAAGGGATGCCGCCAAACGGCCGCGGCGCCAGCTGATGCATTGCTGAACGTCACCAAAACCTGATATTTGGACCCCATGAACAAGCCCGAAACATCAATCGATTCCGACATCGCGGGACCTGCACCGCGTCATCGTACCACCCAGGTCAAGGTCGGCGACGTCGCCGTCGGCGGCGGTGCGCCGATCGTGGTGCAGTCGATGACCAACACCGACACGGCCGACATCGACGGTACCATTGCCCAGGTCGCAGCGCTCGCGCGCGCCGGCTCCGAAATGGTCCGCATTACCGTGGACCGCGAGGAAGCCGCAGCGGCCGTGCCGCACATTCGCGACGGTCTCGCCAAGCGCGGTATCAACACGCCGCTGATCGGCGACTTCCACTATATCGGCCACAAGCTGCTCGCCGCCTATCCGGCCTGCGCCGAGGCGCTCGCCAAATACCGCATCAATCCCGGCAATGTCGGCTTCAAGGACAAGCGCGACACCCAGTTCGGCGACATCATCGAGATCGCCAACAAGAACAACAAGCCGGTCCGCATCGGCGCCAATTGGGGCTCGCTCGACCAGGAGCTGCTGACCAAGCTGATGGACGAGAACGCCGCGTCCGCCAATCCGCGCGACGTGCGCGCGGTGACGCGCGAGGCGATGGTGCAGTCCGCTCTGCTGTCGGCCGCGCGCGCCGAAGAGCTCGGCATGCCCAAGGACCGCATCATCCTCTCCGCCAAGGTCTCGGCGGTGCAGGATCTGATCGCGGTCTACCAGGACCTCGCCAGCCGTTCCGATTACGCCATCCATCTCGGCCTCACCGAAGCCGGCATGGGCTCGAAGGGCATCGTGGCGTCCTCGGCCGCGCTCGGCATCCTCCTGCAGCAGGGCATCGGCGACACCATCCGCATCTCGCTGACGCCGGAGCCCGGCGGCGACCGCACCCGTGAAGTGCAGGTCGGCCAGGAGCTGCTGCAGACCATGGGCTTCCGCACCTTTGTGCCGCTGGTCGCGGCATGCCCCGGCTGCGGCCGCACCACCTCGACCACCTTCCAGGAGCTGGCGCGCTCGATCCAGGATTTCATCCGCGACGAGATGCCGACCTGGAAGACGAAATATCCCGGCGTGGAAGAGCTCAACGTCGCGGTGATGGGCTGCATCGTCAACGGCCCCGGCGAATCCAAGCACGCCAATATCGGCATCTCCTTGCCCGGCACCGGCGAAGCGCCGGCCGCGCCCGTGTTCGTGGACGGCAAGAAGTTCCGCACGCTGCGCGGCCCGACCATCTCCGCCGACTTCAAGGCGTTGGTGATCGACTATATCGACCAGCGCTACGGCCAGGGCGCCAAGGTGCCGGTGACGGCGGCGGAGTGATTTCACTCCGCTAGCGCCCACACTCCGCTGTCGTCCCCGCGAAGGCGGGGACCCATAGCCACAGGCCGTGGTTATGGCGCGAGATGGTGATTCCGAGTCTTCGTCCAACTCAATCCGGTGGTTATGGATCCCGGGCTCGCGCTTCGCGCGCCCCGGGACGACGACTGTGTTTGCGGTGCAGATTGCACATCCATCACGGTGCGCTACGATGCCTTCCAATCAAGAACGATCGGGAGACACGCCATGAGCTCACTCGCCGGCAAGCAGGGCCCGCGCTATCGCCACATGGCCGAGGACGGCGCGCCCTACGAGACCATCGCGGTCGAAAAGCTCACCCCCATCATCGGCGCGGAAATCTCCGGCGTCGACATCGGTTCGCTCGTCGATGGCGATGCCGGCTCCAACCAGCAGATGGACGAGATCCACCGCGCGCTCGCCGAAAACCTCGTCATCTTTTTCCGCGACCAGAACATCACGCCGAAGCAGCATCTCGCCTTCGGTCGCAAATTCGGCGAGCTGCATTTCCATCCGGCCGCTCCTCACGAGGACGAAGACCCGGCCTTGATGAAGATCTACGCCGACAAGAACTCGCCGCGGGCCAATGGCGAGGGCTGGCACTCCGACGTGTCCTGCGATCTCGAGCCGCCGATGGGCTCGATCCTCTACATCAAGCAGTGCCCGCCGCGCGGCGGCGACACGCTGTTCGCCAACATGTATGCGGCCTATGAGGCACTGTCCGACCGCATGAAGGCCTATCTCGACGGCCTGACCGCGCTGCACGACGGCGAGCCGATCTATCGCGGCCTTTATGCAAACTACGGCGTCGCCGACCGTCCGTCCTATCCAAACGCCGAGCACCCCGTGGTGCGCACCCATCCGGTCACCGGTAAGAAGGCGCTCTACGTCAATCGCGGCTTCACCCGTCACATCAACGGCATCCCGCGCGATGAGAGCGACGCGATGCTGGCTTACCTCTACCAGCACGCCGAGAACCCGCTGTTCCAATGCCGCTTCCGCTGGACCGAGAACGCCATCGCGTTCTGGGACAACCGCTGCACCCAGCATCGCGCGATGTGGGACTACTGGCCGCACACCCGCTCGGGCACGCGCGTGACGGTGAAGGGGGAGCGGCCGGTTTAGGCTGCTCGTGCCCCGGACGCAGTGCAGCGCTGTCCCGGCGATGCGAAGCATCGTCCGGTTCAGCGGTGCGCTGCAGAGCCGGGGCCCATACTCGCGGCAGGCTGGGTCCCGGCTCTGCGTCGCGTCATTTCATGCCGCGCCGCGTCCGGGACACGGAAGCCGTTCCTGCGTTGACGTCTCCGCATTCCCGCGCCAATCTTCCCGAAAAATACATCGGGAGGATCTTCAATGCTCCGCGCCGAGGACAACAAATTCCTGACCGAGTCCGGCCCCGGCACGGGCATGGGCGAATTGCTGCGGCGGTTCTGGATTCCCGTGCTGCTGTCCGAAGAACTCCCAGAGCCCGACGGGGAGCCGAAAAAGATCGTCGCGCTTGGCGAAGAGCTGCTCGCCTTCCGCGATTCCCGCGGCGTCGTCGGGGTCATCGATCAATACTGCCCGCATCGCGGCGCCAATCTCTGGCTCGGGCGCGTTGAGGAATGCGGCATCCGCTGCGTCTACCACGGCTGGAAATTCGACACCGACGGCCGCTGTGTGGACATGCCGACGTCCTATCCCGATCTCAACGCCAAGGACCTCATTCGCATAAAGTCCTACCCGGTGCGGGAATGGGGCGAGATGATCTGGGCATATATGGGTCCCCCCGAGGCGATGCCCGAGCTGCCCGATCTCGAAATGGCGCTGCTACCGGCCTCGCACCGCTATGTCAGCAAGAAATGGCAGGACTGCAACTGGGTGCAGGCGCTGGAAGGCTCGATCGACACCGCGCATTTCACCTTCGCCCATCTCTCCTTCGACAAGGAGGAGAACGAGATCCTCGATATCAAGAAGCACTTTGTGAATCCGATCGCGCGCATGTCGAGCGATCACATGCGCTGGATCGCGGAGGACCCGCGCCCGGTGATCAAGGTCACCCCGCACGAGGCGGGGCTGACGATTGCCGGTGGCCGGCTCACGGGCGGCGACAATATCTACTGGCGCATTGCGCAGTTCCTGATGCCGTTCCACGCTTATGCGCCGAGCGCGATGCCGGGCGAGAACATTTTTGGCCAGACTTTCGTGCCCGTCACCGACACCAATTGCTGGATCTATACCTATGTCTGGAATCCGGAGCGGCCGCTGACGCAAGCCGAGCGCGACGCCTATGACCGCGGCAACGGCGTGATCGCGGAGGTCGACGACAATTACGTGCCGCTGCGGCACAAGGGCAACGACTACCTGATCGATCGCAAGCTGCAGAAGACCCGGAGCTACACCGGCATCAAGGGCGTGTCCGAGCAGGACGCCGCCGTGCAGGACAGCCAGGGTCCGATCGCCGACCGCACCCGCGAGCATCTCGGCCCGACCGATCTCGGCATCATGCATTTCCGGAAAGTCGTGATGGATCTGGCCCGCGCGCTGCAGCAAGGCGAGCCGCCGCCGCAGGCCGCGCATCAGGACCGCTATGCCGTGCGCTCAGGCGCCTGCGTCACCAGCAAGACCAAGGATCTGCCGGCCGTGATGCTGGAGCGGTTTGGCGATGTCGCGGGCTTTGTCGGCCGCCCGCAGATCGCGGCAGCGGAGTAGCGCGTGGGGCAAGCGCGCAGCATCATCGCCGGACTGGTCGCCGCGATCCTGTTGTCATCGCTTGCACCAGCCGGCCGCAGCGAGGCCGCGGCTGCGCGCAAGGTCGCGAAGACCAGACCGAAGCAGGCGCAAGTGCCCGCCAAGTGCGAAATGCCGAAATTCCGGATCGTCATCGACGTCGGCCACACCCCTGATTCCTACGGCGCCCTCAGCGCGCGCAACGATCCGGAGTTCGGCTTCAATTTCGTTCTTGCAAGACGCATCACGGCGAAGCTCAAATCCGAAGGCTTCGCGGCAACCCGCCTGCTCGTCACGGACGGCAAGGCGCGGCCGAGCCTGTTCAAGCGGGTCAGCGCCGCCAATGACGGCCGGGCGGATCTCTTCCTGTCGGTTCACCACGATTCGGTGCCGGACAAATTGCTCGACACCTGGGAATTCGACGGCGCGAAGAGCAATTTCAGCGATCGCTTTTCGGGGCACTCATTGTTCGTGTCGCAGCAGAACCCGCACTTTACCGCCAGCCTGATGCTGGCACGGATGATCGGCCGGCAGTTGAAAGAGCAGGGCCTGCACTATGCCAACCAGTACACCTTGCCGGTGATGGGTCGCTACCGCCGCCAGCTGCTCGACAAGGATGTCGGCGTCTACCGCTATGATGGGCTCGTCGTGCTGTCGCGCACCAGGAGCGCTGCCGTGCTGCTCGAGGCCGGCTCCATCATCAACCGCGACGAGGAGATGGCGATGAACTCGCCCGAGCGGCAGGAGGCGGTCGCGGGGGCCGTTGCGGCTGCGATGAGGGAGTTTTGCGAGAGGCGGTAGTTTGCCGAGGTGCTTCAACCCCCGTCATTGCGAGCGCAGCGAAGCAATCCAGAGTCTTTCCGCAGAGGCAGTCTGGATTACTTCGCTGCGCTCGCAATGACCAAAGCCTACAGCGGCACGCCCCTGTACTCCCGGTTCGCCAGGCTCGCCTCCTCCAGGTCCAGATCCCGCTCGATCCGCCGCCGCGTCTCGTCGGTGATCTGGCCGTCGCGCAGGAGGTTGTGGATGAATTTTCGTTCCGCGGCGATCAGGTCGCGGGTCAGCGCGGTGCCGGCGGCGGAGACGTCGTGGTGCGTAGGGTCGAGTGAATCAGGCAGTTGGTTGACCCGGATCTCGTGACGCGCACGTAATAGCCGCATCACCTCGTCGGAGACGTCCTTCTCCTCGGTCAGCGCGTCGAGCGATTTCAGCGCGGCATCCAGCGCCTGACGCCGTGCCGTGATCTCGGCCTCATGCTCGGCGACGTGCTCGTTGCGGCCGGCCTGTGCGACACCGAGCCAGCGCACCACCGGCGGCAGCGTGAGGCCGACGCCGATCAGCGTGACGAAGATGACGCCGAAGGCCACGAACAGGATCAGGTCGCGATAGGGGAAGGCGTCGCCATCAGGCAGCGTGAACGGCAACGCCAGCGCCGCCGCGAGCGACACCGCGCCGCGCACGCCGGTGAAGGCGAGCACGAACGGCCATTGCCAGGGCGGCGACGGATCGCGCCGGCGCAACGATTTGCTGAGCATCCGTGGCAGATAGGTGGCGGGATAGAGCCACGCGAAACGCGCGATCACGATAATCACCAGCACCAGCGCGGTCGCGATCAGGATGTCGTCGAGCGGGAACGTCTTCGATTTCTCGTAGAGCGCGCGCATCTGGAAGCCGGTGAGCAGGAACAGCACACCCTCGATCAGATAGATCACGAGGTCCCAGAAGAAGATGCCTTGCAGTCGCGTCGCCGAGGAGATCAGCAGCGGGCCGTTCCAGCTCACATAAAGCCCGCAGGCGACGGTCGCGATCACGCCGGAGCCGCCGAGATGCTCGGGCAGCCAGTAGGAGACGTAGGGCGTGATCAGCGACAGCGTCAGCTCGACCTGCGGATCCCCGGACCATTTGCGGAAGCGAAGGGAGAGCCAGCCGACGCCGATGCCGAAGGCGATCTCGCTGGCGACGATGAGGAGGAACTCGCCGGCCGCGAGCGGCAGCGAGAAATGCCCGACCATGATCGCGGCCAGCGCGAAGCGGTAGAGGATCAGCGCAGTGGCATCGTTGGCGAGCCCTTCACCCTCGAGGATGACCAGAAGCCGCCGCGGCATGTTGAGCCGGCGCGCGATCGCGAGCGGTGCCACCACGTCGGGCGGCGCGACGATGGCCCCGAGCAGGAAGCCGATGGTCCAGGGCAGGCCGATCATGTAGTGCGTGGCAGCCGCCACCAGCGCCGCGGTGAAGATCACCGCGCCGACCGCGAGCAGCACGATCGGGCGCAAATTATTCTTGAACTCGCGCCAGCTCATGGCGACGCTGGCCGAATAGATCAGCGGCGGCAGCACCATCAGCAGCACCAGTTCCGGCGGCAATTCCACCGGCGGCATGCCCGGCACGAAGGCGAGGCCGACGCCGGCCAGCATCAGCAGGATGGCGGGCGCGATGTTGAAGCGGCGCGCGGCAAGCGCGGTGCCCGCCAGCACGGCGAGCAGGATGAGAAAGGTCTGAAATTTCGCTTCCATGGCGGTCTGTCTTGACCCGGAAGCGACTGCTGCGTCAATGCGCGGGGCTCACGCCAGCCGCTCGGCCACCATGCGTCCGATGCGCGCGAAGGCGGCTTCGATCTGCGCCGGATTCGGCGTGCCGCCCTGGGTGTAGGCCGTGATCAGGATGGGCGTGTCGGGCTTGGGCCAAGCCACTGCGATGTCCCCCGCGGCGTCCTTGCCATTGTAGCCGGTCTTGTCGCCGATGCTCCAGCTGGCGGGCAGACCGCCACGCAGCCGGTTCGCGCCGGTCTTGCAATCCACCATCCACGCCGTGAGCTGGGTGCGCGAGGCCGGTGACAGGGCTTCGCCCACCACCAGGCGCCGCAAATTTCCCGCCATCACCATCGGCGTCGTGGTGTCCTGGGGATTGCCGGGCGGCGAGCGGTTCAGCTCGGGCTCGTTGTGGTCGAGCCGCGAAATGGTGTCGCCGAGCGACCGCCAGAACGCGGTGAGCGCGGCGGGGCCGCCGATCCGCGCCAGCAGCAGATTGGCGCAGGTGTTGTCGCTGAGCTCGACGATCGCCTTGCACATGTCGGTGACGGACATCGCACCCGCCGCGAGATTCTGCTTGGCGACCGGCGCATATTCCAGCAGGTCGGCCTTGCCGTAAGGAATCATCGCTGCGAGCTGCTCCTCGCCGCGATCGACCCGCGCCAGCACGCTGGCCGCGAGCGAAGCCTTGAAGGTCGAGCACATCACGAAGCGCTCTTCGGCGCGCCAGGCGAGCTTCTTGCCGGTCGCAAGGTTCTCCGCATAGACCCCGATCCGTCCGCCGCTCTCGCGCTCGTAGGATTCGAGCTCGGGCGGCGCCTCCGCGGCAAGCGCCGGAGACGCGGCCATCCAGGCGAGTGAGGCGAGCAGAGAGCGGCGGTCGAGAGGCATGGGAGGCTTTCGGGAAGTGGAGGTGGGAGATCAAGCGCTCGCTTCATCCGCATCGTCATTGCGAGCGCAGCGAAGCAATCCAGAGTCTTTCCGCGGAGGGATTCTGGATTGCTTCGCTGCGCTCGCAATGACGGGGTGAGAGCGGCGCCCGCAATAATGGAGGATGGCGCGCGAGTGCGTCCGATTTCGGGCGGTGGTTGAAGACCCCTCAGTCCCTCAAATCATAGCGATATGATTTCGACACGATCTGCCAGCCGTCGGCGAGCTTCATCGCCACCAGATAGTCGGTGAAATAGCGTGGTGGCAGCTGGCATCGCACCTTGATGAAGGCGGTCTTGTCGTCCGAGCGGTCGATGGTGACGATGAAATCCTCGCGCGGCTTGCCTTCGGCCTTGCCGGAGGGACGCTTGCGCACACGGTCGAGCCAGTCGGGCACGGTCAGGACCTGCAATTCGCCCTTCTCGACCCAGCGCAAATCCGCGGAGGGGTGGAAGATGGCGCCGAGTTTCTCGGCGTCGCCCTCGTAAAGGCCGTCGAAATAGGATTGCACGACGGCTTCGACGCTCGACCGGTTCTGGCTCATGGGTCATCCTTTTGCATGATGGCTTGGGGCGAACTTAGTCGTACGCATCGAAATGCGCTATGGGTGTGTCAGCCATTTGCGCCAGGGCATGCCATGACCGGATCAGAAAAATCGAATGCTCGTATCCTGATCGGCGAATGCTATTGCCGGACTGTCAGGTTCGAGGTGGCCGATGCGTTCTCCTATGCGATGAACTGTCACTGTTCAAACTGTCGCCGGACCACCGGCTCGGCCTTCAAGCCGTTCGCCGGCATCGCGCAGGACAAGCTCCACATCGTCCGGGGCGGCGACCAGCGGCTCATTTTTGGCGACGACACCACCCATGACGCCCATTGTGGGCGATGCGGCTCGCTGCTTTATTCCCGGGTGCGCGAAGGACAATGGGTCCACGTCGCCATGGGAACCCTGGTCGATGCCCCTTCGATCCGGCCCAGCGCCCATATTTTCGTGGCCTCGAAGGCGCCCTGGCACGAAATTACAGACGATCTGCCGCAATATCGGGGGCATATCGGCGATGCCTGAGGAAACTCGTTCGATCCGCCCGCCTGGCCGCGAACCGCGACAGCGCTGGCGCGACAAACAAAGGGGGGTTTTCGGGTTGCTGGAGGCGCGGCCTTCGTGACCTCCATCACAAGCACCGCCGCCAGATCCTGCTAAAGCGGTTCCAAAGGGGCTTGAACGTCCCGAACTTCGGAAGTCGTGTCATGCGCAAACTGCTCGGACTCTGCCAGCTTCTCCTCGCCGCAGCGCTGCTGTTCGGCTCCGGTCCCGCTTTCGCGGGCAACCGCGTCGCGCTGGTGCTTGCCAACTCGGCCTATCGGCACGCGCCGCCGCTGGCCAACCCCGTCAATGACGGTGCGGTGATGGCGAAAACGCTGAAAGAAGCCGGATTCGACATCGTCGATTTCCGGCAGGACCTGTCGGCGCAGGATACGCGGCGCGTGCTGCGCGACTTCGCAGACACCACCCGCACGGCCGACATCGCCGTGGTCTACTATGCCGGTCACGGCATCGAGGTCGAGGGCTCGAATTATCTGATCCCTGTCGACGCCAAGCTCGAGCGCGACACCGACGTCTATGACGAGGCGCTTTCGCTCGATCGCGTCCTCGTCGCCGTCGAGCCGGCAAAGCAGCTTCGTCTGGTGATCCTGGACGCCTGCCGCGACAATCCGTTCGGCAGGACCATGAAGCGCACCATTGCCTCGCGCGGCATCGGCCGCGGTCTCGCCCAGGTCGAGCCGACCAGCCCCAATACGCTGATCGCCTACTCGGCGAAGGCAGGCTTCACGGCTCAGGACGGCGACGGCGCCAACAGCCCCTTCACGGTCGCGCTGTCGCGGCATCTGACGACGCCGGGCCTCGATGTCCGCCGCGCCTTCGGCTACGTGCGCGACGACGTGCTCAAATCGACCGGCAACAAGCAGGAGCCGTTCGTGTACGGCTCGCTCGGTGGTGAGGATGTGCCGCTGGTTCCGGTCAAGGTGGCGACTGCCGCGCCGGCAGCGCCCGTGGTGAACCGGCAGGCCGACATGCGCCGCGACTACGAGCTCGCGCTCCAGGTCGGCAACAAGCCGGCGTGGGAAGCTTTCCTCGCCCAGCACCCCGACGGCTTCTATGCCAACCTCGCCAAGCTCCAGATCGACAAGATCCAGGCCGAGCAGGCCCATGCAGCCGCGATCGAGAAGGCGAAGCAGGCCGAGGCCGAGCGGGATCGTCTCGCCGCTCTCGGCGCCCAGAAGGACGCGCAGGCCAAGGCTGCGGCCGATGCCAAGGCGGCCGAGCAGGCGCAGCTTGCCGCGCAGAAGGCCAAGGAGCAGGCGCAGCAGCAGGCGGCCGCCGCCGAGCAGCAGCGCGTCAATCTTGCCGCCGCGGCGCCGAGCGCCGCACCGGCCAGCACCGCGAGTCCCGCCGGCACCAGCGTCGCCTCGCTGACGCCGGCCACCGCGCCGGCGGATCTCAGCCGCTCGGTGCAGACCGAGCTTGGCCGGGTCGGATGTTTTTCGGGGCAGGCCGACGGCAACTGGAACACCTCCTCGCGGCGCTCACTGTCGCAATTCAACCGCTATGCCGGCACCAAGCTCGACGTGAAGGTCGCGAGCACCGACGCGCTCGATGCGGTCAAGGCCAAGCCGGCGCGGGTCTGTCCGCTGGTTTGCGAGCACGGCTTCAAGGCCGACGGCGACAAGTGCACCAAGATCGTTTGCCGTGAGGGCTATGCGGTCAATGACGACAATGAGTGCGAGAAGCAGCGCGCCGCAAAGCCGGCCAAGCCTGCAACGGCAAGGCGCGACGACGGTGATGAGCGCCCCGCACGGCAGCGCCGACAGGCCGGCGGAGCGGCAGCCGGAGCCGCCGGGGGCTACGGCGCTGCGGCCGGCATTGCCGCCGCGGCTGGTGCCAGCCGTCCCTCGGGTGGCGGGCAGATGTTCTGCAACAGCACCGGCTGCCGCCCTGTCAGCCGTGGCTGCCATCTCGAATATCGCGGCGGTGGCGGCCCCGCCAATGACGCCAATGCCGAGGTCTGCAATTGAGGGCTTAATCTCCCTCCGTCGTCCCTGCGAACGCAGGGACCCATAACCACAGACGGCTGTTTGGCGAAGACTTTCGGTTGAGAAGCCTTCGTCGGTACTGCTCTCGTCTTCCAGCGATAAATCACGCGGTATGGGTCCCTGCGTTCGCAGGAACGACGTCAGGCCGAGATGGCGCTCGCGGCAATGTTGACCGTCAGTGCCAGCAAGGCCGTGTTGTAGATGAACGAGACGATCCCATGCGCCGTGGCCGTGCGGCGGATGGTCTTGTCGGTGATGCCGACATCGGAGACCTGCGCGGTCATGCCGATCACGAACGAGAAATAGACGAAGTCCCAGTAGTCGGCGTGGTCTTCCTTGTCGCCGCTCGGGAATTGCAGGCCGCCCGGCTTGGCGTTGCGGTAGTAATCATGAGCGTAATGCAGCGCGAAGGTCGTGTGCACGGCGGCCCATGACAGCGCGATCGTGGTGATCGCGATCGAGAGCTCCAGCACGCCGCGATGTGGCGTGCCGAGCTCGGAGACGATCGCCGCGATGCTGGCGAAGGCGCCGGTCGCCGTCACCAGCAGGATCACGAAGCGGCCGTCGTCCTGCATCGCGGCGGCGCGGCGGATGTGCTGGTGGTCGTTGCACAGCATCATCGCATAGACCAGCATCAGATAGGCTGCGATCAGCGCATCCCAGCCGAACAACAGCCGCGTCACCAGCCGGTACGAGCCAGGCAGTAGCAGGCTGACCAGGATGCCGACCGCAAGCGCGATAAAGGTCCGCGGCCGGGCATAGATCAGCCGCACCGGCCGCGACATTTTGCGGAAGCGGGCGAGGACGGGATCTTCTTTGCCCTCGACCGCCATCGGTGTCGTCAGCTCTTCCGCTCGGCGACGAAACGCGCGGCGGCCTGCAGCACGGCGGCGCGATCGCCGAAGATCGAGACGGCGCTGTCGGCGCGCGCGAGCAGGTCGCGGACGCGCTGCTTGGCGCCTTCGATGCCGAGCTGGGTGACGAAGGTGGTCTTGCCGAGCACGGCGTCGGCGCCGGCCGGCTTGCCGAGCGCGGCCGCATCGCCCTCGACGTCGAGCAGATCGTCGGCGATCTGGAAGGCTTCGCCGAGCGCGCGGCCGTAATCGTCGAGCGCCTGATATTCTTTCTGCGAGGCCTGGCCGAGGAGTGCGCCGGCGATGCAGCCGTAGCGCAGCAGCGCGCCGGTCTTCATCTGCTGAATGCGGGCGACATCGATCGGCTCGTTGCCGCCGAAGCGGCCTTCGCCGGCGAGGTCGAGGATCTGGCCGCCGACCATGCCGCCGATGCCGGCGCAGCGTGCCAGCGCGCGCGTCAGCAGCAGTCGCACATTGGCGTCGCGATGGATCTCGTCGCGGGTGACGATGTCGAAGGCGAGCGTCAGGAGGCCGTCGCCGGCGAGGATCGCGGTGGCGTCGTCGGTCTGCTTGTGCAGGGTGGGGCGACCGCGGCGCAGGTCGGAATTGTCCATCGCCGGCAGATCGTCGTGGATCAGCGAATAGCAGTGGATGCATTCGAGCGCGGCGCCCACGAGCAGGGCCGCTTCGCGCGGCACGCCGAACACGGCTGCGCTTTCGACCACCAGGAACGGCCGCAGGCGCTTGCCGCCGTTCAGGCTCGAATAGCGCATTGCGTCCATCAGTCGCTTGGGCCGGGCGATCTCATCGTGCAGGATGTCGTCCGACAGCAGGCGCCCGAGCAGGGCCTCGGTGTCATCAGCGGTCTTGTCCAGACGTTTGGCGAAATCGGACGGGGACGTGCCGGTCATCAAGAAGGGCTCCAGAACTAAAATTCGGCGGGACAATCCTTTATGCGCCCGCCCCAGTCAATCGTTTGGAAGGCCTAAAAAGTGCTGGAAAAGGCCCGGATTATCACAGACTTAATAGGGTGATCCGTGGCCGCTGCTCGTTCCATGCCGGAAAGGTCGATTTGCGCATCGTCAAAATCCTGCTCGTAGTGCTCGCGGTCGTCATTCTCGCGCCCTATGTGATCGCGCCGTTCTACCGCACCGGCCATCCCGTTTCGACGCTGATGGCCTGGCGCTCGCTTCGCGGCGCGCCGATGCAGCGGGAATGGATCGATCTGGCGGCGATGTCGCCCTCACTGCCGCGATCGGTGATCGCAGCCGAGGACGCCCATTTCTGCAAGCATCACGGCATCGATTGGGGCGCGCTGCGCGAGGCGATCGACGACGCGAAAGAGGACGGTACGCCGTTCCGGGGCGCCTCCACGATTACCCAGCAGGTCGCGAAAAACCTGTTCCTCTGGCAGGGCCGGGATTTCGTCCGCAAGGCACTCGAATTCCCCTTGGCGCTCTGGATCGATCTGGTCTTGCCCAAGCCGCGGATCCTGGAGATTTACCTCAACATCGCCGAGTTCGGCCCCAAGGGCCAGTTTGGCGTCGAGGCCGGCAGCGCCTACGCGTTCGGCAAGTCGGCGGAGGACCTTTCGCCCCGGGAGGCGGCCCTGCTGGCCTCGATCCTGCCGAATCCGGTCAAACGCAGCGCCAGAACCCCCGGCCCGGGTGTCCGGCGGCTGGCGGCCACCTATATGGCGCGGGGGCAGGCAAGCGCGCTCGCGACCTGCTGGCCGGAAAATCGCTGATTTTGAGCCCATTCCGGGCATATTTTCCGGTCCAAGAGCCTAGCTTTACGGCCAGCCTTCCTCTATAAGCCCGGCCTTGATCGGCATTCAGCTCGCCTCGGATTGCGGGTGCTGAGCCGTCCCTTCGCGGACGATGCCCTGATGACACCAATCCCTAGAGGATATTGAAATGGCCGTTCCGAGAAGAAAAACCTCGCCGTCGCGCCGTGGCATGCGCCGCTCGGCTGACGCCATCAAGAAGCCGACCTATGTGGAAGACAAGGACTCCGGCGAGCTCCGTCGTCCGCACCATCTCGACCTCAAGACCGGCATGTACAAGGGCCGGCAGGTCCTGAAGAAGAAAGAGTCCTGAGTTCAGGACCTTTCTCCGGGCAGGATGATTTCGTCTGCCTGATTTCGGCCCACCCATGAGATAGACAGTGACGGCGGCGGAGCGAATGCTTCGCCGCCGCATTGTCCTGTCCGGATATCATGATCGAGAAGGCGTTCTGCCGATGGTCGGTTTTCCGCTGCTTCTGATTCCGCTCGCGGTGTACAACATCATCGCCTTCCTGATGCCGACCGTCTCCTTTACGGACGTGCTGTTCAGGGTGCCGATGATCACGGGCGAAGCCTGGCCGGTGACGCTCGCCGATCTCCTGCTCGCGCTGGGCGTGGTGCTGCTGCTGCTCGAAGTGGTCAAGGGCGCGCGGCCGGGATCGAAATTTCTGATGGATCACCTGTTGTCGCTGATCCTGTTCGGCGGAGCGGCCGCCGAATTCGTGATGTGGCCCAAATTCGGCAACTCCACCTATTTCCTGCTGGTGCTGCTGGCGATGGCGGATTTCCTCGGCGGCATTGCCCAGCGCACGCGCCGCCGCGTCACCTATGTCGCCGAGACGACGGTGCCGGCGCCGCGCAAGGCCAAACGCCGGGCCGACGCGCCGGCGGAGGATGCGGCGGCCGAGCGCAAGTTCGAGCCGGTCATTGCGCCGCAGCCGGCATCGGCCGAACCTCCGGCGCCCTCGGCGCAATCCGTCGCGGAATCCGTGCTGATGGATCATCCTGCGCCCAAGCCCGTGCAGGGCGCGACTTCGCCGGAAATTCCCTCGCCGCAGCTTCAGCCCGGCAACGGCACGCCGCCGCCGTCCGACACCCCGCCGCGCTGACCAGCCTCAAGCCACCTGCCGTGTCCGCGCGCTGACGCTTTGCAGCGGGCGCTTGCTGCCATAGGCCGTCATCGCATCCTCGGAAGAGGCGCGCCGCAGCCGGCTGGCCTGGGGCGCGTGCTCGGCATTGGCGATCAACTGTGTGACGAAGCTGGGATCGGGGCGCGACAGCGGCGCCTTGTGGACCCACCGCAATGTCGGCATCAGCGGCACGAGGGCCGTGCCGGTTTGCCGCTCCGTCTCTGTCGATCCATCCGCATTCACCATCACAGCACCGTTCATCCGCTCCAACTGGCGCGTTTCGGGACATGGGCGCCGTTGCATGTGATGGTCTCGCAAGGCCCATGCCGGCCGAGCGTAATCGTTCCTGGGCGCCTCGGGAACGTGGTTTCCAAATTGTTTATGAACTTTGCCTAGGGTCGAAGGCGAATCTGGCCGTATCCTGTGCCGACTCAGGACTCCCCCGCTGTCCCGAAACGAGGCGATTTTGACCCCTGCATTGCCGCAAGCCTCCGACATTCTGGCCGCGCTCGGTCAGGCCGTGTTCGCCTGGGACATCGCCAGCGATGCCATCGTTTGGGGTGACCAGGCCGCGAGTGTCTTCCCGGGCATTCCCGCCGAGCGGCTGGCGACCGGCGCCGAATTCGCCAAGCTGATCGAGCCCTCGCCATCGCTGCGCACCGCCGCACTCGCGCAGACCTCACCCGTTCACGGCGCCGACGGCACGCCCTACCGGGTCGAGTACGGCGTCCGCATGAGCGCCGCCGATCCCGTGATCTGGATCGAGGAGACCGGCCGCTGGTTCGCCGGCGCCGACGGTCGCCCGGTGCGCGCGATCGGCTCGGTCCGCATCAACAATGAGCGTCATGCCCGCGACGAGGAGCTGACCAAGCTGGCCCGGCTCGATCCGCTGACCGGCGAGCTCAACCGCTCTCATTTGATCGCGGCGCTGGCCGAGGCGATCGAGGAGACCACCCGCTTCCGCTCGACCGCCGCCTTCATGCTGGTCGGCATCGATCATCTCGTCCGCGTCAACGACGCCTTCGGCTTCGACGTCGCAGACGCCGTGATCCTCGACATCGCAAAGCGTATCCGTTCGCGCCTGCGCGGCGGCGACGTGCTCGGGCGCTTTTCCGGCAACAAGTTCGGCCTGATCCTGAAGAACTGCACCGTCGACGACATGAACGTCGCCGCCGAGCGCTTCCTCGCCGGCATCCGCGACGAGGTGGTGCCGACCAAATCCGGTCCGGTTTCGGTCACCGCGTCGATCGGCGCAGTCAGCCTGCCGCGCTATGCCCGCAATACCGACGAGGCCGTCAACCGCGCCCATGAGACGCTGGATGCCGCCAAGCGCCGCCGCGCCGGCTCGTTCGCCGTATGGCGCCCCGACGCCACGCGCGACGCACAGCGCCGCGTCAACATCCGCGTCACCGACGAGATCGTCACCGCGCTGAACGAGCGCCGCATCAAGCTCGCCTACGAGCCGGTGGTGTCCGCCGTCTCGCGCGAGCGCGCGTTCCACGAATGTCTGGTGCGGATGGATCAGGGCGACGGCCAGGTGCTGCTCGCGCCCGACATCGTGCCGGTCGCCGAACGGCTCGGCCTGATCCGCCTGGTCGATCATCGCGTGCTCGAGCTCGTGGTGGCCGAACTCGCGGCTGCGCCCGACGTCAGCCTCAGCCTCAACATCTCGCCTGACACCACCATGGATCCCGATTGGTGGGCCGGAATCGAATCGCTGATGCAGGCGCATCCCGGCGTCGCCGAGCGGCTGATCGTCGAGATCACCGAGACGGTCGCTATCCAGGACATCGACGACGTCCGCGCCTTCGTCGGCCGCCTCAAGCATTTCGGCAGCCGCATTGCCATCGACGATTTCGGCGCCGGCTACACCTCGTTCCGAAACCTGCGCAAGCTTGGCGTCGACATCGTGAAGATCGACGGCGCCTTCGTGCAGAACATCACCCATTCCGCCGATGATCGTGCCTTCGTGCAGACCCTGATCGACCTCGCCCGCCGCCTCGACATCAAGACGGTGGCCGAATGGGTGCAGGACGAGGAAGCCGCCAACATGCTGCGCGACTGGGGCTGCGACTACATCCAGGGCCGCCTGATCGGGCTGGCTTCCGCGGAACGGCCGTGGGGCGCTCCGCCTGAGAATGTGCTGCCTGCGGCGAGCTGAGGCGCTGTAGGGTGGGCAAAGGCGCGTTTGCGCCGTGCCCACGATCGTTCTCAATTTCGACAAAAGACGTGGGCACGCTTCGCTTTGCCCATCCCACGCGATCACGCCCCCTCGTCCAGCGCCACCAGATCGCGCTTCCTGCGCAGTGACGGCAGCAGCGGGGCGATCAGCAGCACCATTGCGAATACAAGGCACACCGCCGAGATCGGCCGTTGCACGAAGGTCCAGAGATCGCCCTGCGACAGGATCAGCGACTTGCGCAAATTGTTCTCCATCATCGGTCCCAGCACGAAGGCCAGCACAAGCGGCGCCGGCTCGTAGCCGAGCTTGCGCATGAAATAGCCGATGATGCCGAACGCGATCATCACATAGACGTCGAACACGTTGTTGCTGGAGCAGTAGACGCCGAGGATCGTGAACAGGATGATCAGGGGGAACAGGATGTTGTAGGGCAGCTTCAGCAGCTGCACCCACATGCCGATCATCGGCAGGTTCAGGATCAGCAGCATGACGTTGCCGATATACATGCTGGCGACGATGCCCCAGAACAGGCCGGGGTTTTGCGTGATCAGCAGCGGTCCCGGCTGCAAGCCGTGAATGACGAAGGCCCCGAGCAGCAGCGCCATCACCACATTCGGCGGGATGCCGAGCGTCATCAGCGGAATGAAGGCGCCGCCCGCCGCGGCGTTGTTCGCCGATTCCGGCCCCGCGACGCCTTCGATCGCGCCATGGCCGAAGCGCTCGGGCGTCTTCGACAGCCGCTTCTCCAGCGCGTAGGAGGCAAACGACGCCACCACCGCGCCGCCTCCCGGCAGGATGCCGAGGAAGAAGCCGAGGACGGTGCCGCGGCCGACTGGACCGGCGCTCGCCGTCCAGTCCTCGCGGGTCGGCAGGAGATGGGTGATCCTGGTGTTGATGATGTCGCGCCTGATCGCCTGCTCGGTGTTGAGCAGCACCTCTGCAACGCCGAACAGGCCCATCACGACGGGCACGAGCCCGATACCGTCGATCAGCTCCATGCGGCCGAAGGTCAGACGCGGCTGCGCGGTGATGCTGTCGAGCCCGATCAGTCCGAGCACGACGCCAATGCACGCCATCAGCAGCGCCTTGGGCATCGAGCCCTGGGTCAGGAAGGTGAGCACCACGAGGCCGAGCACCATCAGGCTGAAATATTCGGCCGGGCCGAACGCGATGGCGACGCTGGCAAGCTTCGGCGCCACCAGCATCAGGGCGATCAGCGCAAACGTGCCGGCGATGAACGAGCCGAAGGCGGAGATGCCGAGCGCCGGACCCGCGCGGCCCTGTTTCGCCATCTGGTGGCCGTCGATGCAGGTGACGACGGAGGCAGCCTCGCCCGGGATATTGACCAGGATCGATGTGGTCGATCCCCCATACATCGAGCCGTAATAGATGCCGGCCATCATGATGATGCCGGATTCCGGCGTGCCCGACAGCGTCACGGGCAGCAGCAGCGACATCGCCGAGATCGGCCCGATGCCCGGCAGCACGCCGACCAGCGTGCCGATGAAGACGCCGATGAAGCAATAGAGCAGGTTGACCGGCAGCAGCGCGACGCCGAAGCCATGGGCGACGTTGACAAGCGTATCCATGGGGTCAACCGATTCCGAACAGGCCCGAGGGAAGCTGGATCAACAGCAGCCGCTTGAGCACCCACCACATGCCTGACGGCACCAGCACGGCAATGGGAACTGCCAGCGTCCAGCGCACGGGATCGATCAGCCGCAACAGCAGCAGCATCAACGGAATCGACGACAACAGGAAGCCGAGCGGCTCCAGTGCGACGGAGAATGCCGCAAGACAGGCGATCAGCAGGAGTGGTTTGCTCCAGCGCACATTCTCCCAGCGCGAGGCCAGCGTCGGCCCCCCCTCGGTGAGTGCCGAGACGATGATGGACCCTGCGAACACGCACATCAGAATGCCCGTGTAGAACAGCACGTAGCCGGAGCCGGGATCGTTGATGGTGCCAAGCTTGAGCTTCATGCCCGACCAGATCACGAAGCCGCCGAGCCCGAGCCCGACCAGGCCACCCCAGAGTTCGGAATTGTTGAGGCGGAGCTTGACGTTGGTTTGGTTGTTCATTTGAGACGCCTTGAGATCACCGTCGTCCTGAGGTGGCGGAGCGCAGCGTAGCCCTCGAAGGGCGACGGTGCCCCGATCCATCCTTCGAGGCGAGCCGCAAACGCGGCTCGCACCTCAGGATGACGCCATCGCGTGTGGCAGCAGACTTTACTTCTTCGCGAGCCCGAGGGTCTCGATCACCTTGCGCTCGGACTCGGTGACTTCCACGACGAACTTCTTGTAGTCCTCGGTGTTCTTGTAGTTCGGCACCATGTCGTATTTGGCGAGCGTGGCCACGACGGCCGGATCCTCGACCGCCTTCTTGAAGGCGTCGTGCAATTTGGCGACGATCTTTGGATCGAGTCCCTTCGGGCCGGCAATGCCGAACGGGGAGTCATAGACCATGGGGTAGCCGAGCTCCTTCAGCGTCGGCACGTCGGGATAGTTCGGCGAGCGTGCGCCGGTCCACACCATCAGCAGCCGGAGCTTGCCGGCGTCGACCAGCGGTCGCCATCCCGTGGAGTCCGCCTGGAGCATCGTGTGCTGCCCCAGCACCGCGGCGTTGGTCTCTGCGCCGCCCTTGAAGGGGACTTGCGTCAGCTTGATGCCGGACATCCCGGCGATCTGCTCCATGCCGATATGCAGCGAGGTGCCGGCGCCCGGCGTGGCATAGGTCACCTTGCCCGGGTTCGCCTTCGCGAACTCCACCACGTCCTTCCAGCTCTTGAACTGCGATTCTGCGCTGGTGGTCACACCGAAAGTGTAGCCGGTGAGATGGACGATATAGGTGAAATCCTTCGCCGGATCCCACGACACGTCCTGCATCAAGGGCAGGCGGAACACGGTGATCGGAATCTGCGAGATGGTGTAGCCGTCCGGCTTCGCGGCGGCCGCCATGGTCGCCGGTCCCACCGTGCCGCCGCCGCCGGCCTTGTTGTCGATCACGATCGGCTGTCCCAGCACCTTCGAAGCGCTGTCGGCAATGGCGCGCATCGAGATGTCGGTCGATCCGCCGGCTGGCCAGGGCACGATCAGCGTGATCGGCTTGCTGGGATAATCCTGCGCACCGGCAGCCGTCGAGAGCAGCGCGCCCATGACAACATTCATCGCGGCAAGTGCGATCGTCTTCAGCCCGTATCGCGGCATCGGAATTCCTCCCTCGCGGCGGCCTTCCTGCGGCCGCCGTCCTTCGTTCTTGTGAGAGGATTGTTCCCGAAATCGAAGGAGAAGAAAAGCGCATTGCGCGGACCGCGGGCCGCGGCGTGTGCAGCAATCCCGGCAGAACCGGAACATGCGACAATTGGTCGTTTGCTCGTGTGCCGAGAGGCGGAATTTGAGGGTGTCGAAGCCGCTAAGCCACGCGCCGGACCGTGTTCAGCGTCTCGATGGTGCGGCCGACCTCCGATGCCGGGCAGGGCTTGCCGAAATAATAGCCCTGCACGGCCGTGCAGCCGCATTCGCGCACGAAGTCGAGCTGCTCCTCGGTCTCCACGCCCTCGGCCGTCGTTTCGACGCCGAGCACGGAGCCGAGGCTTGCGATGGTGCGGACGATGGCAACGCTTTCAGGGCTTTCGCCAAGCGTGCCGACGAAGGAACGGTCGATCTTGATGCGGTCGAACGGAAACTTGCGCAAGTAACTCAGCGAGGAATAGCCGACGCCGAAATCGTCGAGGCTGACACGGACGCCCAGGGAGCGGAGCTGGTGCAGGATCTCGATCGTCGCCTCGCTGTCGTCGAGCAGGGCGGTCTCGGTGACCTCGAGCTCGAGCCGCTGCGGCGGCAGACCCGCTTCGGCCAGCGCGCTTGTGACCATCGCCACCAGCCCGCGCGAGCGGAATTGCACCGGCGACAGGTTCACCGCGACCGCGACACCGGGCCAGGCGGCAGCCGTCGCACAGGCGCTGCGCAACACCCATTCGCCGATCGGAACGATCAGTCCGTTCTCTTCCGCGATTGGAATGAACTCGGCCGGCGAGATGAAGCCGCGCGACGGATGCTTCCACCGCAGCAGCGCCTCGAAGCCGGTGAGCTCCGACGAATCGAGCCGCACCTGCGGCTGGAACACCAGGTGGAATTCGCGCGCTTCCAGCGCGCCGCGCAGATCCTGCTCCAGTGCGTGCCGGCTGCGCGCCTCTTCCTCCATTTCGGGCTCGAACAGCTGGTAGGCCCCGCGCCCCTTGGCCTTGGCCTGATACAGCGCGAGGTCGGCGCATTTCATCAGCTCGTCGGCATCGAGCCCGTGATCGGGCGCGATCGCGATGCCGACGGAGGCGCCGACGTGAATCGACTGGTTTTCCAGCGGCGGCGGACGGCCGATGACCTCGACCAGGCGCCGGGCGAGCTTCTCCGCCGATTGCGGCTGCGGTCCGCGCTGCAGGACGGCGAACTCGTCGCCGCCGAGACGTGCGACGGTGTCGTGTTCGCCGACATTCTCCTTCAGGCGCGCTGCGACCCAGCGCAGCAGGCGGTCGCCTGCGGCGTGGCCGAGCCGGTCGTTGACGGTCTTGAAATTATCGAGGTCGAAGCACAGCACCGCCATCGCACCGCCGGCGATCGCGACCTGGTTCAGCCCCTCGCTCATCTTCTCGCGGAACAGCGTGCGGTTGGGCAGGTCGGTCAGGGAGTCGTGCCGCGCCATGTGCGCGACGCGGGCCTGGGCCTTGTGGCGCTCGGTGACATCCTCGTAGGTGACGACCCAGCCGCCTTGCTCCATGCGCTTGTGGTTGAGCTTGATGATGCGGCCGTCGTTCAAATGCCGGTGCAAGGTGTGCTCGCCCTCGCGCAGCCGTTCGACATAGTCGGCATAGAGCTTGGCGCCTGTCGTGTTGGGGTGGATGCCGAGCTCGCAGCTGTGCTCCATGATCTCGCGCATCGAGACACCGGGCTTCACGACGTCAGGCGACAGGCCGTACATCTCGATATAGCGGCGATTGCAGACGATCACGTGCAGGCTCGCATCGAGCATGCACAGGCCCTGGCTCATGTTGTTCAGCGCTGCGTCGAAGCGGCGGTACTGTTCGCTCAGCTCTCCGATCGCATGTTCCCGCTCGGTGATATCCTCATAGGTGGCGACGAAGCCGCCCTCGGCCAATGCGCAATAGCGCACCGAGATCACGGTGTCGTTCGACATCCTCCGCCGCATCGGCGAGCAATCGCGGTTCGCGATCCGCGCGCTGGCGGCTTCGAGGATTTGCTGCGGGCTGTACTCCGATGCGAACGCGCCGTTCTCCATCGAGCGCTCGATCAATTCGGAAAGATGCGTGCCGGGCCTGGTCTCCTCCGGCGACAGCAGGTAGATCTTGCGATAGGTGGTGTTGCAGACACGAAGGCGCATGTCGCTGTCGTAGAAGGCGAGCCCGTGCGCCATGTTCTCGAGCGCTGCATCGAGGATGAAGTTCTGCTGCCTCAGCGTTTCCTCGTATTGCAGCCGCTCCGTGACGTCCTCGTGCACGGTCACCCAGCCGCCGTCGGGCAGGAAACGGGAGACGGTCTGCACCATGCGTCCGTCGTAACGCATCACCAGCAGCGCTTTCGCCCGTCTGGCGCGCACGTCCTCCAGCCTGGAGTTATGGAATTCGTCGGTCGGCATGCCCGGCAAATTGCCGCGCGCCACCCAATGGTCGAGCACCGTACGGTGTGAAGCCCCCGGCTTCACGATCTGGGGATCGAGGTTGTAGAGTTTCAGGAAACGCTCGTTGCAGACGACGACGTGGCTGTCGGCATCGTACATGATGAGGCCGTGCGACATGTTCGAGAGCGCGTGTTGGCTGCGCTCGGTCTGCACGCGCAATTCCGCTTCGAGCCGGGCGAGGCGGGTGACATCGTCGCAGATCGTCATCCAGCCGCCGCCGGGAAGCGGCTTCAGCTCGAGCGACATGACGAGGCCGGTCGCCAGCCGCTGCTCGGTCCGGAATGGCTTTCCCCCAGCGATCTGCGCGATCCGCGTCGAATAGAGCGCGTCGAGCTCGCTTTCCGGAAAGTTGCCGCGTCCGGCGCTGTGCGCGAGCACGTCGCGGTAGCTCGTGCCCACCCGCACGATGTCGGCCGACATGTCGAACAGGGACAGGTACCGATGGTTAACCAGAACGATCCGGTTGTCGGCGTCGTAGACGCAGACGCCTTGTTCCATGTGGTCGAGCGCAAGCTGGCTCAACGCGACCAGGGCTTCCGGGCCCTGCTCGCGGCGTGCACCAAGCTCGTTGTCGCGGGTCGAAATCATGGGATCGGCGGGATCTCGGCGAGCAATAGACTTAACGCAACCTAATTCAGCCACCGAGGGTAGCGAAGAGGCGGGAAAATTCCCTTAAGCGCAGTAGTTTACGGAGGGTGACCGGCGATGGAGAGCGCGTCCTGATTGCTGAGGTGCCTGCAAGAGTTGGCCATCAGCGCGCGTCAAATGAGGTGTCGTCCCTGCCTAGTGCGCAATTGCGCACTAGGCAGGGACGACGGTTTGGTCTTGGCCCGACCGCCGTCCTACGGCCCGTACAGCACGAGCTCAGTATCGGTGAGGTCGCCGAGCTGCGGCCGGTGCGGGCCCTTGAAATATTTGCGGCCGCGCCGCTCGGTGTAGAAACCGACAAGGCCGGGAATCGGCCCATTGGTATCGATGGCCACCGCGAGCTTGCCGAGCCGAAGCAGCAGCCGGCCGATACGGCCGGCGCAGGCGGCATATTCCGCCGCGTTCCGGCAATAGATCAGCTTCATCGCCGGGGGGGCAAGGAAGCCGCGGCGGATCCGCACCGGTTGCAGAATGAAGGGAAATGTTCCCTTCGGCGTGCGGCAGACGAGGCTGAGGCAATTGTACCGCGCATGCCGCGTCAGCAACTCGGTCTCGGAGTCGGAAAGCCCCTCGATCGTCTTGGCGTGAGGCGAGATGACCTCGATCTCGCTCCAGCGCGGAACGCGCGCCAGTGCGGGGACCGAGAAGAATATGCCGCGACAATAGGCGCGAAAGCCCTGGGTCTCGATGATCGGCCAGGTCCACGGCGCCGGGCTGATGTTGAAATAGGTCACGTCCTTGTGCCGCTGGGCGATCTTGGTCAGCAGCGGAGCGTAGTTGCGGAAGGCCGGATCGACATACCAGCTCGACAAATTGCACTGGACGGCGGTCTCCTCGCCATTCTTGCGGGCCGTGTAGATCAGCAGCAGCACGCCGACCGGCGTGCCTTCGTTGTCGAGCATGTAGCCGAAGCGCGGATAGCCTTCCGGAACGGACCGGAACGCCTGTCGGCGCAGACCCTGGATCCAATAGTTGCGCGAGCGGCCCACGAAGCCGCGCGTCAGCAAGTCCGCGACCGCCTCTGCGTCGGACTCGGTGATCTCGCGGCATCTGACCTTGGTATGGATCACGCTCGTCTTACCCGTGGAAATGACAGGCCCCTTTGGTTAGCGCCAGCCTTCGACATGCGCATCGGCCGCAACCAGCGGCTGCAGGCCCAGGACGTCCCGCACCTTGGCGGGCCAGGCGGAGAGGTCGGTGCCGTGGGTGTGGAACATGGCGACTGCGAGCCGGTCCATGCCGAAGGCGACGCAGCCGGTGTGCGCCGGCTCGCCATGGGCGTCCTGAATGCCCCAGGTCGTGCCGAAATGCTCGCGGTGATAGTTGAAGCTCATGCAGGCCGTCGGCTGCTCTTCCGAGCGCAGCGGGATGAGGAGCTCGAACTTGAGTTGCTGCTGCTTCTGGCTCACCGCCTTCATCTGGCCGACGCGGCCGAAGAACGGGTCGCTGGCATAGTCGACGCGGAAGGTGAGGCCGAGATCGGTCGCGATCTTCTGCGCGCGCACCATCCAGCGCTCGCGGAAATCGGCGACGTCGTCGGGGGTGCCGATGCAGACATATTCGCGCATCCGGAACGATTGCAGCCGGTCGAGATGCTTCGACGGCTCGCGGCGGAAGCAGTCGGCGGCGACGTCGAAGCGCAGGCCGCCCTTCGGCAATTGGCCACGGCTCGCCGCGATCGGATAGACCGGATAACAGGCGGCCGGAGACAGCACGAGGTCGGCCGGCGACAACGAACTGGTCCAGTCGCCGCCGGCATCGAAGCGGCTCACGGCGGCGTTGATCTCGCGCTCGGTCCCGTGCAGGCCGCAGACGCAGCCGAGCAGGTTCGGGAAGCTCTTGAGGTAGCCGGATTTCTCCAGCTGGGCCCGGCTCATCACCGGCGGGAAGCGCATCACTTCGGTGCCGGCCTCGCGATGGCCGGTGATCAGCGCGGCCAGCTTGTCGACGACGCCTTCATAGAGCGCGGTGCGGGCATAGACGCCGTCGGCGCCCATGCGATGGAACAGCTTGTCGGCGAGATGATCGAGCGGATCGATCATCTGCGGCGCGGTCGCGGGCGAGTCGGGAAGGACGGCAATGGTCATGGCGATGTCCTGCTATTCTCAAAATTGTTCTTGTTGGTTCAGTCGCAAGGCGCTTAGTCGTGAAGGCTTGACGGCACGCCGCTCATCAGGGTCGATGTCGCAGCGTTGGCCAGAATACGGTCGTTGTTGATCATGATCGGGGACGACAGCACGTCGCGCAGGTGCCGGCCCATGGTGAACTCGCCGTCGTTGCGGTAGCCGGAGAGGCCTGCGGTGCGCATCGCATGCATCACGGTCTCGACCGCGAGCTCGGAGGCCTGGACCTTCAGAAGCGTGATCGAGGACTGGAAGTCGAGCGAGCTCAGCGCGCGTTCGTCATGCTCTGCGCGGGAGAAGGCGTCGATGTTGGCCGAAATCAGCGCGCGAAGCTTGGCCAACGACATCTTGGCCGCAGTGAAATGTGCCGCAGCGGGCGGCATCTGACCGCCGGACGTGCGGGCCGCCTTGCGGATGAAGGCCTGCGCGCGGGTCACGGCCGCGGCCGCGATGCCGGCCCAGGCCGAGGACCAGCACAGATGCGCGAACGGCGTCATGGTCTGGGCGTGGATCTTGTCGTAGGCCTCCGGGAAGACGCGGTCGGCGGGGCAATCGACCTTCAGCTCGAAGCCGGTCGAGCAGGTGCCGCGCATGCCGAGCGTTTCCCAGCCCTGGGTCTGCTTCAGTGAATAGTCGTCCTTGGCGAGCGCCAGCAGCACCTGGTCGGAAGCCGCGGCGTTGGTGGCACGGCGCGCGATGGTGACGAGACCGTCGGCTTCGGCGCCGTAGGAGATCACGGTGGCGTCGCGCACCAGCGAAACGGTGTCGCCGGCGTGGTCGACGGCGGCGGCGCTGGCGCGGATGTTGCCGCCGTTCTGGCCTTCGGTGGTGGAGGAGGCGAGCAGCCACTGGTCGCGGGCGACCCGGCGCATCATGGTTTCCATCCACGGAATGCCGTGGCCGTGCCTGACGATGCAGGCAACCTTGGTCTGGTGCATTGCGTAGATCATCGCGGTCGAGGCGCAGGCGCGTCCGAGCGTGTAGCAGATGTCGGTGACGTCGTGGATCGAGGCGCCGAAGCCGCCGAACTCGACCGGGATCATGACGCCGAGCAGCTTCTGCTCGCGGGCGATCTCGAAAGCCTTGTGCGGGAAACGGGCGTCGCGATCGACGCCGTCGGCGTCGGCGGCCGCAGCAGCGGCGGTCCGGGCGGCACGTTCGATCAGGGAAGGACCCTGCTCGAGGAAGCTCGTTTGCGTTTCGTCGACAGTGAGGACTGCTTCACGCACGTTCATACTCGTCCGCCTCCGGTTTGCCGTTCGAGATCGCCGGCATCATTTGCGATGCCGCATAAGCGATCTTCCGGCCATCTTTGCTTGTGAGACGAGGCTACGGATTTAATTCAAATTCGTCGATGAAATAGAGGGTAAACAAAGCCCAATTCCGAACGAACAGTTAAGGTCCGGTTGTTTGCATCTGCCGATTTTCCGGCATCGCGTTAGGAATCTGGAAGAGGGACGAATTCCAGACAATCTGAGTCATCGTTTACTAACAAACGCGAAGTATTGATGTCGCCCATTGCGGGACCGCCAGGCTGCGCCCATCGTAACGGCAAGCCGGTGCGACCTTTGACAGACAGACGGGAATTTGCCGATGCAGGCCTTTGATACCGAATTGCGTAATCGCATCATCAAGCTGGTGAAGGGCATCCTCGAACAGAATTCGCTCAGCGCGGCTATCACGCCGTCCGCCAAGCTGGTCGATGCCGGTCTGACCTCCATGGACATGGTCAATCTGATGCTCGGCGTCGAAGCCGAGTTCGACTTCACCATTCCGCAGTCCGAGATCACGCCGGAGAATTTCCAGTCGGTCGAGACGCTGGAGCGGATGGTCGCGACCCAGCTGCGGCTGGCGAACGCGGCTTAAGCGGCCATCGCTCTCCTTCGGGTCGTCCCTGCCTAGTGCGCAATTGCGCACTAGGCAGGGACGACACCGAAAATGTGGCAACCGCTGCCGCCCCTCACAGCCCCGGCACCACCACCCCACCCCCGTTCCAAAACCGCCCCAAAACTGGCATAGCTTAACCATGTCGCACGTGGCGAACAGGGTGGAGCAGGCATGACGCAGGCGGTATTGGGCATCATCGGCGGCTCGGGCATCTATGACCTGCCAGGTCTCGAGGGTGCGCGCGAAGAGGCGATCGGCAGCCCCTGGGGCGAGCCGTCGGCTCCGTTGAGGCGCGGCAGCATCGCCGGCCTGCCGATCGTGTTCCTGCCGCGGCACGACAAGGGCCATCGTCTGTCGCCCTCCGACATCAACTATCGCGCCAATATCGACGTGCTCAAGCGCGCCGGTGTCACCGACCTGATCTCGCTGTCGGCCTGCGGCTCCTTCAAGGAGGAACTCCCGCCCGGAACTTTCGTGCTCGTCGACCAGTTCGTCGACCGCACCCACAAGCGTGAGAGCTCGTTCTTCGGGCGGGGCTGCGTTGCGCATGTCTCGATGGCGCATCCGGTCTCGCCGCGACTGCGCATTCATCTCGCCGCCGCCGCTGAAGCCGAAGGCATCGCGATTGCACGCGGCGGCACTTACGTCTGCATGGAAGGCCCGCAATTTTCCACCTATGCGGAGAGCATGACCTACAAGACGGCGGGTTACTCCGTGATCGGCATGACCAACATGCCCGAAGCGAAGCTCGCGCGCGAGGCGGAAATCTGTTACGCGACGGTCGCGATGGTGACGGATTTCGATTGCTGGCATCCCGATCACGACGCCGTCACCGTGCAGGACATCATCCGCGTGTTGACGTCCAATGCGGACAGAGCGAAGGCGCTGGTGGCACGGCTGGCAAAGGATTTTCCGCGCGAGCACGAGCCGTGCCCGATCGGCTCGGACCGCGCGCTCGACACCGCGTTGATCACGGCGCCCGAAGCGCGCGATCCCGAGCTTCTGAAGAAGCTCGACGCGGTGGCCGGGCGCATCCTGCGCGGTTGAGGCGCAAGGCGAAATACGAAAAGGACGAAGAACGAAAAGGCATGACGCCATGAAGGTCGACGGCAAGCATTTCCGCAGCATCTGGCGCGAACGCGACGGCTGGTCGGTCGGAGCGATCGACCAGCGCCGGCTGCCGCACGAATTCGTCGTCGCGAAGCTGACCTCTTGCGACGACGCGGCCGTTGCAATCCGCGACATGCTGGTCCGCGGCGCGCCGCTGATCGGCGCCACCGCGGCCTATGGCATGGCGCTCGCGATGCGCGAAGACGCCTCCGACGCCGGCCTGAAACGCGCCTACGATACGCTCATTGTGGCGCGGCCGACGGCGATCAATCTGAAATGGGCGCTGGACGAGATGCGCCTGGCGCTCGCGCCGATCGATCCGCTGGAGCGGGCCGAGGCGGCCTACGCGCGCGCCGACGAGATCGTCGAGCAGGACGTCGAGATCAACCGCGGCATCGCGGACAATGGCTTGAAGCTGATCGAGGCGATCGCGGCGAAAAAGCCGGGCGAAACGATCAACGTGCTGACGCATTGCAATGCCGGCTGGCTCGCCACCGTCGACTGGGGCACCGCGACGGCGCCGATCTATCTCGCGCATGAGCGCGGCATCAAGATCCATGTCTGGGTCGACGAGACCCGTCCGCGCAACCAGGGCGCCTCGCTCACCGCCTGGGAGCTTGGTCACCACGGCGTCCCGCACACCGTGATTCCCGACAACACCGGCGGCCACCTGATGCAGCACGGCATGGTCGACCTCGCCATCGTCGGCACCGACCGCGTCGCCGCCAATGGCGATGTCTGCAACAAGATCGGCACGTACCTGAAGGCGCTCGCCGCGCATGACAATGGCGTGCCGTTCTACGTCGCGCTGCCGTCGCCGACGATCGATTTCGCCGTCGATGACGGCATCCGCGACATTCCAATCGAGCAGCGCAGCGGCGTTGAGGTCACCGACATGACCGGTCGCACCGCTGACGGACGGCTGGAGACGGTGCGCATCGTGCCCGAGGGCTCGCCGGTGGCGAATTACGCCTTCGATGTGACACCGGCGCGGCTGGTCACAGGGCTGATCACGGAGCGCGGCGTGCTGAGGCCGGATCGTGCCTCGCTCGCGGCGGCGTTTCCCGAGCGCATCGCCGCCGCGGCGGAATAGGTCTCGTAGGGTGGGCAAAGGCGCGGAAGCGCCGTGCCCACCATCTGCTGGAGGTGGGCACGCTTTCGCTTTGCCCACCCTACGGCAATTGCGAGCTACCCCAGCTTCAGCCCCGTCGCCGCCTCGAGTTCAGCAATCGCCTGCGCGCCGCTCGCCACCTTGATCGTGGTCATGCCCATCTCGCGCGCGGGTTTCAGATTGACGCCGAGATCGTCGAGATAAACGCACTTGGCGGGATCGACCTTCAGCGTCTCCACCATCATCTTGTAAATGCGCGGGTCGGGCTTGCGCAGGCCGATCTTGGCGGATTCGATCACATGATCGAACAGCACCATGACCTCGGCGATGTACAGCGAGCGCCCTGTCAGGCTGCCGATCGCGTTGAACGGGAGGTTGTTGGTGATGCAGCCGGTCTTGAATTGCGCCTTGATGCGCTTCAGGGCTTCGACCATCTCGGGGCGCAGATCGCCCTGCAGCAGCGGCAGCACCTCGCGGCCGCGCACCTCGGCGCCGAGGGCCAGCGACTCCGCGGCAAACAGCCGATCGAACGTCTCGATGTCGACCTCGGCGCGCTCGAACTTGGCCCAGGCGTTTTCGAGATGGTTGGCGGCGTTGGTGCGCCGGATGATGTCAGCGGGCAGGCCGCGTTCGGTCTCGAACCGCGTGAACGCCTCGAACGGCGAACTCGTCAGCACGCCGCCAAAATCAAAGATCACCGCCTCGATCGTCAAGATCCCACCCTCGTCAATTGCTTTCCAAGAGGGCTAGCATGCGCTATCGGCAAGGACCAGTCCGAAGCAATCTGCCGGCGCCAATCACGAAGCGTGTTCCCATGAAGAAGCTTGCCATTCTCATTGCAGCCGCGATGCTCGCGACGCCCGCTCATGCCATCGTCGGTGGCGGCACGCCGCAGACCGACGGCGTCGCGCGCGCGGTCGTCACCATCGTCGGCTCGCGCGGCAATTCCTGCACCGGCACTCTGATCGCGCCGAAGATCGTCTTGACCGGCGCTCACTGCGTGCAGCCGGGCGCGGACTACAAGATCGTCGATCAAAGCGGTGGCGCACCGCAATTGCTGAACGTGCGCACCATCGCGATCCACCCGGGCTACAAGGCGCAGGTCCATCGCGCCGGCGCAGACGTGGCGCTGCTGCAACTGGAAATTCCACTTAAGGGAAAATCGGCGGTGCCGGTCGGCGCACCGAATATTCCAATCCGGGTCGGCAGCCGTTTTGTCATCGCCGGTACCGGTGTCACCGTGCGCGGTGATGGCAGGAGCGGCGGGACCACGCGCGTCGCGGGCCTCGTCGTCACGGGCCAGCCCGGCACGCTTCAGATCCGCCTCGTCGATCCCGTAACCAACGGTGTTCGCGACGGAATTGGCGCTTGTACCGGCGATTCCGGCGGTCCCGTGTTCGAGGACAAACCGAACGGCGCCGTGCTTGTGGGCGTCATCAGCTGGGCGACAGGACCGAACGCCGGCGATGGCTGCGGCGGCCTGACCGGCGTCACGCCGCTCACGCTCTATCGCGACTGGATCTTGCAGACCGCGCGGAGCTGGGGTGCGGCGCTGTGATTTGACCGCGACTTGATCTATGTCATTTTGAAGCTGAAGCGCGGCGGGTGATCATGCCGCGGAGGAAACGCGTCGTCCGTCAAGGGCGGCCACAAGACAACCAAGGCATAGAAGCAACAATGAATGTCGCTGTTCGCGGTCACGCCGCCACCAAGCAAGCTTCCGAACATTTCGACGTGCTGATCGTCGGCGCCGGCATCTCCGGCATCGGCAGCGCCTATCACATCGAGAAGCAGCTGCCGGGCACGAGCTACGTCATCCTGGAAACGCAGGAAACCTTCGGCGGCACCTGGAGCACGCATCGCTATCCCGGCATCCGCTCCGACAGCGATCTCCACACTTTCGGCTACAGCTTCAAGCCCTGGGTCGGCCCGCCCATCGCGACCGCCGAGGAAATCCTCTCCTATATGAAAGAGGTGATCGACGACAACGATATCGCCCGGCACATTCGCTACGGGCACAAGATCAATTCCGCGAGCTGGTCGAGCGAGCAGAATCTCTGGACCATCGAGGCGACGACGACCGACACGGGCGAGGCAAAGACCTTCACCGCGAACTTCCTCTGGATGTGCCAGGGCTATTACCGCCATTCGGAAGGCTACACGCCCGAATGGAAGGGCATGGATCGCTTCGAGGGCCGCATCGTTCATCCCCAGACCTGGCCCGACGATATCGACCTCACCAACAAGAAGGTCGTCGTGATCGGCTCGGGCGCCACCGCGGCGACGCTGGTGCCGAACATCGCGGACAAATGCGCGCATGTCACCATGCTGCAGCGCTCGCCGACCTATTTCCGGCTCGGCCGCAACGCCATCGAGATCGCGGAGGAGCTGCGCCGGCTCCAGGTCGACGAGGCCTGGATCCACGAGATTGTCCGGCGGAAAATTCTGTTCGAGCAGGATGCCTTCACGAAGCTCTGCGTCTCCAAGCCGGAGCAGGTCAAGAAGGAGCTGATCGGCCAGATCAGCGCGGTGCTCGGCCCCGATTACGACGTCGAAAAGCATTTCACGCCGACCTACCGGCCATGGCGGCAGCGCATCGCCTTCGTGCCGGATGCGGACCTGTTCAAGGGCATCGCCAGCGGCAAGGCGTCCGTCGTCACCGACGAGATCGAATGTTTCGTCGAGAACGGCATCCAGCTCAAATCAGGGAAGGTGCTGGAGGCCGACATCATCGTCACCGCGACCGGCTTCAACCTCGCCGCGCTCGGCGATATCGCCTTCGAGATCGACGGCAAGCCACTGGCGTTCGGCGACACCGTCACCTATCGCGGCATGATGTTCACGGGCGTCCCGAACCTGGTCTGGGTGTTCGGCTATTTCCGCGCCAGCTGGACGCTTCGCGTCGATCTGGTCGCGGACTTCGTCTGCCGGCTGCTCGGCCATATGAAGGCCAAGGGCAAGAAGAAGGTCGAGGTCAGGCTTCGCCCCGAAGACCACAACATGCCGATCCTGCCCTGGATCGATCCGGAGAACTTCAACCCGGGCTACATGATGCGCAACATGAACCTGCTGCCCAAGCGCGGCGACAAGCCGGAATGGCAGCACAGCCAGGATTACTGGACCGAGAAGGACGAGATCCCGAAGACGGATCTGGATGACAAGGCGTTCGTCTACGGGTGAAGGAATGCGTGGCTGAAGGCTCCTGTGAGGGGCGGTAACGCTCACCTCACACACAACTGTCGTCCCGGGGCGCGAAGCGAACCCGGGACCCATAACCACAGGGAGTGGTTATGGAGCGAGCTGTTCACTCCGAGTCTTCGCCAAACTGCTCCCTGTGGCTATGGGTCCCGGATCTGCGCGCGCTTAAGGGCGCGCTTGTCCGGGACGACATCGGAATTTGAGTCAGGGGCGTCTCAACACACCCACACCGCAGCTCACGAATTTCGTCGCGTCGCATTCGTCGCAATCGCTGCCGCCGCGGTCCGGTTCTCCACGCCGAGCTTGGCGTAGATCTGCTCCAGATGCTTGTCGACCGTGCGCGGGCTCAGTCCCAAAATCTGTGCGATATCGCGGTTGGTCTTGCCCTTGCTGAGCCAGGCCAGCACCTCGCCTTCCCGGGTGGTGAGGCCGAGCTCGCTGGTGAACTCGGCCGGCAGCGTGGTGCCGGATTCCCTGGAGAGCCGCAGCAGAAACTCGTTCGGCGCGGTTTCGCCCATGTAGAAGAGCCGGAGCTGCGGATTGTCCGGCAAAGAGATCGCCTGAGACTTCGAGCTGCCCTTGACCTTGGCCTGCTCCAGCCATTGCAGCAGTGCCGGCGACAGGACGAAGTCGTCGGCCTGCGCGCCCTGGTGGTCGGACAGCAGCTTCTGCGCCTGCGGCGTCGCCCATAGCAGATGGCCCTGGCGGTTGACCGCGAACAGGAAACGGCCGGAGACGTCGAGCGCGGCGCGTGCACTCTGCGTCAGGCGGGCGTTGCCGAGATGGACGCGGATGCGTGCCAGCATCTCCTCGATCACGATCGGCTTCGTCACGTAGTCGACGCCGCCGGCCTCCAGCCCGCGCACGATGTGCTCGGTTTCGGCGAGACCCGTCATGAAGATCACGGGGACATTGGCAAGATCCGCATCGCGCTTGAGCCGGCGGCAGGTCTCGAAGCCGTCGATACCGGGCATCACGGCATCAAGCAGAACGATGTCGGGGGTGATCTGGTCGACGATGCGCATCGCGGCGGCGCCGTCGAGTGCCACCATGACCGTCATGCCGGCGCCGTCAAGCGCGTCGGTGAGGAGCCGCAACGTCTCCGGGGAATCGTCCACAACGAGCGCGATGTCGCGCTTCTTCGGTTCAATGTTCATGCGCATGCAACGTCTTCAATGTGGCCATGTACTGGTCGAGATCGAAGCGATCGACGAGGGATCGCATCTGCGCGACGAAGTCGGCATGCTCCGGATGCTCACTGCCGATCTCGTCCAGCTTCAATTGGATGCCCTTGACGTAGCCGATCTGGCCGAGCCCGATCAGAGCCTCGATGTGCCGCGCTGGCGGCCTCGATCCGCTTTCGGGGCGCCAGAACGACACCGCGATCTCGTCCGGGCCGTATTGCCATTCGATCCTGAGAAGCTGGCGGATCGTCTCCAGCAGCCGCGGGATGTCGATCGGCTTCATCAGATAGCCGTCGTGGAAGGTCTGTGCCAGCGGCGCTCCGTGAGCCTCCAACGCGCTTGCCGACACCATCAGGATGCGCGCCTGGTGGTGGCCGCTGGCGCGCAAGGCCTCCGCCACGGTCCAGCCGTCCATGGTGGGCATTGAGATGTCGAGCAGGAACAAATCGGGCCGGCAATGCTGCGCCAGCGCGAGGCAGCCGGGACCATCGGGCGCGCTGAGCAGGATAAAGCCGAGCGGGGTCAGAACCTCGCGCAGGAGGTCGCGATGCACGGGATCGTCGTCGGTGATGAGGATGGTCTTGCGCGCGCCGTGATAGCCGGAGATCGGGGCCTCCACCGGCGCGATGCGCTGGGGATTGGTGACCTCCGACAGCAGCATCTTCACCTTGAAGGTGCTGCCGTTGCCGACCGTACTCAACACCTTGATGTCGCCGCCCATCACGCCGGCGAGCAGTCGGCTGATGGTGAGCCCAAGGCCCGTGCCGGTCTGTGGCTGCGAGACACCAAGTGCGCCGCGCTCGAACGGTGCAAAAATGCGTTCGAGATCGTCGCCCTGGATGCCGGGGCCGGTGTCGATCACTTCGAACTCGGCAACGGGGCTGCGATAGTGCACGACGAACTGAACGCTGCCGGTCTGGGTGAACTTGATCGCGTTGGAGAGCAGGTTGATCAGCACCTGGCGCAGCCGCTTCTCGTCGGCATAGACCACGAGCGGCAGGTGTGGTGGCCGCCGGAATACGAAGTCGATGCCCTTGGCGGCGGCCTGCAGCCGGAACATGCCGACCAGCTGGTCGAGGAATTCGCTGAGCCGCACCTCGTCGCGCGACAGATACAGCCGTCCCGCCTCGATCTTGGAGATGTCCAGAATGCCGTCGATCAGGCCGGAGAGATGGTCGGCGCTGCGGCGGACCACGCGGACCTGGTCGCGCGGCTTCGTGCTCAGCGTCGCATCCTGCTCCAGCAACTGGGCATAGCCGCTGATCGCATTCAGCGGCGAGCGCAGCTCGTGGCTGAGGCCGACGACATAGCGGCTCTTGGCGAGGTTGGCGGATTCGGCGACCTCCTTGGCGCGCTGGAGCTCGGCGTCGGTGCGCTTGTGGGCGTCGATCTCCTGGATCAGCAGCGCGGTCTGCCGCCGCGTCTCGGCCTCGGCCGCGCGGCGGCTCTGCTGCGCCAGCACGAACAGCCAGGCCACCACGCCGATGATGATGCTGAGCGAGAAGAACACCTTCCACAGCACCTCGGACACGAGTGCGTTCTCGCCATGCACGCTCGCCGATGTCTGCAGATAGATCAGGCCGAGCACCAGTGCGACGAGGCCGGCGGAGACTGCGAAGACGCCGACATAGTGGCCGAGCTGCGAGTTGATCCGCGCGTAGATCGGTTGCGGCATCAGCTTGCCCATCGTCTCCGATACCTGCACCTGGATCCGCGCGTGCGGCTTGCAGAGATCGTGGCAGCGGGCATCGAGGGAGCAGCACAGGGAGCAGATCGGCCCGGCATAGGCGGGGCAGGAGGCCATGTCCTCCGGCTCGAACGCGTGCTCGCAGATGCAGCACTGGATCGCCTCGAGGTCCTGCCAGCTCCGCTTCGGCTTGCGTGCGATGTAGTATTTGCCGTCCGTGGCCCAGGCAATCAGCGGTGCTGCAAGGAAGGCAACCGCAAGCGCTATGAAGGCCGACAGTGCCTTCGCGGTGGGGCCGAACAGGCCGTAAAAGGCGCTGATGGAGACGATGGTCGCGATCGTCATCGCGCCGACGCCGACCGGATTGATGTCGTAGAGATGGGCGCGCTTGAATTCGATCTGCTGCGGCCGCAGGCCCAGCGGCTTGTTGACGACGAGATCGGCGACCAGCGCGCCGACCCAGGCGATTGCGACGTTGGAATAGAGCGCCAGCGTCTGCTCCAGCGCCTTGTAGACGCCGATCTCCATCAGCAGCAGCGCCACGATGACGTTGAACACCAGCCAGACCACGCGGCCGGGATGGCTGTGGGTCAGGCGCGAAAAGAAGTTCGACCACGCGATCGAGCCGGCATAGGCGTTGGTGACGTTGATCTTCACCTGCGACAGGATCACGAAGGTGCCGGTCAAGGCCAATGCGAGATCAGGTTGGGACAGCACGTAGCGGAACGCTTCGAGATACATGTGCGCCGGCTCGGCTGCCTCCTCGGGCGGCACGCCGTGGCTGAGCGCGAAGAAGGCGAGGAACGAGCCTGCCAGCAACTTCAGCGCGCCGAGCACGATCCAGCCCGGTCCTGCACTCATCAGCGCCAGCCACCAGGAGGCTCTGGACGCACGGCGGTCGCGCGGCAGAAAGCGCAGGAAGTCGACCTGCTCGCCGATTTGCGCTACGAGCGAGAACACGACCGAAGCCGCGACCCCGAACAGCAACAGATCGAACTGTCCGTTGAGATCGCCGTGCTCGCCGGCAAACTTGCGCCATTCCGCGAAGGAGTGCGGATTGTGCCAGGCGATCGCCGCGAACGGAATGATGTGAAGCACGATCCACAGCGGCTGTGTCCACAATTGGAACCGGCTGATCAGTGTGATGCCGTAGGCCACTAAGGGGATGATGACCACGGCGCTGATGAGATAGCCGATCGGCCGCGGGATCCCGAAGCACATCTCGAGTGCCGACGCGAGGATCACCGCTTCGATCGCGAAGAAGATGAAGGTGAAGGACGCGTAGATCAGCGAAGTCACGGTCGAGCCGATATAGCCGAAGCCGGCGCCGCGGGTCAGCAGATCGATGTCGATGCCGCATTTGGCGGCATAATAGGCGATCGGCACGCCGCAGCAGAAGATGACGAGGGAGACCACGAGGATCGCGGCGGTCGCATTGGTGACGCCGTAGTTCAAGGTGATGGTGCCGCCGATCGCCTCCATCGCCAGGAACGAGATCGCGCCCAGCGCGGTGTTGGCGACCCGCGCGGCGGACCAGCGGCGCGCGCTCTTGGCGGTGAAGCGGAGCGCGTAGTCCTCCAGCGTCTGGTTGGCGACCCACTGGTTGTACTGGCGCCTGACGCGGTCTATTCGCTGCCGCCCTGCCACGCTTTACCCCACTCCCGATACGGACGCCGAGCCCTCGCAAATTCCGTACCAAAAGCCTACGTCGGCATTTTGCGGTGCAGTATACGCGATCTTGCGTATGCTTCCGCTGCCCAAATCCGAGCCATCCTCACCGCACCAATCGCGTGTTCTCGAACAAAAAGTGGGGTGCTCATGTCGGACGAAGCAAACAAGGGCCTGTTGTCGCCGCTTCGGCGCAAACTATTGATGGGAATGGCCGCCGTGCCGGCCATCACCATGCTACCGCGAGGGGCATTTGCCCAGGCCCCGGCGACCTCGGCGGTCAACACCACCGGTCTTGCCGTCACCGACACCGAAGTGACGGTCGGCATCCTGCATTCGGCGACCGGCACCATGGCGATTTCCGAAACCGGTTCGATCCAGGCCGAAAAGCTCGCCATCGAGCAGATCAACGCCGCCGGCGGCGTGCTCGGCCGCAAGATCAAGTTCATCCAGGAGGACGGCGCCAGCGATTGGCCGACCTTCGCGGAAAAGGCCAAGAAGCTCCTGGTCAACGACAAGGTCGCGGCCATCATGGGCTGCTGGACCTCGGCCTCGCGCAAGGCGGTGCTGCCGGTCGTCGAGCAATATAACGGCATGCTCTACTACCCGACCTTCTACGAAGGCCTCGAGCAGTCCAAGAACGTCATCTACACCGGCCAGGAAGCGACCCAGCAGATTCTCGCCGGCCTGAACTGGATCGCCAAGGAGAAGGGCGCGAAATCGTTCTTCTTCATCGGCTCCGACTACATCTGGCCGCGCACCTCGAACAAGATCGCGCGCAAGCACGTCGAGAACGTGCTGAAGGGCAAGGTCGTCGGCGAGGAATACTATCCGCTCGGCAACACCCAGTTCAATTCGGTCATCAACAAGATCAAGCTGACCAAGCCCGACGTCATCTTCACCGACGTCGTCGGCGGCTCGAACGTCGCGTTCTACAAGCAGCTCAAGGCGGCCGGCATCGACCTCTCCAAGCAGGCGCTGCTGACGATCTCGGTGACCGAAGACGAAATCGACGGCATCGGCGGCGAGAACATCGCGGGCGCCTATGCCTGCATGAAGTACTTCCAGTCGCTCGACAATGCCAACAACAAGGCCTTCGTCTCGGCGTTCAAGAAGATGTGGGGCGAGAAGACCGTCATCGGAGACGTCACCCAGGCTGCCTATCTCGGCCCGTGGCTGTGGAAGTTGACGGTCGAGAAGGCCGGCTCTTTCGACGTCGACAAGATCGCTGCGGCCTCGCCGGGCGTCGAGTTCAAGGGCGCGCCGGAAGGCTACGTGCGCATCCACGAGAACCACCATCTGTGGTCGAAGACCCGCGTCGGCCGCGCCAAGCTCGATGGCCAGTTCGAACTGATCTACGAGACCGCCGATCTCGTCGAGCCGGATCCGTTCCCCAAGGGCTACCAGTAAAGAGCGCTACCAGTAAGAGAGGCCGCGTCAGTCGCGGTTTCCCCAACAGCACAGCCTCTCCCTGGCGTGGATTGCAAGTCCACGCCGCAAGACCCCGCGTCGCGACTCTGCATCGCGACGCGGGACCCTTATCCCCGACGGAGGACATCGATGTTCGGCGACTACTCGCTTGGTGATCTCGGCTCCATCTTCGTCATGCAGGGCTTTGCCGGACTGATCCTGTTCTCGGTCTATGTCCTGATGGCGCTCGGTCTTGCCATCATCTTCGGCCAGATGGGCGTCATCAACATGGCCCATGGCGAGTTCATGATCCTCGGGGCCTACGTCACCTGGATGACCTCCAACTTCTTCCAGGCCTATTTGCCGAGCCTGTTCGCCGGCTACTTCTTCCTCGCGATGATCCTGGCCTTTCTCGCATCCGGCGCATTGGGCATGCTGGTGGAATGGGCGCTGATACGGCACCTCTACAAGCGCCCGCTCGATACGCTGCTCGCGACCTGGGGCCTCAGCCTGATGCTGCAGCAGGCCTATCGGTCGGTGTTCGGCGCGCGGGAGGTCGGCGTCGAGCTGCCGCAATGGATGCTCGGCTCGCTGCACGTCACCGACAGCATCGAGGTGCCGATCAACGGTGTCTTCGTGATGTGCCTCACCGTGCTGATCACCATCGGTGTTGCTTACGTCCTCTACATGTCGCGCTGGGGCCGCCAGGTGCGCGCGGTGGTGCAGAACCGCATCATGGCCGGCGCGGTCGGCATCAACACCGAGAAGGTCGACCGCCTCACCTTCGGCCTCGGCTGCGGCATCGCCGGCGTCGCCGGCAGCGCCTTCACCATGATCGGCTCGACCGGGCCGACCTCGGGCCAGCTCTACATCGTCGATACCTTCCTGGTCGTCGTGTTCGGCGGCGCCGCCAGCCTGCTCGGCACCATCGCCTCCGCCTTCTCGATCTCGCAGACGCAATCGACGCTCGAATTCTTCATGTCGGGCTCGATGGCCAAGGTGCTCACGCTGCTCGCGGTGGTCGGCATCCTGATGCTGCGGCCGCAGGGTCTCTTCGCCCTCAAGGTTCGCAAATAACGGGAAGCAGGCAAGTCATGATCATCAACTCACGCTTCTTCAATCGATCCGAACTCATGGGCTTCATTGCTCTGGCCGCCGTGCTGTTCGTGATCCTGCCGCTGACGCTCGACGTATTCCGCCTCAACCTGGTCGCGAAATACCTGACCTACGCCTTTGTCGCGCTCGGCCTCGTGCTGTGCTGGGGCTATGGCGGCATCCTGAGCCTGGGGCAGGGCGTGTTCTTCGGTCTCGGCGGCTATTGCATGGCGATGTTCCTCAAGCTCGAGGCGTCGAGCGTCGAGAACACCAAGATCCAGTCGACCCCCGGCATCCCCGATTTCATGGACTGGAATCAGATCACGTCGCTGCCGCTGTTCTGGCAACCGTTTCACAGCCTCACCTTCACCATTCTCGCCATCATCCTGGTCCCCGGCCTGTTCGCCCTGATCATCGGCACGGCGATGTTCAAGCGCCGTGTCGGCGGTACCTATTTTGCGATCATCACCCAGGCCGTCGCTGCCATCCTCACCATCCTGATCGTCGGTCAACAGGGCTATACCGGCGGCATCAACGGCATGACCGATCTGCGCACGCTGAAGGGCTGGGATATCCGGCCCGACCACGCCAAGATCATCCTGTACTTCGTCGAGGTGGTACTGCTGTTCGCCTGCATCGGCATCGCGCAGTTCATCCGCCTGACCAAGCTCGGCCGCATCCTGGTGGCGATGCGCGAGCAGGAGGACCGGGTTCGCTTCTCCGGCTACAGCGTCGCAAACTTCAAGATCTTTGCCTTCTGCATGGCGGCGGTGTTCGCTGCGATCGGCGGCGCCATGTTCGCGCTCAATGTCGGTTTCATGTCGCCGTCCTTCGTCGGCATCGTGCCGTCGATCGAGATGGTGATCTACACCGCGGTCGGCGGGCGCATGTCGATCTTCGGCGCGATCTGGGGCGCCATTCTCGTGAACTTCGCCAAGACCAGCCTGTCGGAATCCTTCCCGCAACTCTGGCTGTTCGGCCTCGGTGCCTTGTTCATCGCAGTCGTCCTTGCCTTCCCGAACGGTCTGTCTGGTCTGTGGGCCGATTACGTCCAGCCGCGCATCGACCGGCTGTTCGCCTCGCGCAAGTCGAAGTCCGATTGGAACGGAAATTCGGTCGCCGACGGCGCACCGGCAGAGTGAGGAGATCAGCATGCTTGTCGGTCATCAGCCCAAGGACTTCCTGCTCGCTGTCTCCGGACTCACCGTCTCGTTCGACGGCTTCAAGGCGGTCAACGACCTCTCCTTCTACGTCGAGGAGAACGAGATTCGCGTCATCATCGGACCCAACGGCGCCGGCAAGACCACGGTGCTCGACCTGATCTGCGGCAAGACCAGAGCGACCTCGGGTTCGATTCAGTTTCGTGGCAAGGAGCTCACGAAGATGCGGGAGAACGAGATTGTGCAGACCGGCGTCGGGCGCAAGTTCCAGACGCCATCGGTGTTCGAGGACCTCACCGTGTTCGAGAATCTCGAGATCTCGTTTCCGCGCGGCCGCACCGTGTTCGGCTCGCTGACCTTCCAGCGCGACCAGCTGGTGAAGGATCGGGTCGAGGAGGTCGCCGAGATGATCTTCCTCAAGGACAAGCTCAACACCTATGCCGACGAGCTCAGCCATGGCCAGAAGCAGTGGCTCGAGATCGGCATGCTGCTGATCCAGGACCCGGACTTGCTGATGCTCGACGAACCCGTCGCCGGCATGAGCGTGTCGGAGCGGGCCAAGACCGCCGAGCTGCTCAACCGCATCATCAAGAACCGCTCGGTGCTGGTGATCGAGCACGACATGAAGTTCGTCGAGGACATCGCGCACAAGGTCACCGTGCTGCACCAGGGCCAGATCCTCTCCGAGGGCACCATGGAAAAGGTGAAGAACGATCCCAAGGTCGTCGAAGTCTATCTCGGCCACTAAGGAGCGCATCATGCTGGCAATTTCGGATCTCCACGTCGCCTACGGCCAGAGCGAGGTGCTGCACGGGCTCAACGTCAAGGTCGCGCCCAACGAGATCGTCGCGATCATGGGCCGCAACGGCATGGGCAAGACCACGCTGATGAAGTCGCTGATGGGCATCCTGCCCGCGAAGAGCGGCTCGGTGACCATGGACGGCGCCGAGCTCGGCGGCCTCAAGAGCTATGAGCGCGTCGCCAAGGGCCTCGCTTACGTGCCGCAGGGGCGCATGATCTTCTCCACCATGACGGTGAAGGAGAACATCGAGACGGGCCTTGTCGTTGCGGGCGAATCTGAGGTGCCGGGCGACATCTACGAGCTCTTTCCCGTGCTGCTGGAAATGAAGGGCCGCCGCGGCGGCAATCTCTCAGGCGGCCAGCAGCAGCAGCTCGCCATTGCCCGCGCGCTCGCAACCAAGCCGAAGGTGCTGCTGCTGGATGAGCCGACCGAGGGCATCCAGCCCTCGATCATCAAGGATATGGCGCGCACGCTGAAGCGTATCCGCGACGAGAAGGGGCTCTCGATCGTCGTGTCCGAGCAGGTCTTGAGCTTCGCGCTCGAGATCGCCGACCGCGTGCTGGTGATCGAGAACGGCGAGATCGTGCGCGACGATCCGCGCGACGCCGTCGATGCCGCGCAGGTCTCGAAATATCTGTCCGTCTAACCAACCGCAAGTCAAAGGGGAGCATCTCGATGCCAGAGACACTGATCAAGGTCGATCTCACCAAATCGGCCTATGAAAATGACATGGTGCACAATCGCTGGCACCCCGACATTCCGATCGTGGCCTGGGTCAATCCCGGCGACGATTTCATCATCGAGACCTATGACTGGACCGGCGGTTTCATCAAGAACAACGATTCCGCCGACGACGTGCGCGACATCGACCTGTCGATCGTGCACTTCCTGTCCGGCCCGATCGGCGTCAAGGGTGCCGAACCCGGCGATCTTCTCGTCGTTGACCTGCTCGACGTCGGCCCGATGAAGGAGAGCCTGTGGGGCTTCAACGGCTTCTTCTCCAAGCAGAACGGCGGCGGCTTCCTGACCGATCATTTCCCGCTGGCGCAGAAGTCGATCTGGGACATCAAGGGCCTCTACACCTCGTCGCGCCACGTGCCCGGCGTCAACTTCGCCGGTCTCATCCATCCCGGCCTGATCGGCTGTCTGCCAGATCCCAAGATGCTGGAGACCTGGAACAAGCGCGAGGCCGAGCTGATCTCGACCAACCCGACCCGCGTGCCCGGCCTTGCCAATCCGCCGTTCGCGGCGACCGCGCATGGCGGCCGCGCCAAGGGTGACGTCAAGGCCAAGATCGGCGCGGAGGGCGCGCGCACCGTGCCGCCGCGCGAGCATGGCGGCAATTGCGACATCAAGGATCTCTCGCGGGGATCGAAGATCTACTTCCCGGTCTATGTGCCCGGTGCGGGCCTGTCGATGGGCGATCTCCACTTCAGCCAGGGCGACGGCGAGATCACCTTCTGCGGCGCCATCGAGATGGCCGGCTGGCTGCATCTCAAGGTCGAGGTGATCAAGGACGGCATGTCGAAATACGGCATCAAGAACCCGATCTTCAAGCCGTCGCCGATCACGCCGAACTACAAGGACTATCTGATCTTCGAAGGCATCTCGGTCGACGAGGCCGGCAAGCAGCATTATCTCGACGTCCACATCGCCTATCGCCAGGCTTGCCTCAATGCCATCGAGTATCTGAAGAAGTTCGGCTATTCGGGCGCGCAGGCCTATTCGATCCTCGGCACCGCGCCGTGCCAGGGCCACATCTCCGGCGTGGTCGACGTGCCCAACGCCTGCGCAACGCTGTGGCTGCCGACGGAGATCTTCGACTTCGACGTGATGCCGTCGGCGGCGGGACCCGTCAAGCACATCACCGGCGATATCCAGATGCCGATCTCGCCGGACAAATGATCGGTGCGTCCTATCCCCGTCATCCTGAGGTGCTCGCCTTGCAAGGCAAGGCGAGCCTCGAAGGACGACGGCCCGGCTGCATCGCGGCCGTACATCCTTCGAGGCTCTAGATGAGGCGCAACGCGCCTCACCTAGAGCGCCTCAGGATGACGGATTAAAGAACACGAAGGACCACAAGATGCCGGTCTACGAATATCTCTGTGACGATTGCGGTCCGTTCAAGGATCTGCGCCCAATGGCGGAATGCGACGATCCGCAGAGCTGCCCGCACTGCGAGACCATGGCGCCGCGGGTGATTCTGACCGCGCCGAATTTCTTCTGCATGCCCTCGGACAAGCGCAAGGCGCACGCCGTCAACGAGCGCAGTTCGCACGCGCCGCAGACGCTGGCGCAATACAAGGCCTCGCATGGTCCCGGCTGCGGCTGTTGTTCGTCGGGCAAGACGGTGAAGGACAAGGGCTCGTCGGACAAGAAGAAGCCGGCGCGGCTGGTGACCAAGACGAAGAGCGGCGCCAAGGGTTTCCCGACGGCGCGGCCCTGGATGATCAGTCACTGACGCGATCCGCGACACGTCAGGCAACACATCAAGTAACAAGTAACAGGAGCGCCCAATATGCTTCATGGCGACATTTCCAGCAGCAACGACACGGTCGGCGTCGCGGTCGTCAATTACAAGATGCCCCGCCTGCACACCAAGGCCGAGGTGCTCGACAACGCCCGCAAGATCGCCGACATGATCGTCGGCATGAAGGTCGGCTTGCCCGGCATGGATCTGGTGATCTTCCCGGAATATTCCACGCAAGGCATCATGTACGACTCCAAGGAGATGTACGAGACGGCCTCGGTCGTCCCCGGCGAAGAGACCGCGATCTTCGCGGAAGCCTGCCGCAAGGCGAAAGTGTGGGGCGTGTTCTCGCTGACCGGCGAGCGCCACGAGGAGCATCCGCACAAGGCGCCCTACAACACCCTGATCCTGATGAACGACAAAGGCGAAATCGTTCAGAAGTATCGCAAGATCATGCCGTGGGTGCCGATCGAGGGCTGGTACCCCGGCAATTGCACCTACGTCTCCGAGGGTCCGAAAGGTCTCAAGGTCAGCCTGATCATCTGTGATGACGGCAACTATCCCGAGATCTGGCGCGACTGCGCCATGAAGGGCGCCGAACTGATCGTGCGCTGCCAGGGCTACATGTATCCGGCCAAGGAGCAGCAGGTCATGATCTCCAAGGCGATGGCGTGGGCCAACAACGTCTACGTCGCGGTCGCCAACGCCGCCGGATTCGACGGCGTCTATTCGTATTTCGGTCACTCCGCGATCATCGGCTTCGATGGCCGCACGCTCGGCGAATGTGGCGAGGAGGACTACGGCATCCAATATGCGCAGCTGTCGAAGCATCTGATCCGCGATGCGCGCCGCAACGGCCAGTCGCAGAACCATCTCTACAAGCTGGTCCATCGCGGCTACACCGGCATGATCAATTCCGGCGACGGCCCGCGCGGTGTCGCAGCCTGCCCATATGATTTCTACAAGAACTGGATCAAAGATCCCGAAGGCACGCGCGACATGGTGGAGGCGATGACCCGCGCAACGCCGGGCACCGACGAGTGCCCGATCGACGGCATCCCCAACGGGTCGTCGCCGAGCAATTACTGAGCTCTTGCCGACGCGACGGGACCGATGATTGGCCAGCGATGTGAATGGCCGTCCATACGGGCGGACAAGGTGACGCATCCGCCTATGCGCGGGATGGGATAGCGCCCGGCAGAATCGTGGCGCGGCTGCAACATGGGCTGTTGAATCGGCCCGAGTTGCGGTCGCGTTGGCGGATTCTCATACCTCCGTAGTTCTACTGCTCCCCCTCATCGCCTAAGTTCCCCGCGGCGCCGCCGGGGAGCGCCGCGGGCTGAGGAGCGAGCGTTGAAGGTTTGGTCGCAATCGAGCGGGCGGAGTTGCCTGCGCCGGAGTGCTGCGGCCTTGCGCGCGGTCTTCGGGGCGGGCCTCGTCTTCGGCGCGATCGCACTCGCGAGCCCCGCGCGGGCTCAAGTCTTCAACGGATCACAGACCACGCCGAACGGTGCCGTCAACGGTGGCGGTGGTGTTTGGGACAACACCACGACCAACTGGACCGACTTCTTTGGTTCGACCAGCGCGGCCTATGATCCAGCGTCTGCGGGCGTCCAATTCGGCAGCAGCGGCCCTTCGATCCCGGCGTCGGGCGGCACGGTGACGGTGACGCCGGGCGGCGTGCAACTCACTGGCCTCGTGGGCTTTGACATCACCGGCGACGGTTCGATTTACACCATCCAGGGCGGCGACCTCAGGCTGGCGCCGGGCGGCACGACGTTCGTCACCGCCGACGTGACCGGCACCAGCGATCCCTCGGCTATCATCGCTTCGCGTATCGTCGGCAGCGACGGGATCAACGTTCAGGGTTCAGGTACCCTTGCGCTGCTCGGCGCCAATACCTATGCCGGCGGCACCTTCATCTGCAATTGCGGATCCCTGCAGCTCGGCGACGCCACCCATACCGCGGGCATCGTCGGCGCCGTCACCAATGAAGGTCTCTTCACTCTCGTCAATGCCGATACGTCGGGGATCACGTCGCTTCTGAACGACTTCTCCGGCACGACGCTGTTTCTCAACGCCACCTCCGCCAGCTCGATGGCGATCACCAATAACGGCCAGCTGTATTTCGGTGATCCGAACGGAGGTGGCTCCGACACCGCAACGGCCGGTCGGGCGACGATCATCAATGATGGCGGCTTGACCGGCTTCTTTGGACGGACCAATGCCGGCGCGGCCAACATCACCAACCAGAATGGCGGCGGCACCGCATTCCTCGAACAAGCCTCGGCAGGCTCGGCAACGATCGTGAACAAGGATTTCAGCGGGACCATATTCGGTACGCTGGCCGGCTCCGACACTGCGACCGCCGGCAATGCGACGATCATCAACGAAGCCAACGGTCTCACCAATTTCGGCGCGTTCACGACGGCCGGCAACGCGACGATCGTCACCAAGGACGGCGGCAAGACCGAATTCTTCGACAATTCCACCGGCGGCAATGCCCGCTTCATCACCACCGGAACGGGCATCGTCGATTTCGGGGTCAGCGTCGGCCCGAACAGCGACGGCCGCATCACCGCCGGCTCGATCGAAGGCAGCGGCTATTACTACATCGGCGGCGGCAATACCCTCGTCGTCGGTGGCAATAACCTCTCGACCGAGGTCAGCGGTGTCATCGGCGATTACGATCCCTGCGGTTGCGGTCCGATCGGACCGGGCTCGCTGGAAAAGGTCGGCAGCGGCACGCTGATCCTCTCGGGCACGAACACCTACACCGGCACGACCACGGTGAACGGCGGCATCTTGCGGGTCGATGGCGATATCTCACAGTCGAGCTTGACGACCGTCAATTCCGGCGGCGCGCTGTTCGGTGCCGGAATCGTCGGCAATACCGTGATCGCCAGCGGCGGTATCTATGCGCCGGGTGACGGCGGGCCGGGCTCGAGCATGCAGGTTCAGGGCGATCTCACCTTCCAGCCGGGCTCGGTCTATCTGGTGCAGGTCGGCAGCGGGTCCAGCGCGAGCCACGCGGTCGTCAACGGCAATGTCACGCTGGACGGCACGGTCGGCGTCGCGCTGTATCCGGGCGCTGCGGTGAAGAAGCATTATTCGATCATGGAGTTCTTCGGCACTCCCACCGGGAATTTCTCCGGCGTCGCCGCGCCGGGCGGTCTCATCGGCACGACGAGCGTCGGATCGAACGATGTCTTCCTCGATTTTGCGCTCGACTATGGCGCGAAATATGCTCTCAACGTCAATCAGAAGAACGTCGCCACCACGCTTCAGAATTTCTTCAATGCCAATGGCGTCCTGCAAGCCGAATTCGCTGGCCTTGGCCCCAACGGCTTGACGCAGGCCTCTGGCGAGCCGGCGACCGGGTCGCAGCAGGCGACCTTCAATGCGATGAACCTGTTTCTCGGCCTGCTGACCGATGTCTTCGGCTCGGGACGCAGCGGCGCGCCCGGCGCGACGCCCTTTGCCGCCGACACCAGTGCGCGCGGCAGGAACGCGCGCGAGGCCTTTGCCTCGATCAAGGCTCCGGCCGCGTCGTTCGAGCAGCGCTGGGATGTGTGGGCGGCCGGCTACGGCGGCTCGCAGAGCACCGACGGCAATGCCGGCCTCGGCTCGAACAATACGACCAGCAACGTCTATGGCACCGCCGTGGGTCTCGATTACCGCTTCTCGCCGTCGACGATTGCGGGCTTCGCGCTCGCGGGCGGCGGAACCGGCTTCAACGTCAGCGGTCTCGGTTGGGGCCACTCCGACCTGTTCCAGGCCGGCGCATTTCTGCGTCATACGGCCGGCCCGGCCTACATCACGGCGGCGCTCGCCTATGGCTGGCAGGACGTCACGACCAATCGCGTCGTGACGGCTGCCGGTTACGACCAGTTGCGCGCGCAGTTCAACGCCAACGCGGTCTCGGGTCGCATCGAGGGCGGCTATCGCTATGCCATGCAATGGGCCGGCGTCACGCCCTATGCCGCGCTCCAGGCCACCCTGTTCAGCCTTCCCGGCTATGCCGAGTCGGCCGTGGTCGGCAGCAACGTCTTCGCGCTCAACTATGCCGCCAAGGACGTGACTGCCACCCGCACCGAGCTCGGCCTGCGCGCGGACCGTTCGTTTGCCGCAGCCGGCGGCCTCATGACCCTGCGCGGCCGCCTGGCCTGGGCGCATGATTACAATCCGGACCGTTCGGCAGCAGCGGTGTTCCAGACGCTGCCAGGGTCGGCCTTCGTCGTGAACGGCGCCGCCCAGGCACGCGATTCGGCTCTGACCACCGCATCAGCGCAGATTAACTGGATGAACGGCTGGTCCGCATCGGCGACCTTCGAGGGCGAATTCTCGAACGTCACGCGCTCCTACGCCGGCAAGGGCCTCGTGCGCTACGCCTGGTAGGGGTGGTCGATAGGCCACGACGGGATTGCCATCCTCCCCCTCCAGGGCAGGGTAAGGAAGCTACTGCTTCTTCTGCGGCGGCTTGCGCGGGGGGCGCGGGGCCGCAGCGGCTGGTGTCGGTGTCCCACTCATCTTGTTGGCGGCCTCGCTGACGTCGAGCAGCGAGCGACGGATGTCCTCGAGATAGCCCGCCGATTTCTTCTTCATGACGTCGGCAAGCTCGTGTAGCCCCTTGATCTTCTCGAACAGCTCGTCGGCTTTGCCGTCGACGAAGCCGGGCATCACACCCTCGATCTTCGTGACCGCTTTGTCGAAACCCGCGAAGGCACTGTCGACCTTCGCCATGACGGAATCGATCTCGCCGCCCTTGCTCCGGAGATCGGCGGTGTAATTCTCGAACGTGCGCAGGCCCTCCTTGATGGCGGGGGCGTTGCTGACGATCGTGCGGTCGACGCTGTGCAGGGTGTCGACGATGGATTCGGCGTCGCTGAGATCGGCGGTCAGCACGGGGATGCCGTCCGCGTCCAGCGGCACCGGCGGCGCGGAGGGCGCGCCTCCGATCAGCGAGATCGCAGCGACGCCGGTGAGCCCCTGGAACTCGATGCCCGCCACGGTGTCCTTGCGGATCGGTGCCGTGTTGTCGAGCATCACCAGCGCCACGATCCTGCGTGGATTGTCCAGCTTGATCGACAGGATCTGGCCCGCGGGCACGCCGTCGAAATTGACCGGCCCGCCGCGGCGCAGGCCGCTGGCGGATCCGCCCTCGAACACCACGCGCAGCTGGCTGCGGCTCTGGATGGTGCGCCATTTCTGCACGCCGAGCAGGCCGCCGAATCCCACGGCGATCGCCACCAGCGTCACCGTTCCGATCACCAGATTGCTCGCGCGTGCCATGCGGCTGAGTCTAAGGCCAAAGCAGGGAAGTTGGAAGAAGGCCGCGATGGTACGTAGGGCGGGTTAGCGAAGCGTAACCCGCCGCCTTCTTCTCTCCTCGTCAAATGCGGCGGATTACGCTTCGCTAATCCGCCCTACGGGTTTTAGGCCACTCAATGCCCGGCCGCGCGCTTTGCCGCAGCATTGTTCAGCACGATCAGGGCATCGACGGCCACGCCGGTCCTGGTGTTGATCAGGAATGGATTGATGTCGATCGAGGCGATTCGGTCGCCGGCATCCGCGATCAGATTGGACAGGCCGACCAGAGCCTTCACCGCCGACGCTTCGTGCAAGGCCGGCTTGCCGCGATAACCGCGCATCTTGATCCCGGCCTTGGTGCGGCCGATCAGCAGCCGTGCCTCGGCCTCGTCCAGCGGGGCGCCGGCGAGCGCGACGTCCTTCATCAGCTCGATGTCGATGCCGCCGGTGCCGAACAGCACGACCGGTCCCATCTCGGCATCGAGCGAGGCCCCGACGACGAGCTCGAGCTCGGCCTTGACCTGCTGCGCGATCAGGATGCCGTCGAGCTTCGGCTTGCCCTTCAGCTTCGCGACCCGTGCGGTGATGTCGGCGAATGCCTTCTTCACCTCGGCCGCGCTGTTCAGGTTCAACACCACGCCGCCGATGTCGGATTTGTGCAGGATCTCGGCGCTGACGACTTTCGCCACGACCGGGAAACCGATCTGCTTTGCGATCTTCGCGGCTTCCGCTGCCGTCTGCGCAATCGCCTCCTTCGAGATCGGAATGCCGTAGGCCTTCAGTAGCTTCTTCGAGGCGACCTCGTCGAGCGCCGCGCCGCTGGCCGATCTCAGCGCCTTCTCCAGCACGGCGCGCGCGGCCGGCTTCGAGTTCGAGACGATGTCGGGCACTTCCTTCCGCAGCTTCGCATAGGCGAGCAGCGACTTGATCGCGGTCACCGCGCGATCCATGCCCTGCATGACGGCGAGATGCGGCAGCGACTTGCGCAGGGATTTGGTGAAGTCGGTGAAGCCGATCGACATCGCGCTGATATAAATCACGGGCTTTGAGGCCTTGCTCGCCATCTCGTCGACGATACGCAAATTGCGTTCGCGCAGCTCATGCGGCGCCTTGGGCAACTCGGCGTCGATGATGACGATGTCGATGTCGGGGTCGTCGATCATCAGCTTGATCGACTTCATGTAGACGGAGGGATCGACCACTGCGGCAAAGCCGGCATCGAGCGGGTTGCCGACGATCGACCCCGGCCCCAGCATCTTCGCCAGCTCCGCGCCGACATGCGGGCTGAGCGGCGCGAAGTTCAGGCCCTCGGCATAGAAGGCATCCAGCAGCATGCCGCGTTTGCCGCCGGATAGCGTGACGGCGGCGAGCCGGTCGCCCTTGGGCACGGCGGAATGAACGAAGCACTCGGTCGTTTCGATCAGCTCGTCGAGTCCGCCGACCCTGATCACCCCCTCGCGCGTCGCGATCGCGTCGAACGTTTCGATCGAGCCCGCGAGCGCGCCGGTGTGTGCCATCGCCGCGGCGCGGCCGCCTTCGGAAGCGCCGAGCTTGAGGGCGATCACGGGCTTACTCGCCGCGCGCGCTGCCTTGCAGGCCTCGCGGAACGCCTTGGTGTTGCGGACGCCTTCGAGGTAGACGACGATCACCTTGATGCTCGGATCCTCGGCGAAATACCGCATCAAATCCGGCGTCTCGAGTCCGGCCTCGTTGCCGGTCGTCACCATGTAGCCGACGCCGACACCGCGATCCTCCAGCGCTTGCCGGATCGCCATGACGATGGCGCCTGATTGTCCGGCGATCGCGACCGCGCCCTGTTCCATGGTGACGATGCGATCGTCGATATTGGTGAAGAGCTTTTCGCCGGCGCTCAGATTGCCGAGACAATTCGGCCCGGTGACGGCAAGCCCCGTTTCGCGTATGGCCGCCTGCAATTCGGTTGCGAGCTTCTGGCTCTCCTCGTCCTGCAGCTCGCTGAAGCCCGAGGTGACGATGGTGGCCGAGCGCGCGCCGGCTGCGGCGGCGTCGCGGATCACCTGGACGGCGAAGCGGGCCGGCACCAGCACCAGGACGTGATCGGGTTTCTCCGGGAGGCTGGCAAAATCCTTGTAGCAGGTGACGCCCCAGATGGCGTCGCGCTTGGCGTTGACCGGATAGAGGCCGCCCTCGTAGCCGTATTTGATCAGATTATTCCAGATGCGTTCGGCATAATTGCCGGGCTTGTCGGTCGCTCCCACCAGCACGATGTTGTGCGGGTGCAGCATGGCGTGGATGCCCTTGACGATGTTTCCGGCATCGGGCGGTGGAGACCATGAGCGCTGAGAAACCGATGCGGCAGGCACTTGAGCTTCCATGCGCTTCCCTCACTTCTTGTTCTTGTTGCAACGCGCTGTCGCACGCCGGCTTCGGAGGCTGATCGTGGCGGGCTCCATGCCGCGAGACGGAATGGGCAAGGTCCGACGATAAGACCCGGTCATGAGGCTAGCATCACGAGACTTTTGGCGAAAGTGCGAACGGTCCGGCAAGATGCTAGGAAACCGCGACGCATATTCTCTCAAATGGTGATCATGTCGCTTCTGTCCATCGTGGTGCCGACCCTCGATCGTCCCGACACGCTTCGCCACGCGCTCGCGACCATGGCGTGCCAGCCTGCGCAAGCCGATTGCGAGTTCATCGTTCAGAACAACGGCGGCAATCCCGAGATCGCGAAGATAGTCGCGGATCTCCAGGACGAGCGCTTCAGGCATTTTGCCAGCGAGACCGTCCTGACCATGACCGACAATTGGGAGGCAGCACTCGGCCATGCTTCGGGCGAGTACATCGCCTTTCTCGGCGACGACGACGGATTGATGCCCTATGCATGCGCCACGGCGTCGAGCGTGCTCGCCGACCGAAAGGTCGATCTCCTGAGCTGGGATGCCTACAGCTATTACTGGCCGGGCTACTATCATCCGGCCTTCCGCAACCGGCTGCTCGCCGAGATCGACCTGACGTCCTCGGCAAGGCGCGTCTCCTCGCGAGACGAGCTGGCGCGCATCTTCGGCTTCCAGGCCCACTATGCGCGCCTGCCGATGATCTACAATTCGTTCGTCCGCCGCAGCGTCGTCGACCGAATGCGCGCGGCCTGTGGCCGCTACTTCATCGGCCTCTCGCCCGATGTCGCGTCCGGTATCGCCAATGCCGCGCTGAGCGAAAGTTTCGTCCGGCTGTCACGGCCTCTGAGCATGGCCGGATTCTCGCAGCACAGCACGGGCCATGCTCTGTTCTTCGAGACCACGAATCTGCTCGAAACGTCGCGGGGGGCGCGTGATTTCGGACCTATTGACGACGATCGTCAGCTCCCCGATCTCAACGCTCTCCAGCTCTTCATCGCCAAGGACATGCTCGACCTCAAGCGTCTGCTGCTGGCGGATGACGACGGGGTGCGGCTCGATTTCAAGGCGCTGGCGCAAGCGCTAGCGACCGATATCAACAATCGGCCGCCCTTGTATGACCGAACCGTGCAGACCATCGGCGAACTCGCCCGCATGCACGGCTTCGATGTCGCCGACATCATCATTCCTGCCCGTCTTGCGGATCGGCCGCCCCCTGGAAAGGGCATTTCCGTCATCGGACAGAACCGCGTGCTCTACGAGCTGGATGGTTCTGCGCTCGGGCTCAACTCGATTGCGGACGCCGTGCGCGTGATCGCTCAGTTCGTTCCGGATCAGGCGCCGTTCGATCCGGCTGCTCTGGAGACTGCCGTGCCCGCGCCGGTGCTCGGCCCGGAGGAGCTCGATTTCAGCCGTGGCGGGGCGGGTACCGCCGCGTTGATCGAGGGGTGGAGCGAGCCGGAGCAATGGGGTACCTGGTCCGTCGCCAGGAATTGCGTGCTTCGCTTCGCGATTGATCCCATCCCGTCACGACCGGTCGCGCTCGTGCTGGCGTGCCGGGCGTTCGTGTCGGATGGAAATCCACGACTGCAAGCGATTTGCCGCGTCGGCAACGGACCGCCGCAGCAACTGACGTTTTCGAGAGGTTCGTTTGCGGGCCAGCGCCGGTTGATGCTCGATCCTGCCGCGATTACCGCCGACGGGACGCTGACCATCAGTCTGTCGCTATCCGATCCGCGCTCGCCCGCCGATCTCGGATTGAGCTCCGACGCGCGTCCGCTCGGCATCGGCCTTGAGCGGGTTTGGCTCGATGACGATGCCCGTGCGTCACCAAGCCGCTGATCGCCGCCGGCTCAGTATCGCAGCAGGCTCATCTTGTGGGCGTAATGAAAGACGACCTGTCTCGCGAGATAGGGGGCGATGGCGCGGCGGATCTGCATCTGCGTCGGGTCGAAGCCGAGCACACGGCGCCGCAGGATGCCCATTTCCCTGACGCCGATCGCGTAGGTCGAGGCCGTCTTCTGGGCATCGTGGATTCGGAAGCAGGCGAGAAATCGCGGCAGGCGCACGAATTTGAAACCTGCTTCCTGCGCCCGCAGGATGAAGTCCCAATCCATCGCATAGTGGAAGCTTTCGTCGATCGGCCCGATTTTGTCCCACACGCGCTTGCGCCAGAACATCGTCTCTTGCGGGATGTAGTCGGCATATTGCAGCGCGCGTCCGTCATGGGGCGGCAGCACGGCACGGCCGACCTCGAGCCCTTCGCGATCGACGAAGACGCGATGGCCGTAGACGATGTCGACATGCGGATGTGACATGAAATAATCGGCGACATAGGCCAGCGTCCCCGGCAGCAGCATGTCGTCGCTGTTGAGGTAGGCCATGATCTCGCTGTCGACGCCGGCGAAGCCGAGATTGATGGCGTTCGACTGCCCGCCGTCGGGTTCGCTCTTCCAGCTGAGGCGCTCGCCGCGGCTCTTCAGGAGATCGACCGTGCCGTCGATCGAGGCGCCGTCCTGCACGTGATAATGCAGGTTCGGATAGTTCTGGCCGACGATGCTCTCGATCGTGGCGTCGAGATATTGCGCCTGGTTGTAGCTCGGCGTGACCATTGCGATCCGCGGCGCATTCTCGCCGATCGGAGGGGGCGGCGGGAAGGTCGTCAGGTTGAGCAGACGCGGCGGATATTGCTCGAAGGTCCACATCGGCGGGCGACGCCACAGGCTCCGCAGCGAGGATCGTCTTTGCCCGGCGGCGATGAGATCCAGATTCCTTTCCAGGAGCGCGACGCGATTTTCGAGCTGCTCCAATCGCTGTTCGAGGCGCGGCCTGAACTCGTCGTCCATCTAAGGTTCTTTCACAAATCACAACGTACAAAAATCAATGGGTCATTCTTACAGGGCTCCGGCCGGCAGCGCCAGTTCACGGTCCCGTCAACGCGATGGCTCGGGAGGTCCGGCGTGGTTTGAAAGGTCTCGATCGGTCCGTAACGGACGGATTGCGAACGGCTATTCACCTTCGATCGAGCTGGCGTGCAGGACGTACCGCTCCGGGCCGGGCGTGATCGCGTCGAACGGCCAGCATGTCGTGAGTACGAGCTCCACGCCCTGCGCCGAGGGATCGATGCCCGAGGCGTCGGCATCGACGACGGTCGAATAGTCTGCCCGGTAGCGGAAATGCTTGCCGTCGCGGCGCGTGATCTCAATGACGTCTCCGACGGAAACATTCCGCAAGAACCGGAAATGTGTGTCGCGGTGAGCTGCATATACGGCAACTCCGCGTTCGCCGGCGTCAGCCGTTTGGGGGATATGGCCGGGCCCGAAGGCAAGTGCCTGGCCACTGGTGCCTTCCAGCACGATGGCGCTGGCGCCGATCCGTTTCACCTCGATCCGCGCGATCGGCCAGGTGTCGGCCCATGACCATGGCTTGATCACCTTGCCCGTCGCAACGCTTCTGTCGAAGGCGCGCTCCAGCAGCATTTGGGCAAGCCACGCCTTGGCATGAATGTAGGCGCCGTCGCCGAGCAACATGAATCCGATCAGGGCAAGAACCGGAGGAGAGACGAGGCGGGGCATTTTGTGTCTGCGCTCGCAATGACCCGAAAAAAGACGCGCGCGGCCGTTGTGTACGGGACGGGCGACCGCGCGCGCTAAACAGAGGAGTTCGGGGAAGCTCCTCTCTCAAGCGGCGGTGAGCAAGGGCCGACGCCGGTTGAACACGAACAGGATCAGGGCGAGCACGATCAAGCCGAAGCCTGCGACCATCTTCAACTCGGCCGAGGTCGCTGTCTTGGGCAGGCGGATCGCATCGGGCGCTGCAGGCGCCGGACGCCGCGCGGCCGGTGAAGTCGCCGCATCGGCATGACGCTCGCGCAACTGCGGTGGGACCTGCGGCCGCTCGCCGAACACCTTCTCGAAGTCCCAGCCCGCGGGCAGGTTGATCGGCAACTCGCTCAGCTTGAGCGGTGCGCCTTCGGGACGGCTCGGCGTCTTGTCGACGGCGACGAGGCTGGTCAGGCGCGTGACGATCTGGTGGTCGAGTGCCAGCGCGAGGATCGCCTTGTCGGCCTCCTCCGGCGTGAGCTCCCGCATGGCGCGTGCGACCTCGGCGTCACCGATCTTGCGCCTGGCCCAGAGTTTCGACAGGCCCTTGCCTTCGGCGGCATTTTGCAGCGGCAGCGTCACCGACCATGGGCGATCCCCGACGCGTCCCGTGATCTCGAGCGAGCCTGCAAGCTTGTCGAGCTTCGCTGCCAGCACCAGCGGCTCGTCGCGATAGACGTCGGGAATGATCGCAGGCGTGACGTCGGCCTTGGCCTCCGAGAATTTCGCGGTGAGTCCGGTCACGGCGGGGTTCTCCAGCTTGGCGAACAGGCCGCGCATGCGCTCCTCGACCTGCTCGACGGAGCCGATATGGGTGAAGGCGCCACGGCCGAGCTCGGCGGCGCGGGTCATCAGATAGGTGTTGGGCGCCGAGCCGATGCCGACCATGAAGACGCGCGAGCGACCGCGCATCGCCGTGATGGTTTCGAACAATTGCTGCTCGTTGCCGATCGCGCCGTCGGTCAGGAAGACGACCTGGCGAACCATGCCGGTGTCGCCGAGCTTGTCGGCCAGCGCGGCGCGCATCGCCGGCACCATCTCGGTGCCGCCGCGCGCCTGCAGCGCACTCACGAACGCGGTGGCCTCGCCGACATGCGCGGCGTCCGCCGGCACGGAGGTGGGGAACAGCACGTCCATGGTGTCGTCGAAGCGGATCACGTTGAAGCGGTCGGCCGGCTGAAGGCGGGAGAGCGCGTAAGTGAGGCTCGCCTTGGCCTGGACGATCGAGGTGCCGCCCATCGATCCCGAATTGTCGATCACGAACACGACCTCGCGCGGCAGCGGCTTTTGCGTCGTCTGCTCGGTGCTGGGCGGCGTGATGAAGGCAAGCAGATAATCGGAATCGCCGACATGCTCGCGGAACAGGCCGATCGACGGCGCCTTCCCGGCGGCGGGCGTCCAGCTCAGTTCGAAGTCGCGGTCGGCGGGGACGACACCGTCGGCGAGCGTGACGACGCGTGCCATGCTGTCCGGACTCTCGATCTTGACCTTATGATGGGAGCTCTTGACCTCGCCAAGCGCGAAGCCGGCCTTCAGGTGCACCGTGATGGTGGTCGGATTGACCGGTGCAGTCTTGGCGGGATCGAGCACGGGCGGGGTGATGCGGTCACGGTCCGGCACCGGGTCCGAGGTCGCCGCGCCCCAGCCCGATCCATCCTTGCGGAAGTCGACGCTCTGGACGATCGGGGCCGGATTGTGACGCGGTCCGACCACCAGCGGCAGGCGGAGCGAGTATTCGTTGCCGGATTGATGCACGGGCTCCTGGTATTCGATCTGCACCAGCACGGTTTCGCCGGGACCGATATTGGCGACCGAGTTGGTGAAGATGTTCGGCCGTTCCTGTTCGGTGAGCGCGGCCTTCTGGCCGGCACGGCGCGCCTCTTCATAGATCACGCGCGCCCTCTGCCGCTCCTTGATGTCGCCGATGATGATGCGGTCGCCGACCACCATCTTCAGCGTATCGACGGCGCCGCCGGTCGCGAGCGGATAGACGTAGGTTGCCTCGACCCAATCCTTGGTCGGATTGCGGAAGATCTGGGTGACCCGGGCGCGTAGCGTCGGGCCCGATACCGTGACGTCGATGTCGATGCCGAGACGGATTGCCTCCGTGGTGGCGCCGTCGTCCTTCAGGAGCAGCGTGCCGGACCGAGCGTCGCCGGGCTGGAGCAGGCTGGCCTGCTCGGTCGTTGCCGACCAGCTCGTCCCGAAGCTGACGAGCAGGGCCACGAAGGCCATCAGCATCACCGCGACGCCTTGCGCGAGAAGAAACAATCCGACCTTGATCAACCCCTTCAGCATGGGATGCTCGTCATTGTCGGCTGTGTCGTAGGTGTCCATTTGGCTTGCTCCCGAGGACGTTTGCTGGCTGTGAGCATTTGCCGGGAGGGCCCGTTTTCGCGAGCAGAATGATCGGCAATGTTCCGCCATGGCCGGCCGGGCGCGCCGCGGTCGGGGCGGCCGTGTGCGGTTTTGTGCTGGTTTGTCCGGCCTGCTAGAATAGCCCTCCCAAGGCAGGGCCAATGATGCAGACCCAGGACAAACTCACCGACAGGCAGCTTTCGGACGAGCAGAGCCGCGAGATCGCCGAGACCATTCGCGAGGAGCTCGCCAGACGCCGGATCTCCCGGCAGACGCTGGCCGAGCAGGCCAAGCTCAGCCTGTCGACGCTCGAGAAGGTGCTCGGCGGCCGGCGGCCGTTCACGCTGGCGACGACGGTCCGGCTGGAGCAGGCGCTGGGCGTCTCCTTGCGCAAAAGCCCCGTTGTGGTGGCGCCTCAGCCCACCAATGACGTCGCTCCCGACAGTCTCGGCTCCTATGCACATCGCGCCGTGACCTGGATCGAGGACGTCTACATCACGTTGCGGCCGTCGTTCGGCGACAAGGATGCGATCTTCGCCTACCGCACCGAGATCGTCTGGGAGCCGAAGGTCTCCTCGCTGGTTTTCCGCGAGGGCGACCGGACCGACGCGGCCTACGAGCATACCGGTGAGGTCGCCGTCCCCCATCAGTCCGGCTTCATCTATCTCGTCATCATCAAGCACGGCCAGCACCGCGTGATCACGGTTTCACGGCCGACGGTGTCCGGAGAGATGTACGGCATCATCTCGACTCTGCGCGCGGGCCCCGGCTCGCAGCTCACGCCGATCGCGGCGCCGATCGCCTACGTGCCGCTCCGGAACGTTCCGAAGCCGACGTTGGGGCGGATAGCGGCGGACGATACCAACCATGCCTTGTATCGGAAGCACCTGCGCCGCACGGTAGAAGAGCCCTTTGCTCTGTTTTTGACGCTATAGTCCGCAAGAAATAGTCCTGCAGCGGCCTCGCATGCGTCTATAACGATCAACCATGCAGGACGCGCCAGCGCCACACGATGGCGGATCTCCGCTATTTTCCGTCATCATCCCGCTCGAATATCACCGCGGGCAATGGGAGCAATCCTGGCTCGGCTGGACGTCGCAGACCGCGGACAGATCGCTCTACGAGATCATCCTGGTCGTGCCGCCGGATTTTAGCGCGCGCCAGGAGTTGAAGGCGCTGGCTGACGACGAGGCCCGCCTCGAGTTCACCGATTCCGAGCACGACATCGGGCTCTGCGCCTTCGGTGCGACCAAGGCCCGCGGCAGCTATCTGTTCTTCACGGAGTCGCATTGCTGGCCCGAGCCCGACGTGATCGAGCAGTGCATCCGCGCCATCGAGGCGCATCCCGACTGGGCCGGCTTCTCCTGCCATTCGGTCCCGATCTGCCACAACCGGCTCTCGAAAGCCGAAGCCACGATGTACCAGGCCGACATCGACTTCGGCATGAAGCAACATCCCTGGCGCAAGGTGCTCGATCAGTGCTTCGTGACGCGGCGTGACGTCTATTGGGAATGCGGCGGCCTGCGCGAGGAACTCGGCCACTTCGCCGAATGGGTGTTGGCTGCGGCCTATCACGCGAGAGGCCACAGCATCGGCTATCTGCAAGAGGCGCGCTTCCACCACTATTACGTCGGCAAGATCGGCGAGCTGAAGACGTTCACGCTCGATTTCGTCGAGGGCGAGATCCGCTATCTCGGGGAGGTGCGCCGCGAGCCCGGCAGCGAGCTGCTCGAAGTGCCGGCCGAATGGGCGGAATGGGCGGGCTTCGATCGCTCGCTCGCCCGTGCAGCCTTGAATGCGCTCGCGCAGTACAGTCTTGCCGGCCGCGGCTGGAGGAGGCCCGGCGAAAAATTGCGCGCTTTCTGGCATTGGGGTGCGCGTGCTCTATGCGGTGATCTCGAGGCGCGCCTTGCCGCGCGCCTCGAGGCCATCCGCGCGCATCTGGGCCTGAGCGCGCTAGCCCTGGTCGGGTCGAGCGAGGCGATCGCGCGATGGATGAGGCGCTACATCGCCGCGCTGATCCATCTGCAGAGGCTTGAATGCATTCGCTCCGTGCGCGACCGCGCCGGGCCCGCGGCGAGATTCCTGGGAGATGGTGTTCTCGGACAGGCCGGCTTCCATGCGCTCGAATCGTCGGCGGGGCGTGTCTTCCGCTGGAGCGAGCCGCAGGCCGCCGTTCGCATCCGGGGAAGTGCAGGCCCCAACATCGTTCGTATCCAAAGCCCGGCCTTGCGCGCACCATTGCGCGACATCGGTGCGCATTTCTATCTCAACGGCGTGCGCGTCGATGCTGCCGCAATCGCAATCGGTGACGACTGCTATACGATGACCCTCGATCTACCGCCGTCGGGCGTCGCCATCCTTGCATGGTCGTGTGCGGTGCTCAGGGGCATCGGCGATGCCCGCCGCCTTGGCCTTGCCGTGGCGTCGATCGAGGTGAGCCAGGATATCGGGTGCTCAATCCAGCCCGAGCCAGGCAAGGGCCAGGCCGACCTGTCGCCGGCCCGGTGAAGCCGGATCAAGGTCGCGCGGGCTGCAACGGTGGCCGGTCGCAAATAGCGATCGCCCGGCCGGTGCGGCCGCGCAGCGGGACGCCGCCGGCCTTGCGGATATGCAGAAAGAAAAACGGCCTTTCGGCCGTTGTCTCAGCGTTGTGCGGAGCCGCCCCGGACAGGGACGGCTCCGGATCGTTGGGCAGGAACATGCGCGAAGAGCTAGCCTCCGGTTTCGGCGCTGATGATATCACCAAACAGCTCCCACTGGCCCTTCTTGAAGCGCCACATCTTGAGCTGCTCGATCGGCGCGAAGTCGGTGGCCGAGGTGTTGATCTTGATGCCCGGTATCAGGGTATCGGGCACGAAGTCCTTCAGGCTGGCCGCCTGCTTCATGACGTTCTCGCGGGTCAGATTGTCGCCCGACTGCTTCAGCACCTGGACCATGGTCTGGGCCGCCGCATAGGCGTAGACAAGATTGGCATCCGAGATGTTGGCGCCGGGCATGTACTTGTCGATGAAGGTCATGAACTTCTTCATGCCCTCGTCGTCCTTCCACTGCGGATCCGATGCATCCTTCAGGTACCCGGCCGACAGCACGCCTTCGGAGGCCTCGAGACCGGCCGGCTTCATCACCGCGCCGATCGAGACCGAAACGTCGGTCATCAGGTGCATCGGCTTCCATTCCAGCTCCGCGATCTTCTTGATCGCCTGTGCCGCGAATTTCGGCGTCGCGATGTTGACGAAGACGTCGGCGCCGGTGCCCTTCAGCTTGACGATATGGGCGTCGATCGACGGCTCCGACGTCTCGTAGCTCTCCTCCGCGACGATCAGCTTCGCGGCCTTGTCGCCGAACACGTCCTTGATGCCGGCTAGGTAGTCTTTGCCGAAATCGTCATTGGCATAGAAGATCGCGACCTTGGCGTCCGGCTTCTCCTTCAGGATGTATTTTGCGAAGATCTGGGCCTCGACCCGGTAGCTGGGCTGAAAGCCCATGGTCCAGGGAAAGTTCTTCGGGTCGTTCCATTTGCTGGCGCCGGTGGCGAGGAACAGCTGCGGCACCTTCTTGGAGTTGTGATATTTCTGCACGGCGGTCTGGGTCGGCGTGCCCAGCGCGTTGAACACCAGGAACACCTCGTCGCTCTCGATCAGCTTGCGGATCTGCTCCACGGTCTTGGGCGGCGAGTAGCCGTCGTCATAGGAGATCCAGTTGATCTTGCGGCCGTTGATGCCGCCCTGGTCGTTGATCATCTTGAAATAGGCTTCCTCGGTCTTGCCGATGATGCCGTAGGCGGAGGCCGGACCGGAATAGGCCTCGACGTTGCCGATCTTGATCTCGGTGTCAGTGACGCCGGTGTCGTATTTCTTCTGCGCCTGGGCGCCTTGAACCGAAAACAGGGTCAGGGCGGTTGCTGCGGCGAGCATGGCGAGTTTCTTGTTCTTCATGGAAATTCCTTGAGTGTTTCTTTGGACTTCTTCTGGGTTGGTAGGCACGTCAAAAAGAAAAAGCTCCCGCGAGGGGCGCTTCGATCAGGCGGTGGCGACTTTCTTGTCGACCTCGGAAGCGACCGAGAATTCCTTGCGCAAGGTCGGTTTGTGGATCTTGCCGGTGGCGTTGCGCGGCAGCGCGTCGACGAAGCGGATCTGGCGCGGGCATTTGAAGCGCGCCAGATTGGCCGCGCAATGTGCGAAGACGTCCGCTTCGGCCAGCTTCTGGCCGGGCTTGACCGCGACGATGGCTAGGCCGACCTCGCCCCATTGCGGATCGGCAATGCCGATCACGGCAGCTTCGGCGATCGCATTGAGCTGATGCAGGACGTTCTCGACCTCGGCCGGATAGACGTTCTCGCCGCCGGATATGTACATGTCCTTCCAGCGATCGACGATGTAGTAGAAGCCTTCTTCGTCGACGCGCGTCGCATCGCCGGTGTGCAGCCAGCCGTCGGTGAAGGAGGTCTTGTTCGCCTCCGGCCTGTTCCAGTAACCCGGCGTGATGTTGGGACCTTTCACCCAGAGTTCGCCGAGCTCGCCGACATCGGCATCGCTGCCGTCGGGGCGCACGATGCGGACTTCCGTGTGCAGCACCGGCTTGCCGGCGGAGCCGGCCTTGCGCGCGGCATCCTCGCGGTCGAGCACAAGCACGGCCGGCGAGGTCTCCGTCATGCCGTAGCCCTGCTGGAGTGCGACGCCGCGCGACTCCCAGACCTTCAGCAGCGGCACCGGCATCGGGGCGCCGCCGACGCCGCCGACGATCAGGCGGGAGAGGTCAGTCGTCGCGAAGGCCGGGTGTTGCGCCATGAACTGGTAGATCGCGGGCACGCCGAAGAACGCGTTGATGCCCTGCGCGGGGTCGTTGATCAGGCCGAGCGCAGTGCCTGGATCGAAGACACGCATGATCATGACCGTGCCGCCAGCGTGCAGCACCGGGTTGGTGTAGCAATTCAGCCCGCCGGTGTGGAACAGCGGCAGCACGGTGAGCAGCACCGAGGCCGGCCCGATGCAGGCGGGGCCGCCGAGATTGACGCAATTCCAGAAGGTCATGCCATGGGTGATGGTGGCGCCCTTCGGATGTCCTGTCGTGCCCGACGTGTACATGATGGTCGAGACGTCATCGAGCGTGACCTCCTCGGCGCGGTCGAGCGGCTTTGCGGCGGCGATGCCGGCCTCGTAGGATCCGTCGGGGCCAAGCAACAGGCTGGTCGGGATGTTGCAGAGCTTTGCGACGCTCAGCGCCGTCTCGGCGAGATCGGAATCGTGGATCATCACCTTCGGCGCGCAATCGCCGGTGATGAACTGGAGTTCGGGAACGGTGAGGCGGGTGTTCAGCGGCACGAAGATCGCGCCCAGCCGCCCGCAGGCGAACTGCACCTCCAGCGTATCGGTCGTGTTCAGTGCCAGCACCGCGACGCGGTCGCCGCGTGCAACGTTCAACGTGTTTCGCAGGAACGAGGCGAGGCGCGAGACGCGGCCGTCGAGCTGCGAATAGGTGAAGCGGCGCTCGCTCGCGAGGTCGATCGCCGCGACCTTGTCAGGCGTGCGGCGGCCGTGGTGAATGATCCAGTCGTAGTAACGAACGGCCAAAATTCCTCCCTCGGCGGTCTTGTGCCGCCCTCCTTCTTGTTGCCCGTGCACCAAGCCCGGCGTGGCCCTGAGGCCAGCCGGAGTCTGTGCAGCAACATTTTTTTGCGCCAGAGTTGGCCTGCGAGCGGGGAAAATCGTCTTGCGTTGAGTTGCTAGGCTGCTTCCGCGCCAGCGGCCTCCGCTCCAGTCAGCCACTCCGCGCAAGTGAGCCGCCAAGGTTCCAGCCATGGTTGCCGCGACGAATCCGCCCCAGAGGCAAGTGCGCCATGAAGAGCCCGTTCTATACCGCTGAGCATGACGCCTTCCGCGACGTCATGCGTCGCTTCGTCGAGAAGGAGATCACCCCGTTCGCCCATGAGTGGGACGAGGCCGGCGAATTCCCGCGCGCGCTCTATCGCAAGGCGGCCGAGATCGGCCTGTTGGGGCTGGGATTTCCCGAGGAATTTGGCGGGATCGCCGCCGATCAGTTCATGAAAATCGTGGCGAGCCAGGAGCTTGCGCGCGCCGGCGCCGGCGGTGTCAGCGCCAGCCTGATGAGCCACACCATCGGCTCGCCGCCGATCGCGCGGGCCGCACGCCCCGAGGTGAAGGCCCGGGTGCTGCCGCAGGTGCTGGCGGGCGAAAAGATCTCCGCGCTCGCGATCACCGAGCCGGGCGGCGGTTCTGACGTCGCAAACCTCCGCACCAGGGCGCGGCGCGACGGGGATCACTACGTCGTGAGCGGCGAAAAGACCTTCATCACGTCAGGTGTCCGCGCCGATTATCTGACCGTTGCGGTGCGTACCGGCGGCGAGGGCGCCGGCGGCGTCAGCCTGCTCCTGATCGAGGGCGACACACCCGGCCTCTCCCGCACCAAGCTGAAGAAGATGGGCTGGTGGGCCTCCGACACCGCGACGCTGCATTTCGACGAATGCCGCGTGCCGGCCGAGAATTTGATCGGCGAGGAGGGGCAGGGCTTCAAGATCATCATGCAGAATTTCAACAGCGAGCGCATGGGCATGGCGGCGGGCTGTACCGGCTTTGCGCGCGTCTGCCTCGATGAAGCCATCGCCTACGCCAAGGAGCGCAAGACCTTCGGCAAGCCGCTCGCCCAGCACCAGGTCATCCGCCACAAGATCGTCGACATGGCGCAGAAGGTAGCGGCCTCGCAGGCGATGCTGGAGCTGCTGGCCTGGCGGCTCGAGCAGGGCGAGAGCCCGGTCGCCGAGATCTGCATGATGAAGAATCAGGCAACCCAGACCATGGCGTTCTGCGCTTCGGAAGCCGTGCAGATCTTCGGTGGCGCCGGCTTCATGCGGGGCATCAAGGCCGAGCGCATCTACCGCGAGGTCAAGGTCAACGCCATCGGCGGCGGCACCGAGGAGATCATGAAGGACCTGGCGTCGCGGCAGATGGGATTGTGAGCCCGTCATTCCGGGGCGTGCGAAGCACGAGCTATGGTGCGCAATTGCGCACCTGAGAATCCATCGAGCCGCAAACACCGTAGAGGAATGGATTCCGGGCTTATCGCTTCGTGATGCCCCGGAATGACGAGAGGACGAAATGCTGTTCACCGCCGACCACGACGACATCCGCCGCTCCCTGCAGAAGTTCATCGCAAACGAGATCAATCCTCATGTCGACGAATGGGAGAAGGCCGACATCTTCCCGGCGCACGAGCTGTTCAAGAAGATGGGCAGCCTCGGCTTCCTCGGGCTGAACAAGCCGGTCGAGTTCGGCGGCTCCGGCCTCGATTATTCCTATGCGCTGATGATGGCCGAGGAGCTGGGCGCCATCACCTGCGGCGGCGTGCCGATGGCGATCGGCGTGCAGACCGACATGGCAACGCCGGCGCTGGCGCGGTTCGGCTCGGACGAGGTGCGGCGCGAATTCCTGGCGCCGTCGGTCGCGGGCGATTTCGTCGCCTGTATCGGCGTCTCCGAGCCCGGTGCCGGGTCGGACGTGGCTTCGATCAAGACCACCGCGCGCTCCGACGGCGACGATTACGTCATCAACGGTGGCAAGATGTGGATTACCAACGGCACCCAGGCCGACTGGATCTGCCTGCTCGCCAACACCGGCGACGGCCCCGTTCATCGCAACAAGTCGCTGATCTGCGTGCCCATGAAGAGCAAGGGCGTCACGGTCGCGCGCAAGCTGGACAAGATGGGCATGCGCTCGTCCGACACCGCGCAGATCTTCTTCGACAATGTCCGTGTGCCCAAGCGCAACCGGATCGGCGAGGAAGGCAAGGGCTTTACCTACCAGATGATCCAGTTCCAGGAGGAGCGGCTGTGGGGCGCGGCCGCCTGCCTGAAGGCGCATGAATACATCATCGAGCAGACCATCGAATACACCCGCAACCGCAAGGCCTTCGGCCAGAGCATCCTCGACAACCAGGTCGTGCACTTCAAGCTCGCGGAAATGCAGACCGAGGTCGAGCTGTTGCGCGCGCTGATCTATCGTGCCGCGGAGCAACTGGTCGCCGGCGAGGACGTGACTCGGCTCGCCACCATGGCCAAGCTGAAGGCCGGTCGCCTCGGCCGCGAGCTGACCGATGCCTGCTTGCAGTATTGGGGTGGAATGGGCTTTACCAACGAGACGCCGGTCAGCCGTGCCTACCGCGACAGCCGCCTGACCTCGATCGGCGGCGGCGCCGACGAGGTCATGCTGATGGTCCTGTGCAAGATGATGGGTACGCTGCCCGGCAGCAAAGGAAGCTCCTGATGATCACGCTCTATCACTGCGATGCCGCGCGCTCGTTCCGTCCGCTCTGGATGCTGGAGGAGATGGGGCTGCCCTATGAGCTGAAGATGCTGCCGTTCCCGCCGCGGGTCTTCGCCAAGGAATATCTGGCGATCAATCCGCTCGGCACGATTCCCTTCCTGGTCGACGGCGAGACCAAGATGACGGAGTCCTCCGGCATCTGCCACTATCTCGGCATCAAGCACGGGCCGACGCCGCTGATGGTCGGTCCCGAAGATCCCGCCTACGGCGCGTTCCTGAACTGGCTGTATTTCAGCGACGCCACGTTAACCTTTCCGCAGACGCTGGTGCTCAGATACACCCAGCTCGAGCCGGAGGAGCGGCGTAATCCGCAGGTCGCCACCGACTATGCGAAGTGGTTCCTGGGACGGCTGCGCGCCGTCGAGGCAGCCACTGCAAATGCTGAAACCTTGTGCGCCGGCCGTTTCACCGCCGCTGACATTGTCATCGGTTATGCGCTTCGGCTGGCGGACAATATCGGGCTCGCCAAGGATTTTGGGCCAAATGTCGCGGCCTATTGGGCGCGCTTGCAGCAGCGCGACGGGTTCAAGCGCGCGGTTGCTGCGGAGCAGAAGGCGGGCGCCGAGCAAAATGTTGCGCCGCGTGTGAGGGCGTAAGCATTCCGCAGGATGGGACTACGGTCTCATCACGGTTCCGGACGCGACTGATCGTCGTCCCGGAATGTAATCTTTTGCGCGTCCATGACAGCGCTATCCCGTCGTGACAGCGCCCAAATTTCCGCTAAGGTGACCTCCGTCCGCAGCGGCCAGAGAGCCGCGCGAGGAGGAGCCCAATGGAATATAACGGTCGCGAATCCGACCATCTGATGCTGATCACGCCGGAGCGGGTGTTTTATGCGGGCCTGCTCGGTCGCCCCCGCAAGCGGACCCCGGGCTGTTGCCATGTCTATGTGGCGGTGAAGGGCAATCTGCACCTGACCATCGACGACGTCCTCGCCACCGGCGAGCTGTTTGTCACCCTGCCGAACCAGCGGCATTCCATTGCCAGCGACTATCGCACCGCGATCAGCGTGACGCTCGAGCCCGAGAGCATGCCGGATGGCGTGATCGAGGCCCTGGCCGAACGGCTCACCGGACCCGATCGGGCCGTCTACGCCCGCAAGATCCTCGCCGCCTATGCGCTGCTGCGCCAGCGCCGCTATGGCGACATCACCACCGCCGAATTCGATGAGATGTGCTTTGGCGAGGCGCTGCCGCGCCGTGTGCTCGACCCGCGCGTGACCCGCGCCGTTGCCCGCATCGAGCGCTTCACCGGCGAGCCGGTGACCGCCGATACCTGTGCGGCCGAAGCCGGGCTCTCGGCCTCGCGCTTCCTGCATCTGTTCAAGGAGGAGACCGGCATCTCGTTCCGCTCCTTCCGGGCCTGGAAGCGTGCGCGGCATCTGCTGCACTTCGCCAATCAGGACCTCAACCTCGCTCATCTCGCGCAGGACATCGGCTATCCCGATTCCACGCATTTCAGCCACTCGATCCGCCGCTTCTACGGCTTGAAGCCGCGCGCGATCTTCGTCGGCTCGCGCGACCTTGCGATCTATCGCAGCACCGAGACAGTTCGGATGGCGGAGGCGAGCTAGTTTCGCTCTCGTTATCCTTCGTAGGGCAGGTTAGCGCAGCGTAACCCGCCTCTTTGATCTCCTCGGCGACAGAAGTCGCGGGTTACGCCTTCGGCTAACCCGCCCTGCGATTCGTCGTTTTTCCCAGCTTCTCCGCGCAAGAAGCCGCATGCCCTGCATCACATGATCGCGTTCGTTGAATTCAACGTTGCGAGATATTTTTGGCATGAGCGACAAGGCCGTCATCACCTGCGCGCTGAACGGCGTGCTCACCGATCCCAAGCAGCACAACGTGCCTGTCACGCCCGAGCAGATGGCGCGCGAGGCCAAGGCTGCGTTCGAGGCCGGTGCGTCCATCATGCACATCCATCTGCGCCAGCAGGCGCCGGGCAAGGGGCACCTGCCGTCCTGGGAGGTCAGCGTCAGCAGGGAGATCCAGCAGGCGATCCGCGAGGCCTGCCCCGGCGTGATCATCAATCACACCTCGGGCGTTTCTGGGCCGAACTATTCCGGCGCGCTCGACTGCATCCGCGAGACCATGCCTGAGATCGCCGCCTGCAACGCCGGCTCGCTGAACTATCTGAAGGTCAAGGCCGACAATACCTGGGCCTGGCCGCCGATGATGTTCGACAACGCCGTCGAGAAGGTGAAGGACTATCTCGACGTCATGAACGCGGTCGGCACCATTCCTGAGTTTGAGTGCTTCGACGTCGGCATCGTGCGCTGCGTCGGCATGTACCACCAGGTCGGCATGTACAAGGGCCCGCTCGAATACAATTTCGTCATGGGCGTCGCCTCCGGCATGCCTGCCGACCCTGAATTGCTGCCGATCCTGATCAAGCTGAAGCGGCCCGAGGCGCATTTCCAGGTCACCGCCATCGGCCGCGAAGAGATCTGGCCACTGCACCAGCGCTGCGCCGAGCTCGGCGGTCATCTGCGTACCGGCCTCGAAGACGCCTTCTACCTCGCCGACGGCAAGAAGGTGACGTCGAACGGCCAGCTGATCGAGGCCATCGCCGCTTGCGCCCGCCGCGCCGGCCGCGAGATCGCAAGCCCCGCCGAGGCGCGGAAGATCTTTGGGACGAATCGCTGAAGGTAGCCGTCACAGCGAGCGACTTGTCCGCCGAAGCTCGAAGAGCAAAGGCGGAAGCAAAGCAATCCAGAGTGCATCCGCGGAAACAGACTGGATTGCTTCGTCGCTTCGCTCCTCGCAATGACGGGTAGGATAGAGTCATGTCCATTCTCGAAAACACCATCTCCCCCGGCAGCGCGGCCTACCACGCCAACCGCGACGGCATGCTCGGCCTGATCGACCGCATGCGTGCGCTGGAAGAGCGCACGCGAGCCGCATCGGCTGCGGCGAAGGACCGCTTCCACAAGCGCGGCCAGCTGCTGCCGCGCGAGCGCGTCGCGCTGGTGCTCGATCCTGGCGCGCCCTTCATCGAGCTGTCCACGCTTGCCGGGTACATGTTCGACGTTCCCGATGCGGCCAAGAGCGTGCCCGGTGGCGGCGTCATCGCCGGCATCGGCTTCGTCTCGGGCATCCGCTGCATGGTCAGTGCCAACGACGCCGGCATCGATGCCGGTGCGCTGCAGCCCTATGGCCTCGACAAGACGCTGCGGGTGCAGGAGCTCGCGCTCGAGAACAAGCTGCCTTATGTGCAGCTCGTGGAAAGCGCCGGCGCCAATCTGCTGCGCTACCGCGTCGAGGACTTTGTCCGCGGCGGCAACATCTTCCGTAATCTCGCCCGGCTCTCGGCGGCCGGGCTCCCCGTCGTCACCGTCACGCACGGCTCCTCCACCGCGGGCGGCGCCTATCAGACGGGCCTGTCCGACTACATCGTCATGGTCCGTGGTCGCACCCGGGCGTTCCTAGCGGGTCCCCCGCTGCTGAAGGCCGCGACCGGCGAGATCGCGACCGAGGAAGAGCTCGGCGGCGCCGAGATGCACACGCAGATCTCCGGCCTCGGCGACTATCTCGCCGAAGACGATCGCGACGGCTTGCGCATCGCGCGCGAGATCATGGCGGCGCTGGAATGGGAGCGGCCGGCCCGGGTCGCGCCGGAATTCAAGCCGCCGCGCTACGACCAGGACGAGCTGCTCGGCATCATGCCGATGGACCACAAGCGCCCGGTCGACATGCGCCAAGTGATCGCGCGCATCATCGACGATTCCGATTTCACCGAGATGGCGCCGAATTACGGCCCGGCCACCGTCTGCGGCCACGCCCGCATCGAGGGCCAGGCCATCGGCATCATCACCAATAACGGCCCGCTCGATCCCGCCGGCGCCAACAAGGCGACGCATTTCATCCAGGCCTGCTGCCAGACCCGCACGCCGATCCTCTATCTCAACAACACCACCGGCTACATGGTCGGCAAGGCCTATGAGGAAGCCGGCATGATCAAGCACGGCTCCAAGATGATCCAGGCGGTGACCTCGGCGACGGTGCCGCAGATCACCATCTACTGCGGCGCCTCGTTCGGCGCCGGCAATTACGGCATGTGCGGCCGCGGCTTCCATCCGCGCTTCTGCTTCTCCTGGCCCAATGCCAAGACCGCGGTGATGGGCGGCGAGCAAGCCGCCGAGACCATGGCCATCGTGACCGAGGCCGCCGCGGCCCGCCGCGGCAAGCCGATCGAGAAGGACAAGCTGGACGCCATGAAAGCGCAGATCATCGGCGTGTTCGACGGCCAGATGGACGTGTTCTCGACCAGCGCGCGCGTGCTCGACGACGGCGTGATCGATCCCCGCGACACCCGCGCGGTTCTGTCCGAGGTGCTCGCGATCTGCCGCGAGGGCGATGCGCGGACGCCGCAGCGCATGCAGTTTTCGGTGGCCCGCCCATGAGGAACGGATCAGTGCAGCACCGGCCGTTCTTCAAGGTCCTGGTTGCCAATCGCGGCGAGATCGCACTGCGCGTCATGCGCAGCGCGCGACAGCTCGGGCTTGGCGTCGTCGCGGTGTATTCGGATGCCGATCATGACGCGCTCCATGTGCGGCAAGCCGACCAGGCCGTGCGCATCGGCGAAGCCTTGCCGACGCAGTCCTATCTCAACATCCCCGCGATCATCGCGGCGGCCAAGGCGAGCGGCGCCGATGCCGTGCATCCCGGCTACGGCTTCCTCGCCGAGAACGAAGATTTCGCGCAGGCCTGCAAGGATGCCGGCCTCGTCTTCATCGGCCCGTCGCCGCAGGCGATCGAGGCGATGGGCAACAAGGCCGGCGCCAAGGAGATCATGAAGAAGGCCGGCGTGCCCTGCGTGCCCGGTTATCAGGGTGCCGATCAGGGCGACGAGGTCATGCTTGCGGAGGCCAAGAAGATCGGCTTCCCTGTGATGATCAAGGCGGTCGCCGGCGGCGGCGGCCGCGGCATGCGGCTTGTCACGGATGCTGCGTCGTTCCCCGATGCGCTACGCAGCGCGCGGTCAGAGGCGAAGGCGGCGTTCGGCGATCCCACCGTCATCCTCGAGCGCGCCATCCAGAATCCGCGGCACATCGAGATCCAGGTGTTCGGCGACAGCCACGGCAATGCCATCCATCTCGGCGAGCGCGATTGCTCCGTGCAGCGGCGGCACCAGAAGCTGATCGAGGAGGCGCCGTCGCCGGCGGTCACGGCCGAGCTCCGTGCGAAAATGGGCGAGGTCGCGGTCTCGGCGGTGAAAGCGCTGCGTTATGAGGGCGCCGGCACGCTGGAGTTCCTGCTCGATGCGAGTGGCGAATTCTACTTCATGGAGATGAACACGCGCCTCCAGGTCGAGCATCCCGTCACAGAGGCGATCACCGGGCTTGACCTCGTCGAGCTGCAGCTGCGCGTCGCGCGCGGCGAAGCGCTGCCGATCAAGCAGCAGGACATCAAATTCTCCGGCCACGCCATCGAGGTCCGCCTCTGCTCGGAAGATGCCGCGCAGGATTTCATGCCGCAGTCCGGCCGCATGGCGCGCTGGCAGGTGCCGCAGGGCATCCGCGTCGAGCACGCGCTGCAATCGGGCTCGGAGATCCCGCCCTTCTACGATTCCATGATCGCGAAGGTGATCAGCCACGGCGCCACGCGCGAGGAGGCGAGGGGGCGGCTGATCGTCGGCCTCGAGCAGCTCACCGCTTTCGGCGTGACCACCAATCAGTCGTTCCTGATGTCGTGCCTGCGTCACCCCGGCTTTGCCCAGGGCGAAGCGACGACGGCCTTCATCGGCGCGCACCGCGACGAGCTGTTGGGGCCAAGCGCGAACGCCGCGTTCGACACCGCGCTGGCGGGCCTGCTGCTCTACGTCACCAACCCGCGCGCACCATCCTGGCAAGGTGGCCGGAGCCTGTCGGCAACGTTCCCGCTGCCGGCGAAAATCGAGATCGCCGGCCAGACGCTGGAGCTCGAAATCACCCGCGAACGCGATGGCAGCTACACTGTTGCCAACGCTGATGGGCAGGACAGGTTCGAGATCGATCAGCTCGACGCCGATACGATCCGCTTCCGCCATGACGGCGTGATGGACAGCGCAAAATTCCTGCGCGACGGCGATCGGCTTTTTCTCCAGCACTGCGGCATTCCGCTCGCGCTCACCGACCTCACCCTGGCCGCGCCGAAAGCCGCCGCAAGCAATGGCGGTGATGGCAAGGTGCGCGCCGCCATGAATGGCCGGGTCGTCGCGGTTCTGGTCAAGCCGGGTGATCGCGTTGCCGCCGGTCAGCCCGTGCTGACGCTGGAAGCGATGAAGATGGAGCACGTCCACAAGGCCGGCATCGACGGCGTGGTCGCCGCGATCGACGTCGCCGAGGGCGAGCAGGTCACCACGGGCCGGATCGTGGCGGAGATCGGGAAAGTTTCGCCGGCCGCGTGAGCGGTTACGAACACTTCTTGAAATAGCGGTAGGTGTCGGGCGCCCGCATCCAGATGAAATCCTGGGTGAGGCCGCCATGGGCATTGATCCAGGAGGTGATGTCCGCCGCATAGGCGCGGCGCAGCGTCGTCGTGGCGTCAGCCCGGTGCGCCAGATGGAAGCCGAAGCTCGCCTCCGGTGTCACGCAAATCCGGCTGCGGGGAATCCGGCCCAGCAGAACGGTGCAGGCGGACCGGCAAGGGCCGACGATGCGGACATTCACGCCCTGGCGGGCGAGCTCGGTCCAGCGCGCATTGTAGGCCGCGACCGATCCACCGTGATTGTCGGAGACGTCGATCGTCTCCGCGTGGGCTACGGTGCAGCAGGTTGACGCGAAGAGGAGGCCAACAAGGCCGGTCAGAGGTCTGGATAGAGGCATCATCGGATCCATCCGTTAAAGGGCGCGTCGATCGTGGCGGGGGAAGTCTGACACCAAGTCGATCGATCGTGTGTGTGCGAACTCACAAGCAGATCCTTCCGCCCAGCTCCGTCTTCACGCAAAGGGTCGAGAATCCATAATAATACCAATTGGATAAAGGCTCAGGGGGCTGATCAAAATTCATATTGAACGATGTTCAATATCTCGCTATCAATGTTGAACATTGTTCAACTCTGGAGCTTTCCATGCGCGCCGATGACCCCGCCGAAGCGAATGCCGCCACGCTTCCGTCCATCCCGCGTCGGCTCCCGTTCGGCGCGCTGCACGCCCGCGAAAAATACCTGATCGGCGGCCTCGTCGCTCTGGCACTGGCGGCGCTTCTGGCGCCCCCGCTGCCCGCAGCTGCCTGGCACATCCCGCACTTTGTCGACGGCCGCGTCTGGCTCGGCGTGCCCAACGCCGGCGACGTCTTGAGCAATCTTGCTTTCCTCGCGATGGGTGTCTGGGGCTCGGAGCGGCTGCGCGCCCGCGTTGATGCGCCCGTCGGTGCAAGCTGGTTCTTCGCAGGCCTGATCCTCACCTGCCTGGGCTCGGGTTTCTATCATCTCGATCCCGATGTGCCGCAACGGCTCATCGCCGATCGTCTGGGCATGGCCGTGGCGTTCGCGGGATTTTTGGGTGTCGCAGCCAGTGAACGCGTCAGTGCGCGCGCGGGTGAGGCGGTGCTGGTGCTGATGATGATCGCGGGCCTGTTGGCCGCCTGGGTGGCCCGCGACAATCTTACGCCATGGGTGGTCGTGCAGTTCGGCGGCATGGCGCTAGCCATGGGCCTGGCGTTGACGCCTGCCCGGCCCGGTGCGCTCGGCGTGTCGCTCGGCGGTGTGATCTTCTTTTATGTGCTGGCGAAGCTGTTCGAGCTGGGCGATGTGATCGTGTTCGACGCGACAGCGCACATTGTCTCGGGCCACACCCTCAAGCATCTCGCTGCGGCACTCGCGGCGTGGCCGGTGATCCGGGCGCCGCGCGATCGTAGGACCTCCTGCCCTTATCAAGGCTAGGAGCGGCTACGAGATCGTGTTGTTCCGTCCCGTCCCGTCGTTCAACAGACACGCGACCTGATGCCCGTCGCCCGTCTCCAGCAGCGCCGGCCGCTCCGCCTTGCACCGCTCCATCGCAAACCGGCAGCGCGTGTGAAACGCGCATCCGGAGGGCGGATTGACCGGGCTCGGCACATCGCCGTCAACCAGCGGCGCGAGCTTCTTCGCCAGCGGGTTGGCGATCGGCACGGAGGCGAGCAGGGCCTGCGTATAGGGATGCCTGGGGTTGCGGAATAGCTCGTCCTTGCCGGCGATCTCGACGATGCGGCCGAGATACATCACGGCGACGCGGTGGCTGATATGCGCGACCACGGCAAGGTCGTGTGCGATGAAGAGATAGGAGAAGCCGTGCTGCCGCTGCAGGTCGATCAAAAGGTTGATCACCTGTGCCTGGATCGAAACGTCAAGCGCGGACACCGGCTCGTCGCAGACGATCAGGCGCGGCTCCAGCGCCAGGGCGCGCGCGATGCAGATGCGCTGGCGCTGGCCGCCGGAGAATTGATGCGGGAAATTGCGCATCTGGTCGGGGCGCAAGCCGACCTGCTCGAATAGCTTCGCGACGCGCGCTTCCAGCTCCTTGCCGCTCGCAAGCCCGTGCACGGCGAGCGGCTCGCCGACGATGTCGCCGGCCGTCATGCGCGGATTGAGCGAAGCAAACGGGTCCTGGAACACGATCTGCATCGAGCGGCGGTGCGGGCGCAGCGCCGTCTTGGAGAGGTGGGTGATGTCCTCGCCGTCGAGGCGGATCTGGCCCGAGGTCGGCTCGACCAGCCGCAGCACGCTGCGCGCCACCGTCGACTTGCCGCA